>Ga0256407_10013805_pt1 | contig 10755 bp, 9 predicted proteins | sample RumenRJG_04DNA_FD_193489 | JGI IMG/M metagenome (GOLD analysis project Ga0256407, IMG submission 193489) | Bovine rumen microbial communities from Lethbridge, Alberta, Canada - RJG_04 | ecosystem: Host-associated > Mammals > Digestive system > Stomach > Rumen | place: Canada: Alberta | collected... | reverse complement strand
AAAAAAAAAAAAAAAAAAACAATATTTGTGTAAAAAAAGAAAATGAAAAAGAATATAATATATATAATAATGTTAAAAAAAATAAAATAAATGATGAAGATCTTGAAAAAATTAAAAATAATGATAAAACTCCTAAAGATGATTTATTTTCATCTATTTATGAAAATAAAAATGATATAAATTGTTTTTCTGATAAAACAATAAATCAAAATTTTGAAAATGAATTAAAAAAAATATTAGATGAAAGAACAATTAAAGAAAATCAGATTAAAAAAAAATTAAATAAAAATGATTTTGATAATATTATGAATTTTTATGGTAAATCATTTTTAAATGATAATGAAAAAGAATTTAACAATAATTTAAATCAATATATGGAAAAAAATAATTTTTCAGAAGAAATAAAATATAATACAATCATTCTTTTTGTTGAATTATTATCAATTGATACTTATTTAAAAAATTTTATTAAATAAATTATTCATTATCATATTAATTTGAATTTTAAAGTTAGATTTTATAATTTTTTTTTTATTTTATGAAATATAGTTTTGTCAATTTTTTTATATTTTTTTTTTGAAGATAGTTTTTTTAATAAAATATAAAATATTTTAACTATATTATATATATAGATAATTAAATAAAAATTTAAAATAAATACAATTTCCAAAATTAGTATTTTATATTCAATTATTTTTTCTCATAAATGTGTTCTTTTTTTATTCAAATATTGAATGAATTTATTTTTCAAAAGTTGATTATTATAAATATCATCTATATATAGAGCAATTCTCATATTTTTATTTTTGATAATTTTTTTATTTGATTTTATATTCTTTTTTTCCTTGTTTATAATAATTATTTTTTGTTTAAAATTAGGTAATATATTTTCATTTATTTTATTTTCATCTAAACTCAAATCCAAATTTAAATAAAATTTATCTTCTACTTCAGGATTCATATAATTATCTAAATAATTCATTTCACTTTTTTTTTGGGAATCTGAAGACATTAAAAATATTAAGAATTCATTATAAATTAAATAATTTGACATTGATTCATTTTCAAAAATGTTTTTTTTTAAATTATCTTCATTAAAAGGTGAACTTTCAAATTCATCATTTAATTCTATTATTTTGTTCATTTTTTTTTTTTATTAAAATTATTTATAATTAGTTATAAATAGTTTAATTTTTATTGTAATAATATTCTTAACTATATAATATTTGTAATTTAAATTATAATAATGATTCATAAGGAAATAAGATTTTATTTTATTAATCTTTTACATTATTTAAAATTTAAAAATCTTATATCTTGAATATTGACTTTAATTAATTATTTTCTTTTGTTTTTTTATGTTTGTTAAAAATTTAAATTAAATATTTAAATTTAAAATATGGAATATAAAAAATTTGTTAAAGATATTAAATCTTTAAAAATTTTTTATGATAATTTAATATCTGAATCTGAAAAATATTCAATAGTATTAAAAAAAGTAAATTTATTACAAAAAGAGTAAATTTATATATTATAACTAAAGATTTGAAATATGTTTAAATGAACAAAATAATATAGAAAAAATTAATTCAAAAAATTGGGAAAAAAATTTATATAATATATCACAAGATATATATCAAATAAAAGAATTTCTTAAGTCTAAAGAATTATCACAAATTTTAGAAAATTTTACAAAAAAATATAAAGAAATTCAAAAAATTGAAAATGATATATTAGAATTAAAAGATGAAATTAATTTCATTAAAGAAGAAAAAAAAGAAATTACAAATCAAATAAAAAATATTGAAAGTTCAAATTTAAAATATAAATATGCTAATAATAATTTATTAAATGAGTATAATAAAATATATAATGAATATTTATTTCTTTTAAGACAATTAAAAGAACATGATTGCAATTTAAATTATGATTTATCCAATCAAATTGAATTAGAAGAAAAAAAATTTATTTCAAGTCTTGAATATGAAATTCAAAGATTAGAAAATAAATTAATTCAATTAAATCAAAATAATTTAAAAAATAAAAAAGAAAATATTATTGAGAAAAAAGAAAAAGAAATTAAAATATTAAAAAATCAAATACAAAAAGAAAATTATAATAAAGAATTAAGAAAAAAAGAAATAGAAAATATGAAAATCCAAATTTCTAATTTTGAAAATTATATAAATAAATCTATTTTCAATTTTAATAATATAAAAGAACAAATTTCTCAATTTATTGATATTGAAGAAAAATATAATTCTATTAAAGCCAAAAGAATTATAACCGAAATTAATATAAAAAGTAATATATCAAAATTTAAACAATTAATAAATTAAAAAAAATTTCATAAGAATTATAATAAATGTAAATTTAAAATATACACTTTTTTAATGTAATAAATAAATTTTTTTAATGAGATATTCCATTAGAGGAATATTTAAACTATAAGAGTTTAATTGTTTAATATATTATTGGATTATTTTCAAAAATGGGGAATCCAAAATTAAAATCATTTTCAAAAAGATCAATATCTCTTACATTATAATATTCATCTTCTTTAATAATATTTTTTTTATTTTTTTGTGGATTCAAATTAATAAATACTGTCACTAATTTTTCTCCTATTTCCCGTAATTTTTGTTTATATTCAAAATTAGCAAATTTATCTAAATATTTTTCAAAGTTTTTTGTTTTTATACTCAAACCATATTTTTGTTTTATTTTTGAGAAATTTTTTGAAAGGTAAAAATTTTGATAAAATTCACAAAGTTTTATATTTAAAAAATCTTTTTCAAAATAATTTTTAACTTTATTTAATGATTCACTATTGTAATTTTTTCCATATTTTGATGTGACTTCTAAATTACAAAAATCATATATTGAATAATTCATAAAAATTTTAATTGATTCAATATTAATTTTTCTTTGTTTATATTTTATTTTTTTAAATAAATTTCTTTGTCTTTGAAAGGGAGGAAAACTTTTTGAATAATCATTTAAGAAAGAAATAATAAAATTTGAAAATTGGGTAAGAATGTTACTTCGTAGATTATATTTTTTTATTTTTTTCTTTTCTTTAGTTTTTTTTTCATTTTCATCAAAAATGTCATAAACATTTATAACATGGTTTTCATTCTTCATTTATATATAATTTTTATGTATAATTTAAATCTTGTAGTTATATAATAGTTTTTAATAATATTATTATAAAATTTTTAAAACATTTGTATTTTTTAAATATATTAATAATTTAAGTATAAAATAATTTTTTATCATAATTTGTATCATATAAAAATGTTTTTTCTTTTTTTTTGTAAATTTAAATTGATAATTCAATTATTCTCAAAAAAACCTATTTTTTAAATGCATTATAAATTAAATTATTTAATTTTAGATAAATATTAAATAATTTTAATAGGAATTTTTTTTTAATTAATTATTTATATAATAAAAATAAAAAAATTAATTTTATTATAAATTATTCTTCTCTATAAATAATTAATTTTCATAATAATCATTACTTCCTTCCAATAATTTTAATAATAATTTTTTTTCATCAATTGATTTAGTATAACTTTGTAATTTATTATTTAAATCTTTTTTCATTTTCTCCAATAAATTTAACCCTTCTTCATTAAAAGAATAAATAGATTTTTGTAATTTTTGTTGACTATTATTTTTTTGTTTTCCTTTACTATTACTTTTATTATTTTTAATATCAACATTAATAAATTGTTTTTTATTTTTACTATAATGACTACCAGGAGTATATTTAATTCTTGAATTAGGTTTATATTTATTTTGATTTTTTAAAATTAAATTTTGAAAATCATCAATATTAATATTATAATTATTATTATTTCTATGACTTATTGCATGTTCAATATTAGAACTTGTGTCAATTGTAAACATATTTTTATTATATTTTTCATTTTTATTATTTCTTGCAGATTCAGTATTATATTTTGAAATATTATATAATTTATTTCTTTCCTTTTTTAAGTTTGATTTTTTTCTATTATATGGTGTTTTATTTAAACTTATTGTTAAATTATTTGCATTATTATATAAATATTTTTTTATTTCTTGTTTAATTAATATATTATTATCTACATTTGTTGAGAAATTATTATTGTATTTTGTTTTTATATTTATTGTTGGTGAATTCATTGAATATATTTTTTCTGATATTGGATTTTTTTTATTTATTGAAGAATAATCATATCCTTCATTACTAAAGAAAAAATCTAATGTATTTAAATCAATTGATTTTATTTGAAAATTTTCTTTAAATATTATAAAATAATGAATAAAATTTAATAAACGATTTCTTGGTCCAATTGGAATATTCATTTCTTTTAAATCTTCTTTATTTAAATCTAATAAATCACTAAAATCAATTTTATTTAAATATAATTTTTCCAAATAAATATCATTAATTCCTAAATTTTTAAAAACACATTGAATTAACTTATGATTATAATTATTTTTATTTATATTTTCATCATTATAATCAGTATTTAATCGATTATTTATTTTATTTGGAGAAAATTTAATATTATTATTAAAATTTCCTGAATGAGAATTATTATGTGTATTATTATTTATTGTTATTTTTGTTAAATTAGAATTTTTTGAATGATCAGATTGTTCAATTGGATTTTCAAAACTTGTTAAATAATTAAGACTATTTTTAGTATTTTTAGATGGATAATAAGAAAATTTTTTTAATTGTGAATCTGGTATTTTTTTATATATTTTTGCTTTATCTATTTCATAATTCTTTTTTTGATATAATTTTGTTTTTGAATATTGTTTTTCCATAAAATTAATTAATTTTATTTTGAAATTAATAAAAAATTAAATTTTTTCATTGAAAAAAAATATAATAAAAAATAAATGAAACTAACTAAAAGATTGAATTCAGCAACAAAATATAATAAAAGACCAACAAATTATAATTTAAAAGAATATTCTACCATTGAAATAAGTAGAAATTTATCAAATGAAAATGATGATTTAATAATTAAATTAAATAAAAAAAATAATTTAAAACAAAATAAAAATTCAAATCAAAAATTTTGTTCATTAAAAATATTCAATTATTCAACAAAAAAACAAAACAGTTTTTATCAACAATTTAATTTTAATAATAATATAAAAGATATGAATAGTATGAATCAATTTTCAACAACAACAACATTTGATGATAAAACAACATTTAATAAAACATATAATAAAATCAAAAATTTAAAGAATGAAAATACAATATCATTTGAAGATAGACATTTAATAAAAAAAAAAACAAGAAAATTTTATGAATTTAGTCCATTAAATACAAATAATGATAAAAATAATAATTTAGATACATATTATTTTTTACAAAATCAAATAAATAAAACTTCAAAAAATAAAGTTAAAAAAGTAAAATATAATTTAAAAGAATTAATAAAATTAGACCCTTATCATTTATTAAATGCTGGAGTAAAAGATCATATAAAATTTTACACAAAAAAAGTTGATAAATATAAACATCCAAATATAGGATATAATACAAAAACTTCAGAAGGAAATTTTTTAAGAGTTTTAGAAAATAGAACTTTATTATTAAAAACAATTAAAGATAATACAGAAATGATTAAAAAATTAATGAAATGTAAAAATAATACATATATGGAATTTAAATATATAATTAAATGGGAAGGAATATCACATTTATGGAAAAAACATCTTTTTATAATTAATACTTTATTATCTCATTTTGATGAACATTTATGGTTTATTAATAAAAATGAATTTATTACTATGGAACAATTAAAAGAATTTATACATTTAATTTTAAAAATTGCATCTTCTAAAATTGATTATTCTTGTTTTGTTGAAGATGTTTTTTATCTTTTTTCATATGATAAAAAATCTACTAATTTGAAAAAATTATATTCTACTTTTGTAATTACTAATAATAATATATTATATAATGATAAAATTAATTTTTTGTGTAATATATGGGAAAATAATAAAAGTGGTGAAATTATAGTTAAAGATTTATTATATTATATTAAAAATAATTTAAAAATTAAATCAGATTATTCAAAAATTTTCTCTTATTTTAATCAAAATCATCATATTGATTATAATATTTTAAAAATTGATGTTTATAATATATTTGTATCAGAGATGAAAGTTAGAAATTACTTTGAAAGAAATTGTCAAATTAATTATGAAAAAATAAATAAAGAATTTGAAAATATAGTAAATGAAAATTATCAAAATCATATGAATTCTTTAGGTTATAATATGTCAAATCATGATGTTAAAATAAAATGTTCAAAAGACATTGAAAATTTTGACCATATTCTTCAAATTATTGAAGACAAAAATGAAATAAAACATCATTTAAAGAAATTATTAAATGAATAATTTTTTCTTAATTAAATATTGTTATAAAAATATGATAACACCATATTTTTTTTTATAAATGTATAATTTTTAATTTGATTATTACAATTTACAAAAAGAAATATTAATAAAATTAAGAATAATCTATTGTATGATTTATATTATTTTCACTAGTAATGCCACTGATGACAGAACTATTTCTTAATAATGAAAAAGAAATAAATTTTAATGTATTTGATTTAATATTACTATTTTTAATACTTTGTTTAGAATCAGAATTTCTTTTTTTAAAAAATTTAATTAAAATTTCATTTTGTTTTACAATTCTATTAAAAGTTTTATTAATTTTTCCTATTTCTTTTATTTCATTATATGATAAATAATCTATTATATTTGTCCAAAGTCCTAATGTTAATCTATGAGACATATTTTTTTCATATTTATTATTAATTTCTTCAAAATTTATTATATCACTTTCTGTCATTTTAGAAGGACTATCTATTATATTATAAGATTCAACTTCAATTTTAATTTTTTTATTACATTGTATACAGCCCATTTATTAAGTACTTATTTATAATAATTTTTAAATATGAACAATATAATATATTATTTTATCTACTATAAAAATATTCAATTAAAATATAAATTGAAATTAATATATTATACCTCATTTTTATTATTTATTATTATTCTATTTTCATTAAATCAAAAAAAGTAATTTTAGAAATGTTAAATAAATTAAATGTCTTCAGATAATTTAAAAGAAACTAAAAATACTACAAAAAATAAAAAAATTATAACAAGTAATTCAAAATCACTTGATAATGATATAAGATTAAAAACAGTTTTTAATTCATTTATATCAAATAATTCAAATGATTTTTCCCAACCACATTGTATTTCAAATGTAAGTACAAAGAAAAATGAAATATTTCAAAATATATATTCAAAAAGAAAAATAATAAATTCATTATTTAATATGAAAAATTCTTTTTTAAAAAAAACAAATTCTCAAAAACCAATATCTTTAAAATATTTTGAATTTGGTTTAAAAAAATTATTTTTTGGTCCAGATGGATTCATAACAAATAAAATAAGTTATTTAAGGCAAATATACAAAAAAAAAAGAAAGAAAAGTATAGGATTAAATACAAGAATATATACAGGTTGTTTAGATTATTTAGATTTAAAAAATAAAAATAGTACAAATAATAGAGTTGATGAAGTAAAAAAAAAATATATGAAAAATAGTTCAAATTTTGTTGTTGCTGAAGGATTAAATGATATAATTCATGCTAAATTTTTATCAAAATTAAGTAAAAAGAATAATAATAATTATTCATTAATAAATTATAATTCTACTAGTTCAACTTATATTATTAATAAAATGAAACATAATAAAAGTAAATTAACTAATTCTCATGAATTAATATATAATGATTTAATTTTTAGTAAACCTATTTCTCCTATTAATTCACCTATAAGAAAAAAAAATAAAAAAATAAAACTTAGTTTAAATAATTCTAATATAAAAAAAAGATGTTTTTCTTCTTCAAATTCTAGAATATTATCTAATTTAACAAATGCAAATCATTATAATACAGAAGAAATTATTTCTAAAATTAAAAAAAAGATTTCACCAGAATTAATTAAAAAAACAAAAAATGAATTATATTCTAAAATTAAATTAATGCAAGAAAAAATAAAAAATGATAATAAAGATATAAATTTAAATCCAGAAGAAAGTAAAAGAATAAAAAAATTTAAAGAAAAAAATGATAAGATTAATAAAATAAAAAAAAATATTGAATTAGTTACAAATATTAAAATTGTAGATAATAAAAGTAAAAAAAAAGCTAAATTTATATTAAAAAATGGTATTCAAGGCCCAAAAGCAAATATATATAAATCATCATTTTTTAGATATACTGATGGAATAGATAAAATTAATTCTGATGCTGCTTTTAAATTTGGAAATGATATTAATAATAATTATAATGAAGAAGTTAATGAAAATGATTTTATTTATAATGAAGATAATTATTTACCTAAAAAAAATTATTATAATAAAAATTTGAGAAAAAATTGTAATTTAAATTCAGAAAAAATTAAACAGATATTAAATAAAATTACAAAATTTACTGATAAAAATAAAGTAAATGAAGAGATTTAAAATAAATATTTTTTTGTAAATCAAATATTTAAATAATAATATATATTATCTATAAACTCTTATTTTTAAATTTAATAAACATTTGTTATATTTTATTTTATATATAATATACTATACACATTATTTATTTCTAATATTTTTTTTTTATTTATGTAATAATTTAATTGTTGAAATTTTTGAGCATGTTCTATTATTTTTATAAATTGTGTTGAAATAATCTTTTGAATTTGTATTATTTTTATTTTTTTCTTTTTTTATATTATTTATTCTCATAGTACTAAAAATTTGATTTATAATATTATCCTTATCATTAACAATATTTTTTTTTGAATTTTTTATATTTGATTTAATAAGCATCGATTTTGTTGATTTTGACAAAAAAGAATTTTTACTTTCTTTCTTCAATGTAGAATATAAATTTATAGTTGAATAATTATTAGTGATTTTATTTCTTGAATGATAATTTTTAATACTTTTATTTCTTTTTATTTTAATACAGTCATTTGAATTTTGTATAATTAATTTTAAATTTCTTTTATATTTAGGGAATAAATTATGTAATATATTATTTTTATTATTAATTAACAATTTTTTTGTATTTATAATAAATTTCCCTTCATTTGTTATTTTTAAACCTTCATTTAAATTTTTTAAAATTCTTTTTCCTTCAATCATTAATATATTTTCATATAAATCATCAATATTATCATTATAATTTTCATTTTCATTTTTATTATTATTAGTATTAATATTTTTATTTAAATTAAATGTTGCTGAATAATTATTCACTACTCTAATAGGTGATTTTGACATTGTATTATGTATGAAAGAAATTTTTGTGTTTTTTTTCTTTTTATTTATTGAATAATTTGATTGATTAGTTGTTATTGATGCAGTAGATTTTGTTTTTGTTTTAAAATAAAAATATTGTGATTTATTTTTTGAAGAATATTCATTGAATATTTTTTCAGGTGATTTTCTCATAAATAACATTTTATTTTCAATTATGAAAAATAAATTTGATTAAAACAAATAAAAAAAAAAATAATAAAAAATTAAAAAATATTAATTTAAAAAAAAATTAAATATCATTTAATATCATTAATTCAATTTATCAAAAATAAAAATTAAATTATTTATTCTTCTTCATTTTCATCTTTTGGATTTATAACTCCTTTATTTTCATCAATTTCCATTTCATCTTGATAAAATTCTTCTTTATTATCTTCATCTTTTATATTCGAATTATCTTTATTTTCATTTTCATTTTCATTTTTTTGTATATCTTCATTATTTATTTCTTCAACATTTGGTTGTTCTTCTTTATAATAATTGTCTTCATTTTCTTTATTTTCATTTTCATTATTATCTTGATTTTCTTCTTCTTTTTTTTGTAAATTATCTTCTTCATATTCATTATTTTCTTCATTATTATTATCTTGATTTTCTTCTTCTTTTTGTAAATTATATTCTTCATTTTGTTCATTATTTTCATTATTATTATCTTGATTTTCTTCTTCTTTTTTTTGTAAATTATCTTCTTCATATTCATTATTTTCATTATTATTATCTTGATTTTCTTCTTCTTTTTTATGTAAATTATCTTCTTCATATTGTTCATTATTAAATTGTTCATTATTTTCATTTTCTTTATTTTGATTTTCATAATTATCTAAATTTTCTTCTTCTTTTTTTTCATAATCTTCATCTTTATTTTCATAATTTTCTTCTTTTTTTTCATTTTCTTCATCATTATTTTCATAATCATAATTTTCTTCTTTTTTTTTTTGATTTTCTTCTTCTTTTTTTTCATAATTTTCTTCTTCATTTTCTTTATTTTCATCTTCATATTTCTCAATATCATTCTGTTGTTCATTTTCTTCATTTTCTTTATTTTCATCTTCATATTTCTCATTATTATTTTCTTCTTCATTTTCTTTATTTTCATTATCAAAATCTTTATTTTCATCTTTTTTTTTTTCTATATCAATTAAAGCATTTTCATCATATTTTTTTAATTCTTCTTGTGCTTCTTTTAATTCATTTTCTAATTTATAATATTCTTTTTTTTTATCTTGAATTGAATTATATTCTTTTTTTAATTCTTCATTTTCTTTATTTAAATTATCTATTATATTTGCTAATTCTTCTTTTTTTTTTTCTAATTCTTCTTTTTC
>Ga0256407_10013803_pt1 | contig 10758 bp, 9 predicted proteins | sample RumenRJG_04DNA_FD_193489 | JGI IMG/M metagenome (GOLD analysis project Ga0256407, IMG submission 193489) | Bovine rumen microbial communities from Lethbridge, Alberta, Canada - RJG_04 | ecosystem: Host-associated > Mammals > Digestive system > Stomach > Rumen | place: Canada: Alberta | collected... | reverse complement strand
TAACGGCTGATCCTTCTAATTCTACAGGTGATGCTCCTATTGATTCTGAAGCTGATGTTGATGATTCAACAGCTGAAGAGGAAGACCTTAAGGGTGATGAGGGTGAAGTTGAGGACGGAGACATTCCTATTACACCTGGTACAATTCAGCCTGAGGAAGCTGCTGAACTTAAATGGATGGCCAGAAAGCTTAAGAAGATCATGGAGGGTGATGACCTCGATTCCCATTCGGATGGTGAGGGTAAAGTTACAGCTGAGCCCCTTGATGGTGATGCCCAGGATATGATCGGTGATATTTCTGACGAGCTTTCTGATGATGGTGAGTTAACGGATACTGGTAATGGCGCTGTTGAGGATGGCGAAATTACTTTAGGTGATCCTGAGGATGCTGATAAGGATGTTGAAGTTGATGGTGACGATGTTGTTTCTTCCAATGGTGAGAAGTATGATACTGAGGAAGATGAGGATGAGATGCTCACTGATAACTATCATATGCTTATGACGGCTATTAAGGAAGCCTATGCTAAGAAGAAGGTTGCTAAGAAGGATAAGAAAGTTGCTCTTAAGAAGGTTGACAAGAAGAAGGATAAGAAGGCTGCTAAGAAGAAGGGTAAGAAGTTAAGTGAGAGTAGTTTTAATAAAACTATAGATAGTGGAGATATTTCTAATGATAGGTCATTTAATGCTGGTTCAAACCCAGCGGATGCTAGAAATATTTCTGGGTATGGCGCAGTTCAAAATGGTGTCGCTAAAGAGACTCCTGAAAAGCTTTCTGAAAATAAAGGTAAGACCCTTGAGAACACTGTTCTTGGTTCCTTCAATGCTCAGGAGATGACTTCAGTTCTTCGTAATCTTAATAATGCCTTTGGTACTGGTAAGATTGCTAAGGAAGTCAGAGATGCTTCGGTTGTTTCTGAGGTTTCTGTTCCTAAGTGGTCACTTCCTATTGCTGAAAATGCTACTTGGGACAGCCTTAAGGCTGGTAAGCTCTTATCTGAGACCGCATATAAGAGTGAGTCTAAGGTTAATTTTGACCTTATGAAGAAGTCACACCTTTACTGGGAGAATGATGGTTCTAAGGAATCTGATTATAAGTTCCCAATTGCTTCAATTGTTGAAGGTCAGGCCCAGATTATTCCTGAGGCTATTACTGAGGCTACAAAGTTATTTGCTTCGCCTTCATTTATTACCAGATTCTCTGAGTCTGCTCTTAAGAAGATTCGTAATGTTTTAGACTTCTACAATGGTAAGATGGGTAAGACCTCTCCTTGGAAGGAGAATAAACAGCTTAATGTTACTGAGGCTGCTAAGATTACCATGATTGATAGAACTCAGTATAATCCACTTATGGTTTTAAAAAGACTCTCTGAGCAGGAGAAAGCCAGAAACCTTATTAATCTCAGAGGTTAATAATACAGAAAGGACTTTATTACAAATGCAGCGTAAAAAAATTAAAGTAAAGGTTACTTCTTATGGGAAAATTACTGCATTTGGATATAATATTCATACTCCAGCAATTATAGAATTGTATCCTAATCAGATAGCAATTTTAAAATCAAGTGGAGTTAAAATAGAAGAAATCCCAGAAAAGAAGTAATTATTAAATAATAAGGTCAGTAGGAGGAAATGAAATTCTTCTTACTGACCTTTTTCCTTAATCATTATAATTATTATAGAAAGGAAGTTATTTTTATATGAAAATTGATAAAAATGTTATAACCTTAGCTGATTCTGAATCTTATAATAGTTCATCTATTTGGAGAAGACTTATTTTCTGTTATTCTGGTGGAGAAAAAACCATACTTACAATACCGGATATGAGTAATGAAGAAGTTAAGAAACTTTCTGAAGTAATTTCATCTACTGAAAATCAATTTGTTTGGTTAGCTTTAGGTACTTCTAAAGATGATGTTATTTTAATTAATAAGGATCATTTTCTTTTTATGATGTCGAGTATTATGACTGATGATGAAGTGAGAAATGCTTTAAGATATAATAGAAGGTAAACTAAATGTATATATTTTCCCTTCTGATCTTTATCTTAGCCGCATGTTTTATTTACTATATGTTTGTACCGTATAGGAATATTAAAAATTATGAAGCTTATAGAATAGCTATGGAAGGATTTGAAACACAGGTTAATAGTCTTATGGTTTTTTATTTAACAAGAAATACTATACTTGATACAGCGTCTACTACAGATACAACTATTTCAGAAAGTGAATATAAGAAAAGAATAAAAGAATGTACTGAATATGCTTTAAAGAATGTTTCTAAATATAGGTATGATGAAGTATTATTATATTGTAGTAAGGATGAAATTGAGAATATGATAGTTATGAAAGCAGAAACACTTATATTTGATGAGTATGGTGATAAGATAATTAAAGATGTTGACATATTACAAGATCAAGAATCATTAATAGATATAACTAACAATATAAATAGTGGAATAACTAGAGAAGCGAATGCTTTTTTAGGAGGTGACAATATTAACTAATGCCTTCAATATTTAATCAGGTAAAGGACATTATGGCTACTATTAATGGAGGTAAAGAAAGAGATCTAGTTGGTAATTCTAATTTAGATAGTAAAATAGATTCTTTATCCAATTTTTCAGTAGTCGATCCTAATAAAAGAAACAATTATTTTAGACTATTTAAAGATACGTTATATTCTAATAAGAAAGTAAGTAATAACGATATCATAGATTCTATTACAAAAGCTCTTGAAGGTACATATGCTTCACAAAAAAGAATTGCAATGTATGATGAAGTAAGAGCTATTTTTAGACAGTTACCTTTACTTATGAGAGCGGTAAGAATTTATGTAGATAACATATTAAGTCCTGATGAGATTACTAAGTTTAGTTTACAGGTAGTTGCAAATACAGATGATGAGGCTGAAGAGGATACTAAGTATGATGGTATAATAGATGAGTATAAAAACATAATTAAGTCCTTAAGATTAGAGGATAAAATGGATCCTTTAATTACAAATACCTTAATTGAGGGAGATAGATTCTTTGAAGTAACTACAGTTAAATCTGATTTCTTACATACAGCTAAAATGAGTAATATACAGTTAAAAGAAGAGAAGTATAAGTTTAGACCAGATAACAGTAGAGAAATTAGAGAAATGACAGTATACTTTGAAGATACTCCAGCATTGGATTTTAATTATGGTTATAATTTGGGTGGAGTAATTAGAGAAGACTATGCTCCTATAAATGATGGTATTGAATATGTTATGGAAGATGTTTATAAGTTAATTGATCCTAATAATCCTGAAAATACTTATACCGGTCCAACTAAAACAGTTAATTTTGTTCAAAGGGATATTAGTACAGATACAAAGGATGTTTTAGGTTATGTTAATGATATTACTGGTGATTCTGATGTACCAGATGACCCAAAAGAAGTTTTGGATTTTGTTAATAATATTACTAATAAAAATGACGATAATGTAAGAACTATTACATTTAAGCCAAAACCTAATACATCAGCTCATGGTACTAAAAATACAATTATACCAACATATAAGTTAAGGATTATAGATCATAACCCTAGAAATATTGTTATAATAAGACAAAAGAAATGGATAATGGGATATTTATATGTTGATGTGGTTAATAGTAAACAGGGTGTTTCAAATTCGTCTATGAACAGACCATTTGATGATGAGTTATCTTCAGCAACAGAACTTATTGATAAGTTATATAAATCAGTTCTTCAGTATTTAAAAACTAAAGAAGTTGATGAGATACCAGATGATCTTAAAGATACTATCACAAATATTTTAAAGAATCATATGAATGGTGATGTTGTCATTAGGTTTATTCCTATAGAAAATATTCAGCATTTTAAGATTAATTCAGAAGAGTTTGATCCATATGGTGAATCGTATTTCTATAATATATTACCTATGATTAAGATGTATTTAAGTAAGTTATTAGCTTCAACACTTTATTCTTTAGCTAGAGCTGGGAGACATTTACTTATTGAGGTAAAGTCAGTTTGCCTCCTTACAGAGTAATCTGTATGAAATTAATATAATTGTGAAATGACTGGAAAGCCTAAGGTTAATAAATTTAACTATGGTAATCAGCAGCTACATTTAGTATAAACTAAATAAGTTCAACGACTATTCCTTAATAAAGGAAGTAAATTATGCTTGTGAAAGCCGCTAATTGAAGTTCAAAGACCTATATGTGTAGGTTGAAGATATAGTCTAGGTATATTTAATCAGCGAAAGCAATGATTAGAGGTTTTAATAGTTTTCTCTATAAAGTACTTGACAGAAAAATATAATTATGTTATAGTTATATTTGGAACAAATACTTGCAGAAAGGAGGAAACGAGATATGACCAATAAAATAAAAAATGACTGTTTTCATTGGAATGTGAGATTATATCCTAATGCTCAGATGAAAAAAGAATTAGACCGTCTTATTGCATATGATAGATTTTGTTGGAATGAATTTGTTTCTAGAAAGTTAGAATATAATAAAAATAAAGATTATACACATAATTTATTAGAAGAATACAGACCGATTAGAAATGCTTCTGAATGGCAACTTAAGCTTCCTCAATATGTTATGAATCAAGTTCATAGAAGATTTGTTGGAACATGTATACAATTAAGTAAATATAATAAAAAAGTGGCAGCATATAATAAAACTCATAAGCATAAGAAAAAATATAAGTTTTTAAAACTTCGGTCTAAGAAGCATCATAAAAAATCTTTTACTATAGATGCAGCAACAATTTCAGAAACTTCATTTCAGCCTAAAGGTAAAAATTTTACTTTTAAAATTGATCTTAGCAAATATTCTAGAGTTCATCGGAAGTATAGGACAATGGAAATTTCTGAATTACCTCCAGGATTGATTCCTAATTTTAGATATGTTTCAGAGAATGCTTCTATTAGAAATCAATATCCAGATAAACCATATTCTAGAATTGTTAATGCAGTAATTTTAAAAGAATATGATGAGTATTATGTATCATTTTGTTTAGAAAGATTAAACCTTCAAAAAAAGTCTTTAGGGAAAGGTATAGTTGGTATTGACCCAGGGCTTTCTCCAGTTATGACTTTATCTAGTGGACGAAAATATCATTTACCTAAGAAAATTAAAGAGCTTAGGAAAAAAGCAAGATATTACCAGTCCAGAATGGGTAAAAGAAGAAAAAAAGGTATTCTTAAACAAAGTAATAGATATTATCGTGCGAGAACCAAGTACCATAATACTCTTAAAAGATTAGCTCACATTAAAGATGACTGGATTCATAAAATAACTACTCAAATTACTAAAAAATATAATGAAATTCATTGGGAAAAATGTGATTCTAACAGATTAAGTAAAAATAAACGATTATCTATACATTTCAGAGAAGTTGATTGGTATAAAATAAGTAAAACTTTAGATTATAAAAGTAAAAGTAGAAAAGGTAGGCTAATTTATATTAGTCCAAATAAAGCAGCAACTCAAACATGTAGTAAATGTGGATTTGTTAGAACAGGTAGTTTAAAGTTGAATTTGAGTGATAGATATTATGATTGTCCTGAATGTGGTCATCATGAAGACAGAGATATTAACGCAGCTAAGAACATTGCCAAGTTTACTTAAGCTGTATATGGCTAGGGTGTTAAATCCTTAAATGGATAATAGCCATTATGACAAACTAGGAGTATTAAATTTATTGTATGAAGTTTATATAATAGGTTTATGCCTAATAGGTTGTTAAATTGGTCTTTAATTTACTTTTGTAAATTATGTAAGAACCTTTATGCCAGCGATTGTACTAACGACCATGATGCTCGTAATAGAATTGAATCAGTTAGAAGAGCTCTTAAGAAAAGAGAAATTACTGGTGAAGATTTAAAATCCTTAGATACAGTTGCTAAGCATTTGACTACTTTTGATGATATCTATGTTCCTTCTAAAGATGGTAAAAAGTTTGTTAATATTGATACTTTAGATTTAGGTTCTGCTGAAGATAAGGATGCTGAAAATGATAAGTTACTTAAGAATATTTTAACTGGTATTGAAATACCACCTTCATTATTAGGTATTGAAGAGTATACTAATAGTAGAAATACCTTATCACAGGAATCTATTGTTTTTGCAAGATCTATAATTAGATTACAGAAATTATTTTCAGATCAGTTAACTTCGTTTGTACAAAAAATTTATGTGCTTATGCATAAGAAATCACAAACTATTGACCCTAATTATGAAGAAGTTAAAATAACTTTCCCTGCACCACAAGGAATTTTATCAAGTAGCTCTGTAGAAATTTTGTCTAATCAGCAAAATGCAGTCAATATATGGACTCAACTTGGATTTACACCTAAAGATGCTAAACAAAAAGTTCTTCCATGGATTGACTGGAATAAGGTTGATGCTAAGGCATTTAGTCAGCCTCAACAGCAGCCAGGTATGGGTGGAGATATGGGAATGGGTATGATGGGTGATATGGGCGGTATGGGTATGGGAGATATGGGTGGAGGCATGGACATGGGCATGGTTGATGCTGGTGGTATGGGTGATATGTCTGCCCTTGGTGGAGATATGGGTGGAGGTATGGATATGAGCGGTGGTGCTGGTATGACCCCTTCTGATGCGTTAGGTGGCGGAAGTGTTGGCGGCGATTTAGCTGCTATGGGAATTCAATAAATAAGTAAGGAGATAATAATTAAAATGTACGATTCCTATACAGCTCTACTTAAATTTGTAGAGAATAATTATGATACAGTAAAAGAATGTCTTGATGCTGCTGATAAATTAAAAATGACAGAAATGTTTATGGAGGGAGAAGATTTATCAGCAGTTCAAGATGCTCAAGCAAATGTAGAAAATCCTGATGATGGAGAACATGATCAGGATCAAGGAGCTACTGGAGATAGATTTAATGATTTTATGGATCAAATTCCACAAATGAATCCTTCTCAGCCAGATGAAGAAAGCAATGATGATAGTGGAGAAGATGGAGATGCAGATGCACCTCAATATGATGATAGTTCTTTTGATAATGAAGAGATACCTGATGAACAGGGAGATCCTAATGATTTAATGGGTGGTCAAGGATTTGATTCAATGGAGATGCCTCAAATGATGCCTCCTATGGGTTATCCTCAAATGGGTATGCCTATGCCTGGGATGATGCCTCCAGCACAAATGCCAATGCAGATGCCTATGATGGGTTATCCTCAGATGCCTATGGGTATGCCGATGCAACAGCCAATGGTAGTTCCAATGCCAGTTCCTATGTATGCACCTCCAGCACAGACACCTCCTCCGGCTGCTCCTACTGCTCAGCAACCTCCTGCACCAGAACCAGCACCTGATCCTAATATGGCCCCTCCTCCGGCAGAAGATCCTAATGCCGCTCCTCCTCCACCTCCTGAAGATATCCAGTCAGTAGACCAAATTCCTCAAGATGATGGTATGGGTGGTGGGGCTTTACCTGATATGGGTGGAGATCCAAATGCAGCTGGTGGAGATATGGGAGCTGATCCAAATGCTATGGGAGCACCACCTCCTGAAGGAGATCCCAATGCCGCATCTCCAACGGATCCTAATGATTCTTCCCAGTCTGGTGGAGATATGGCAGAAGGTATGGGTATGATGCCTCCTGGTGATCCAAATGCAGACCCAATGGCTGCTGCTGGTGGAATGCCACCGGCTGATCCAGCTATGGGTGGTGGAATGGATCCTATGGCAGGAGGAGACCCCAATGCTATGGGAGATCCTAATATGATGGGTGGAGATATGGGTGCTATGGACCCAAATGCTATGGGTGCAGACCCAAATATGCCTCCCCCCGATCCTAATGCTCCACCTCCTGACCCAAATGCTCCTATGGATCCAAATGCAGATCCTAATGCTGCTGGTACTGAACCTCCAGTTGATGAAAATCAAAGACTTTCAGCAAATATTGATCAGTTAAATAAATTACATACTCAAATTAGTAATCTTTCAGAAAAAATTAATAATGAAAAGATTTCTAAAATGAAATCAGCTATTTCACAATTAATTAATGGTATTTCAGATAAAGTCAGTACTTTACGTGATAAACCCGAACTTCCGAAATTAAACGATATGATTGAAAAACTTATTTCGACTAATATTGATGAATTAAATTCTTTAATAGACCAGGCTAAACAAAAAGAATCTGATGAAGCTGCTGAAAAGGATATGAAAAAGAACTAAAATAAGAAGAGAATCCTCATACGAGGGTTCTCTTCTTTTTATTTATAAATCAAAATAAATAGTTGCGTTAGATGCTCCAAATTTATTTTCATACCAATTTGCCGCTTCAACAGTTGATTGTGCATCTGCTCTAAAATGGATCTCTGTAATACCAGTACACCCTTCGAATGCCTGTAATCCATAATTACCTATACTAGTTAATTTAGGGAATGAAACACTTGTAATACCAGTACATCCTTGGAATGCACCATTTAATCCACCATAATCTATACTAGTTAATTCAGGGAATGAAATACTTCCAGTAAGATCAGTACATCCTTGGAATGCACAAAATAACCCCTGATCACTTATACTAGTTAATTTAGGGAATGAAACACTTGTAATACCAGTACATCCATTGAATACAGAAGCTAATCCTTCATAATCCATACTAGTTAATTTAGGGAATGAAACACTTGTAATACCAGTACATCCATAGAATGCGCCAGCTAATCCAAGATAATCTATACTAGTTAATTCAGGAAATGAAATGCTTCCAGTAAGGTCAGTACATCCATTGAATGCATGATATAATCCCTGATCACCTATACTAGTTAATTTAGGGAATGAAACACTTCCCGTAATACCAGTACATCCTCGAAATGCGCTCTCTAATCCATATTCACCTATACTAGTTAATTTAGGGAATGAAACACTTCCCGTAATACCAGTACATTTATAGAATGCATAATATAATCCATAATTGCCTATAATTTTTATATTATCGAATAGCATATTATTGTATTCTGACCTACGCAATTGTCCTTCTTTTATAATGCTGCTAGAATATATCATATTTACCTCCAAGTTCTTTATAGATCAAAATAAATAGTTGCGTTAGATGCACCGAATTTAGAACTATATCCGTATAAAGCTTCAACTGTTGATCGTGTATCTGCTCTAAAATGGATCTCTGTAATACCAGTACATCCATCGAATGCATCATATAATTCACCTATACTAGTTAATTTAGGGAATGAAATGCTTGTAATACCAGTACATCCTTGGAATGCAGTATATAATCCACTACCAATTATGCTAGTTAATTCAGGAAATGAAATGCTTCCCGTAATACCAGAACATCCATTGAATGCATTAATTAATCCACCAGATTCTATACTAGTTAATTTAGGAAATGAAATGCTTGTAATACCAGTACACCCTTCGAATGCAGAACTTAATCCGCTATCACCTATACTAGTTAATTTAGGGAATGAAACACTTGTAATTCGTGTACATCCATCGAATGCGCACGCTAATCCACGATGATCTACACTAGCTAATTCAGGGAATGAAACGCTTCCCGTAATACTAGTGCATCCACGGAATGCAGCATATAATCCATCACTACCTATACTAGTTAATTCAGGAAATGAAGTACTTGTAATACCAGTACATCCATTGAATGCATACTCTAATCCATGACTACCTATACTAGTTAATTTATGGAATGAAACACTTGTAATGCTAGTACATCCATAGAATGCATAATATAATCCATTAGTATCTACACTAGCTAATTCAGGGAATGAAATACTTCCAATAAGATCAGTACATCCATAGAATGCATAATATAATCCCTCAGTATCCACACTAGTACATTCATCAAATGCATGATCTAAGCTAAAAGTATGTGTACAAATAGCATTTCCGCCAGAATCTACAGTATATCTAGCCGGGATATATATTATTTGATCATTTACCCAATAAAAACTTTCACTTGAAAGAACACTCATTTTTACTAATAAGCTCCTTTCAAATTAAGCAGTAGGAAATGTATCATCAACTACTACAGATCCACCAACCCAATTAGAACTATTATCAAATTTAATAAAAGTAATAAGATTTTTATAAGAAAGTTCTGGAGCACTACCTCCATGCCAAGATATATTATTAGGCCAGCTTATAGTATATGAATCAGCATTTAAAGTAAGTAATACAGAAATTACTGAACCTGTTGTAGTAAAATCAGAATCTAATGTAGAAATAGCTATAGTAGAATTAGCTGAAACATTAACTATAAATAATGCTCCAGCATTAGGATCAATAGTAAAGGTATTATTGCTTGCAGTAACTGTAATGCCTTTTTCCAATGATTTAGCTAACTTAGCAGTTAACTCTGTTTTAGTTGTATAATTACTTAAATCTATACTAGATGCTAATTTTGTTTGTAAAGAATCAAACGTATCAATAAATGCCATAGTTATATTTTGATACCTCCATATATAATTAATATTTATTATTAAAATAAGAAAAATGTATTAAACAAATTTTATGATGAAACTATTTGAGTTCCAGAAGTAGTTATACTAGCAGCTTGCCCTGCTGAAGAAGCATTATATAATGTCCAATTATTTTGATATGCATCTGTTCTAGTTCCTTCCGATAAAACTGAAAATCTTCTTCCAACCCAAGCAGCTGGTATGTTTGTCCAGAATTCTGCTGTAGAAGAAGCTGCTGTTGGTAATACTAAAACAAACTCATTAGTAGCAAACCCCGAATTAA
>Ga0256407_10013801_pt1 | contig 10760 bp, 5 predicted proteins | sample RumenRJG_04DNA_FD_193489 | JGI IMG/M metagenome (GOLD analysis project Ga0256407, IMG submission 193489) | Bovine rumen microbial communities from Lethbridge, Alberta, Canada - RJG_04 | ecosystem: Host-associated > Mammals > Digestive system > Stomach > Rumen | place: Canada: Alberta | collected... | reverse complement strand
GCGAGTGTCTAATTATTGGACACTCACGGAAAGAAGGCTAAATGGAAGGCGGCTGATAGTCAAATGGTTGCGACTTTGGCACGGTATTGGCCTTATGTTTAGCGTATGAAAAAGGAAAAGCTAATCATCGTTATCGGGCTGGCGCTGACCGCGGGTGCTTACGGTCAAGAGCAGCGGGTAGGAGCCTCGGGTGCTTCCGCTCAGGAGCCACGGGTGCTTGCGCAGCGTGTTGCTCAGGAGCCGTGGTCGCTCGACCGTTGCATGGCCTACGCCATGGAGCACGCCTCCGAGGTGGGTCGTCAGACGCTGGAGATGCGGCAGAAGAAAGCCGACTACCGTACGGCACTGCTTGACTTCCTGCCTTCGGTTGAGGCGCAGGCCGGCGGACAGTACAACTGGGGCCGTAACATCGACCCGGAGACCAATACCTATAACAACATAACGACGTTCAACAACTACTATGCCGTAGGCGCATCGATGACGCTGTTTGACTTCGGCGCCACCTGGAACGCTTTCCGACAGGCGCGGCTCGACCGCAATGTGGCACCGACCGCCGTGCAGAGGGCGCGCGACGATAAGGAGATGAGCGTCATGCAGCGGTATGTCGACGCCGTCTATACCCGCCGGACCATCGACCTCATGACCGAGAAGTTGCAGGACTCGAAGGCGCTCCTCGCCAAGACCCGCCGCCTTTTTGAACTCGGCGAGAAGAGTCGGCCCGACGTGGTGCAGGTGGAGAGTCAGGTGGCCGAGGATGAGTACAACCTGCTCCATCAGCGTAACCTCGCTGCCAAGGCGCTCAACGACCTGAAGGCGGAGATGAACTTCCCCGCCGCCGACAGCCTCTGCGTGGGTTCGCTGCCCGTCGATGTGGCTGTCGCCGCCCAGTTGCCCGCCAGCCGCCGGGCCTGCGACAGCCTGATGGCCAGCGGCTACTTCACCAGCAACCGCCCCGACATGACGCTCGCTGAGGCCACTGCTGAGCGGGCCCGCCTTGAATGGAAGATACAGCGCGCCAACCTCTTGCCGAAGCTGACGCTGAACGGGAGCATCGCAACCAACTATTATAAGAACCTCACCGCAGGCGGGCAGACGGCCAGCTTCGGTTCACAGTTCCACAACAACATGGGTGAGTATATCTACATGACACTTTCCATACCTCTCGTCTCACCCACAGCGTGGAACCGGGTCCGTAGGGCCAAGACCGACTGGCAGAAAGCCTGCCTCGACGTGGAGGACACCCGCCGCCGTCAGCATGACGACGCCGTGCAGGCAGTGCTCGACTACCGCGGCTATGCCCGTGAGGTGCAGCAGCTGCAGTCGAAGGTGGCGTCAGACTCGCTGGCGCATTACCTCTCCAGCCGCAAATACGAGGAAGGCATCCTCTCGGTTTTCGACCTCCACACCACGGCGCAGACGCTGCTGCAGAGCCGCCTGCAGCTGTTGCAGTGCAAGATGATGCTGGCGCTCAAAGCCCGGCTCGTCAACTACTATTTGACCGGCGAGCTGTAATTAACGTTAAATCCTGTTTAAGCTATTCGCAAACCTTCGTTATTCTATTGAATCATTTATACTCAGATATGACTTGGAAAAGATTACTCCCCCTGATGATGCTGCTCGCTGCGTTTTATAGTGTGCCCCCCGTCATGGCTCAGAAGAAGGACAAGCCCTGCATGGTCATCGGCCAGGCGAAGGACTACCTCACCCACGTGCTTCTCGATGGTGTCCGCGTGTCGCTGTTGACCACCGACAGCATGGTGGTCGACTCCACGGGCCACACCTCCAAGAACCAGCAGTCCAGCGACCTGACCGATGTCTATTGGGTCACCAGTCCCACCTCCAACATGCAAGACATGCTCCTCAAGGCTGAGCTCGAAGGCTATGAGACCACCTACGTGCTGCTGCCTGCCAAGAAGACAAAGGCGCGTGGAGACAAGTCCATGCGCTTTGCCCCCGACCTGCTGATGAAGCGTGCACCCAAGACGGTGAGCCTCGGCGAGGTGCAGGTCAAGGCAACGAAGATCAAGTTCTACAACAAGGGCGACACGCTCGTCTTCAACGCCGATGCCTTCCAGCTCTCCGAGGGAAGCATGCTCGACGGACTCATCCGTCAGCTGCCCGGCGTGGAACTGAAGGACGACGGCCGCATCTATGTCAACGGCAAGTATGTGGAGAGCCTGCTGCTCAACGGCGAGGACTTCTTCTCCAAGGACCGCCAGATCATGCTCGACAACCTGCCCGCCTACATGGTCAAGCAGGTGAAGGTCTATGACAAGTCGAGTCTGCGCGGGCAGATGCTCCACAAGAAACTCGGCGACGAGACCTACGTGATGGACGTGCACCTGAAACGGGAGTACAACACCGGATGGATAGCCAATGCCGAGGTGGGTGGCGGCACCCACGACCGCTACCTTGCCCGCCTCTTCGCCCTGCGTTTCACCAACCACTCGCGCGTCTCCGTCTTCGGCAACCTCAACAACCTCAACGATGCCCGCCGACCCGGTGAGTCGACCACATGGACGCCCGACAGGATGCCGGCGGGCGAGAAGACACAGCGGCAGGCCGGACTGGACTATCTCGTGAAGCAAAAAGATACGAAATATAAACTCACAGGTAGCGCCACCGTGGCACATAACGATGAGAGCAGCCTGACCCGGCAAAGCACGCTCAACTACCTGACGGGTGGCGACTCGTGGACGCGCATGCAGCAACAAGCCAACAACCACTCCGTGAGCCTCGCCACCAGTCACGACTGGCAATGGACGCCCAACAGAATGGTCTCTTTTGAGCTGGAGCCTTCCTTCTCGTGGCAGCACACGCGCAACAGGTCTGCCGTCGCCTCAGCCACGTTCAATCAGGACCCAGTACAATATGTTGAGGACGCAGCCCGCCTCATCGACTCCATCAGCAGGCCGCAGGCCGGGCAGTTGCTGCGCAGCATCGCCGCCAACCGGTTGCTCAACAACCAACTGGCCAAGGGTGACCGCGTGGAGACGGGAACCGATTTCTCTTACAACCAAAACCTTGCCGAGGACATGATGAGTTCGTTCATCTTCAACGGCAACGTCGACTACAAGTCAAACACCTCCAACGTCTTCTCGCAGTACCGGCTCGACTATCCCAATCAGGCAACGGCCACGACTGACTACCGCAACCGCTACGAGCACGGACAGCCCAACCGCACGCTGTCGTTCAGTCTCAGTCCTCAATATGAATACTGGTTCAACGACATCATGTTCATCCGCCCGGCGTATAAGTTGACCGTGGAACACCAGCACCACGACTATGCCCTCTATCGTCTCGACCAACTGGCCGGCTACGATGCTGAAGCCTCCACAGGGCTTGGCACGCTGCCCTCGCTGAGTGAGTATGAGCGTGCGCTCGACATGCAGAACAGTTTCTGGCGCAAGCAACGCCGCGTGTCCAATATGATGATGCTCACGTGGTCCATCTCACGGTGGCACGGCGACGACAAGGACCTTTGGATCAACGTCTATCTGCCCCTGAGCCACGACAGCTACCGCATGGACTATCGGCAGGCCGACTACAACGGCGTCTTCCGCCGCCACGCGTGGCACTTCAGTCCCTTCATCGTCGTGCGCAAGATGTGGGACCAGCAGGAGAAATACGTCGAGTTGCGCTACCGCCTCACCCATCAGACGCCCGACCTCGTGCGCTTCATCGACGTGCGCAACGATGCCGACCCGCTGAACATCACCTTGGGCAACAGTCTCCTGAAAGACGCTCATACCCATTACTTTGAGTTGACCTACAATGGCGACAGCAACACCAAGCAAGACACCCACTTCAACGTGTGGACTGCCGTATGGCTCTATCAGAACGCCCTCGCCATGGGCTATACCTACAACCGCAGCACTGGCGTGCGCGTGTTCCGGCCTTACAACGTCAATGGCAACCGTGTCCTGCAAGAGGGCATCAACTACGCCACGCCCATCGGCAAGACCAAGTTGCTCAGCCTCGACACGAAGACGCAGTTTAGTTTCTCGCGCAGCGTGGACTTGATGACTGTGGTGGCCAGTGCCTCCGACCCTGTGGCCGAGCCTGCCCGCAGCGTCGTGCACAACCATTGGTTCACGGAAGACCTGAAGTTGGAGTATAAGTTCCCATGGCTCCGATTGGGCCTGAATGGCTACGTGCTATTCAACTACGCGAGCAGTTCTCGTGAGGGCTTCACCACGCAGCGCGTGTGGGACTTCCACTATGGTCCCACGCTCAAGGCCACGCTGCCCGGCAAGGTGGAACTCGCCACCGACCTGAGCATCTACAGCCGCAGGGGCTACGAGGCCGGAGGAGCCAACACCACCGACGTGGTGTGGAACGCACGACTCTCCAAGACCTTCCCTAAGCTCGGACTGACCCTCCTGCTCGACGGCTTCGACATGCTCCATCAGTTGAGCAACCTCAGCGTAACGATGAACGAACAGGGGCGCACCGAGGAATGGCGTAACGTGCTGCCCAACTACGTCCTCTTCCACGTCATCTACCGCTTGAGTAAGAAACCAAAGAGAAGATAGGAGTTAGGAGATAGGAAACTCAAAGAGGAATATATAGCAATGGATATAGAACTGAAACAGAAGAAATACCGCATTCCACGCAAGTACTGGCCGTGGATTGGTGGAGGCGTTGTGCTGGTCGCCGTGCTCGTGTGGTTGGCCTTGGGCAACTTCACTTCGACGCTGCAGGTGGACAACCGCGGACTGAGCATCGCCACGGTCGAGGACAAGCAGTTCGACGACTACGTCAGTCTCGACGGCAATGTGGTGCCCATCCAGGTGGTGCAAATCTCCCCCGAGGAGGGTGGTGTCGTCGTGGAAAAAGTCGTCGACGAGGGCACCAAGGTGCATAAGGGCGACGTCATCGTCAGGTTGAGCAACTCCAACCTCGACCTCGAGATTCTCAACGCCGAGAGTGAGCTCGCCGAGAAGCAGGACATGCTGCGCAATACCCAGCTCTCGATGGAGCAGGACCAGTTGAACAACCGCACCGAGGCTGCCCAGCTGGCGATGGATGAGCAAGCCAAGAAGCGGGCCTACAACCATCAGACGGCCCTGCAGCAGGAGCAGCTCAACACGCGTGAGGAATACCTCAGAGCCAAGGAGGACTACCAACTGGCTGTCGAGAAGCGGCGCCTCATCCGTCAGCGGCTGAGCAAGAGCGCGCAGATGCGGCAGGCGCAGATGAGTCAGATGAGCAACGACCTGGCATCGATGCGCCGCAATGTGGAGCTCGTGCGACAGCGCAAGGCCAAGCTCGACGTGCGCTCGACCATCGACGGCGAGGTGAGTACGCTCGACGTGGAGCTCGGTCAGAGCATCGCCGCCGGTCAGAAGATTGGTGTCATCAACGACCTGAGCGACTACAAGGTCGAGGCGCAGGTCGACGAACATTATATCGATCGCGTCCACAGCGGACTCTCGGCCACTTTCACGCAAAACGGCAAGACCTACCGTCTCACCGTGCGCAAGGTCTATCCAGAGGTCCACGACGGACGCTTCAAGATTGACTTCATCTTCCAGGGCAGCCGTCCGCAGAACATCCGCACCGGTCAGACCTACTACATCGACCTGCAATTGGGCGAGTCGAAGAAGGCCATCCTCATTCCCAAGGGCACGTTCTACAGCACTACCGGCGGCTCGTGGATCTTTGTGCTCGACGCCTCCGGCCACAAGGCCTACCGCCGCAACATCCGCATCGGACGGCAGAACCCGCAATACTACGAGGTGATGGAGGGCCTGGAGCCCGGCGAGCGCGTCATCGTCAGCGGCTACGAGAGTTATAAGGATTATAAAGAACTGAAAATTAAATAAGCATGAAGAGTTTTCTCATCTTCCTTTCGCGCAATAAGGCCTACACCTTCGTCAACGTGTTTGGCTTGAGCATCTCGCTGATGTTCATCATGCTCATCGGACTCTACGTCTATCAGGAGAAGAGCATCGACCACCAGGTTGCCAATGCTGATCGCATAGAGGTGTGGGGATCTGCCTTCGACCAAGAACCACCCTGCGAGGGAGGCCATCACGTGGTGGTCAAGTACCTGATGAAGCAATATCCCGAGATAGAGAGCGCCTGTGGTGTGTGCAATGGCGACGCATGGTTCAGCATTAAAGGTCAGGACTACACAGCCAAGGCTATGATGGTCGATACCACCTTCTTCCACGTCTTCAGCTATCGGCTGCTGCAGGGCGACCGCCGAACATGCCTGACAGCCGACAACAGCATTGTGGTCACGGAGTCGTTTGCCCGCAAGGTCTTCGGCGATGAGGAGCCAATGGGACAGACCATCGCCTTGGGCGACTCGATACGTTATCGCGTCACCGGTGTGATGCAGGACATGGACAACACCGTGTTCAATGCTCCCGACGTGCTGATGAATTTCTCACAACAGTATTTCTTCAATCCGGCAAATACCGATGCGTGGTTTGAGCAGGGTGCTATTAACTTTATAGGCAGTAGCATTTTCCTGCTCATGCGTCCGGGTCACAGCTTTATCGGGCGCGGGCAGGAGCTCACGAAGTTCATCTATACCTTCTACCCCGAGTTTATCAAAACTTCCTATAAATATAGGGTGTTTACGGTTCCCTTCTCCGGACTCTATCTCTCCAAGCTGGATCCGGGCAATGACGTGACACGTCGTGGCAATCCTACGCTCATTAATATCTTGATTTCCGCCACACTGGCTATCCTGCTCTTTGCAGTGACCAACTACATCAACCTCACTGTGGCCCTATCTGGCCGCCGCGCTCGTGAGATGGCCACGCGCCAACTCTTCGGTGCCTCACGTCGTCGGGTCTTCCTCAAGCTCATCATGGAGAGCACGCTGCTCTGTCTCATCGCATGGGTGGTGGCACTGGTGCTGGCCTTCGTCTTCGCCAAGCCCATGAGCCTGCTGCTCGACACCACGCTCGAGACCGCACGCCTCGTCTCGCCGGCTTTCATCGGGCTCTCGCTGTTGCTCATCGTGGTCATGGGTGCAGTGTCGGGCGTCTTCCCCGGCCTCATCACCTCACGGGTGAAGCCCATAGAGATCATCAAGGGCACGTTTGTCCATCAGACCAAGATGGTGCTGAGCCGCGTGTTCATCGTCTTCCAAAACGTTATCACCATCGCCATGCTGGCCTGCGCCTTCATCATGCTGGCGCAGATGCGCCACCTCATCAAAGCTCCCATGGGCTTCAATACCGATAAAGTGCTGGTGGTGTCCAATTTCAATCCCTATCATCCAGAGACCATTTCCACCTTCATCAACCTGCTCAAGCGTGAGGCCTGTGTGGCCGACGTGAGTGCCTCACAGGGTACTCCTGTAGATGGAGGCAACAACAATACGGTGCAGATGAATGGCAAGAAAGCGTCGTGGCAGCTGTTTATCGCTGACCCGGCCTTCATGAATGTCTATGGTCTTGGCCTCGTCGATGGCAGCAAGCCGCAGCCCCGACACTACTACATCAACCGGCAGGGACTGGCAGAATTGAAAAGCGTCATGAACTTACGACCCGAGCAACTGCTTCACTTCTACTTCACTGGCACAGACTCGCTCGACACCTATGGCGGACAGATGAAGGAGTTCCACATCGACAACATCCAGCGTGAGGCCCATCCGATGTTCATCGATATCCACGACCGCATCGACAACCCATGGCAAATATCCATAAAGGTAAACGGTGACCCTGTGGATGCCTTCCGTACCGTGGGCACCATCTACAAGCAGGCCTTCCACAAGGAGATGACCGACGACGATGTGCAATTTGCCGAACGCATGATACAGGACAAGTTCAAGACCGAGCTGCGCACCTCGCGCCTTGTGGGCCTCTTCGCTCTTATGGCCATCCTCATCTCGCTGCTCGGCCTCGTCGCCATGGCCACCTACTACATCCAGCAGCGCGCCAAGGAGATTGCCATTCGCAAGGTATTTGGCTCCACCGACTCACAGGTGTGTCGACGCCTCATCACCACCTTCCTGAGCTACGTCGCCATCGCGTTTATCATCGGTGGGGCATTGAGCGCATGGCTCATGAGCCATTGGATCAGTCAATACAGCTACCGCATCGTGTGGTGGCCGTGGATCTTCGTGGCAGGTGCAGCGGTGCTCCTCGTGAGCTTCTGCGCTATTGCCTTGCAGAGCTGGCAAGCCAGCAATGAAAACCCCGTAAAGAACATAAAGCAAGAATAACCACAACGCTATGATAAAAGTACAAGATTTAAGCAAGACCTTCCGCACGGAAGAAGTCGAGACCATCGCGCTCGACAAAGTATCGTTTGAAGTAAAGGACGGCGAGTTCGTCGCCATCATGGGTCCCTCCGGCTGTGGCAAGTCCACACTGCTCAACATCCTCGGCCTGCTCGACAACCCCACCGAGGGCCAGTACTGGCTCGGCGACAAAGAGGTGTCGGGCCTGCACGAGAATGAGCGCACGGCCATCCGCAAAGGACAGATAGGCTTCGTCTTCCAGAGCTTCAACCTCATCGACGAGCTCAACGTCGAAGAGAACATCGAACTGCCGCTCACCTATCTCGGCATATCGAAGAGCGAGCGCAAGCAGAAGGTGCAGGAGGTGATGAAGCGCATGGCCATCAGCCACCGTGCCAAACACTTTCCCCACCAGCTCTCCGGCGGTCAGCAGCAGCGCGTGGCCATCGCCCGCGCCGTGGTCTTCGGTCCTAAGCTCATCCTAGCCGACGAGCCCACCGGCAACCTCGACTCGAAGAACGGTGCCGAGGTGATGCGACTGCTCACCGAACTCAACCAGGACGGTGCCACCATCGTCATGGTCACCCACAACGCCCACGACGCCGAACAGGCCCATCGCATCATCAATCTGTTCGACGGAAAGGTGGTGGAGTAGGGCGCTGCCGCCTCCACTGCCCATCTACTGCCGCCTCCGCAGCCCCCTCATACAGTGTAGTGACCGGCCTCGTTTCGGCCACTATACTGTAAAGTTTTTTAGTGTTTTGAGGGCCACGAGAAGGGCCTCGAAACCCACCAACCCCTCCTTCGCTCCGAAATACGCGATTCTGGGCGATTTTAAGTCGGTTTTTTATAAATCGCTATCAATCAGTGATTTGTGCGCGAGAAGGCCAAAACCGCGGTCGCTTCAGACGGCAACCGCGTCGCGATACCATACTTATCGCATCGCGAAAGCATAGTTATCGCAGTGCGAAAGCATAGCTATCGCGTCTCGATACCATAGCTATCGCAGTGCGATACCATAGCTATCGCGGTGCGATTTGATACCTATCGCGATTTGATGCGGCAAAAACGCCACTTTGAACGCCGTTTTCCCGTTTTTCGATCGCTTTTTCCCCGTTTTTCCATCGCTGGAAGGAGCAAAAACGATGATGCCATTTTGTAAGGTTTTTTACGAATGTTTCATTCCGGATGATGGCACCTCCCATAGCTCAATATGAAATATTCCCTTTACCGTTCATTGCGGTTTTACAGAAAAATGATTATATTTGCACTGTTGATTACCAAATACAATCATCATGAAAAAACTCTCTTTACTGCTCACCCTGCTCATCCTGACATTGAACATGCAGGCGGCTGACAAACAGCACATCCGCATCAGTACCGACAACATCGACCTCGTGTTGCAGGTGGGCGACAATGGTCGCCTGTATCAAGTCTACTTCGGCGACAAACTCGACGCCGCCGCTGAGGCCGACTTCAGTCATTTCGACTGGCGGATTAAGGCGGGTTCCGACGGCGCCTACGGCATCCGCGGCCGCGAGGCCTATCCCAGTTCCGGCGGTGAGGACTCGTTTGAGCCCGCGCTGGCCATCACCCATGCCGACGGTAACCTCTCTACTTATTTGTATTATAAAAGCAGCGAACAGAAGGCGGTCAACGGCGGCACCGAGACCGTCATCCGGCTTGCCGACGACAAATACGCCGACGAGGTGGTGCTGCACTATGTGGCTTACGCCAAGGAGAACGTCATCAAGACCTGGAGCGAGATCAGCCATAAGGAGAAGAAACCCGTGACGCTGTGGCGCTACGCCAGCGGCATGTTCTATATCAACGCCGACAAATATTTCCTGACCAACTACGCCAGCGACTGGGCGCGCGAGGGGCAGCCTTGCATGCAACAGCTGCAGTTCGGCAAGAAGATTATCGACACCAAGCTCGGCACACGCGCCGCCGAGCAGAGTGAGCCGTTCTTTGAACTCGGCATCGACGGCCCCGCCCGCGAGCATGAGGGCCGCGTGATGCTCGGTACCATCGGCTGGACGGGTAACTTCAGCTGTACGTTCGAGGTGGACAATGTGGGTTGTCTGCGCATCATCCCCGGCATCAATCCCTATGCCTCCGACTATGTCTTGAAGGCCGGTGAGACGTTCTCCACGCCCGCCTTCATCTTCACCCTCAGCGACAACGGTACCTCGCAGGCCTCGCGCAACCTGCACGACTGGGCGCGCCGCTATCAGCTCTGGAATGGCGAAGGCCCGCGCATGACACTGCTCAACAACTGGGAGAACACCGGCTTCAACTTCAATCAGGAGTCGCTCGCCCAACTGATGAAAGACGCTAAGGACCTTGGCGTGGATATGTTCCTGCTCGACGACGGTTGGTTTGGCAACAAATATCCGCGCAAAGACGACCACGCCGGACTTGGTGACTGGGAGCCGACCCATACCAAACTACCCGGCGGCATCCCCGCATTGACCAAAGCTGCGCAGGAAGCCGGCGTGAAGTTCGGCTTGTGGATTGAGCCCGAGATGGTCAACCCCAAAAGCGAGCTCTA
>Ga0256407_10013800_pt1 | contig 10760 bp, 8 predicted proteins | sample RumenRJG_04DNA_FD_193489 | JGI IMG/M metagenome (GOLD analysis project Ga0256407, IMG submission 193489) | Bovine rumen microbial communities from Lethbridge, Alberta, Canada - RJG_04 | ecosystem: Host-associated > Mammals > Digestive system > Stomach > Rumen | place: Canada: Alberta | collected... | reverse complement strand
ACGTTGTTGTCGCTCTGTTCCAGAATAGCATAGTCAAGCGATAGGTTCGGGTAGCGCGGGTAGTTCTCCTCAACAAACTTCATTTCTTCTTCGTAGGTATAGTCTGGGGTATTGTAACGTAGATCTCTAAGTACCGATGGGAACACATGCTCAAAGGTGTCAAGCAGATGGTATGCACTTGAGATGAAGATACCCGTGTTCCAATAGAACTCGCCGCTATCCATAAACATTTTGGCAAACTCGCGCTCAGGTTTCTCAGTAAACGATTTTATCTTAAATACATCAGGCTTACAGCTCAGATCGCCTAACTGTATGTATCCGTAGCCAGGTTCTGGTCGGGTGGGGCGAACGCCCATTGCCAGTAGCACGTGGTTCTCCGATACATATCCTATGCCCACATCCATGCTGTGAGCAAACGAAGCCTCGTTAAGCACCAGCTGATCTGATGGCGAAACGATGATGTTGGCATCAGGCGTCTGATGGTGTATTCGCATCGAAGCCCAAGCCACGCTGGGAGCTGTGTTACGATGTATGGGTTCTACTATTATGTTATGCTCGGGCACTTCGGGTAGCTGTTCCCTTACCAGCTGTTGAAACTCCGCGCACGTACATATTAATATATTCTCTATGGGTATCAGTTTCTCAAAACGGTCGAAAGTAGACTGCAGCAAAGTGCGGCCAGTACCAAAAAGGTCAAGAAACTGTTTAGGGCGCTGCTCTCTGCTTACGGGCCACAATCGCTGACCGCGACCCCCGGCGAGAATCACGCAGTAGTTCTTCTTATCAGTTTTCTCCATTCAATAGGGTTTTAGCATTAATTCTATCCACAAAGATACGAATAATATGTGATACGAGCAAGAAATTCTAAGTTTTTTTTTATTTTCTTTTGTCAATTCAAATAAAAGTAGTATCTTTGCACCCGCTTTAGGAGATGAAATAGCTTGAAATGTCAAGCCCAGATGGCGGAATCGGTAGACGCGCTGGTCTCAAACACCAGTGGGGCAACCCATCCCGGTTCGATCCCGGGTCTGGGTACCAAGTCACTCCAAAAGCAACAAAGTGCTGCAAGTTTAACGCTTGCAGCACTTTTTTGTTTATCTGAAATTCAAATAATCAACCAAAAAGCAAGAAAAATAAACAAAAAACTTGTTATTATCAAATAAAAACCATATATTTGCCGAAGAATCTATAACATATTATTATTAGCTATTGAACGATGAAACGCTGCGTACTCATATTATTTCTAGCAATAGGTTTTGTTAATATCAAGGCACAGACTGTAGACACTAAGATTGCTGTCAACAATCAAACTGACGACAAAACCTTTGTGGTGATTGTGTCTAACGAGAATTACAAGAACGAAGAGAGTGTACCTTTTGCCAAAAACGATGGTGAGGTATTTAAGGTGTATTGTCAGAAGACACTTGGAATACCAGAGAATCATATCCGTTTTTCTCCTGATGCTACACTTGGCGAGATGAACTATGCTATATATTGGCTGGGCAATATGCTTAAGGCTTACGATGGTGAGGCAAGGGCAATAGTGTATTATTCTGGTCATGGCATGCCTGATGAGAGTGGTAAGGAGGCTTATCTGCTGCCTGTTGATGGTTTTAGTCAATCTACCGAGGGAGCACTGAGCACCAAGAGCCTATACAAAAAGTTGGGCGAGATGAATTCCAAGCATATCGTAGTTTTTCTTGATGCCTGCTTTAGTGGAGCCAAGCGCGATGGCAAGATGTTGGCTTCATCGCGTGGTGTGGCAATCAAGGCTAAGACCGATCCTGTGAGCGACAACACAGTAGTGTTCTCTGCCGCACAAGGAGATGAAACTGCTTATCCGTTTAAGAGTCAGCGACATGGCCTCTTCACCTATTATATATTAGACAAGATGCAGCAATCTGGTGGTAGCACTACCCTAGGCGAATTGTCTGACTATGTAACCCAGAACGTGAAGCGCAAGGCGGTAGTAGAAAACAATGGAAAGAGCCAAACTCCTACCATTATTGCTTCTAGTGGCAATAATAATTGGCGTGATTGGCGATTTGCAGAATCAGCTGCCAAGAAATACGAAGACCGTGTGGTTACTCTCGATCAGCCTGCAGCTAAACCTGCTCCAACCCCTGCTCCTGCACCTGTGGTTAATCCTGAATCGAGGCCAATTGTTCAGGCTGCCTCTAATAGCAACAGTGCAGAAGTGTCGCAGCTTGTTATCGATGGAAAGAAGGCTATGCGAGCAATGAACTATCAGAAGGCAAAGAAGTGTTTCGCTGAGGCTGCCGAGCAAGGTGACATCGAGGCCAACTACCAGTTGGGAATGCTATATTCCAACAGTAACTATGATGGTTGCAATCGCGAAACGGCAACCAAATACTTCACTATAGCAGCCAATGGCAACCATACAGAGGCGATGTTCCAAACAGGTATGATGTATCTTGGAATAGATAACGTCGAGGCTAAGTCTTGGTTACGCAAGGCCGCTGCCAATGGTCATAACCAGGCTATCAAGCAATTATCAAAAATGAAATAATAACCTAACATTTAAAAATTATCATTATGAAAAAGATTCTTTTGACACTTATGGCGATTTTCGCCTTTGGTTTGCAGGACATTTGTGCACAAGATGCTCCTCTGAAGATTGTGACTAATAATCCAGACTTTACAATTAAGGTAAAGCGCTGTGCTGCTAGTGGAAAAACAGTTGTTCTTGACCTAATACTCAACAATGTCGGAACTAACGATGTTGATGTTTATCGTATTGCTGGCGGATATTATTCATCAATTATTGGTTATAAAGAAAATTCTGAAGCATACGATGATGAGGGCAATATGTACCAAGGAAGAAACTTTAAGGTAAAAATAGCCAACAGACCTGAATATAGCTATGAAGAAACAGGCAAATTCAGTATTCCAGTGGGCGTCCCCATGCGTTTAAGCATACAGATAGATGGTGTCCCACAATCTGCAGAAAGCATTGCGAGACTTAAATTAATTGTAACTTGCAGTGCATGGGGCTTAGATTGTGAAAAGCCGGTTAGAATCAGTAATATCCCCATTGCTCGCGATTAAGACAGAGCATAATAAACCCCGAAAGTTTCAATCTTTCGGGGTTCTTTCTTTTTAATATCCAGTGAATTCAACAAACAGATGATCGAGATTGGTAACATGTGTGCTGATAGGGCATTTAACATTAACCTTGCTGTCGGTTACAGTGCCAATATCACCCAAATCTTCCAATGACAAAGCCATAGCTGTTATTTCCTGCCCATTAGCATCAAATAATTTCCAATTAATCATGTTGTGCTTATATGCAAGAGGCTTGGTAAGTGTTATATCATATGCAATCGAGAATTGTCTGTTTGATGGTGAATTCTTTAGCTTTGCACTTGCTGCAGATATCTGCTTCTGGTTGAACTCAACTTTAATCTCCGTACCATCTATCTTATTAGCTACCTCTGCGATTTTTTGATTATAAGCAGTATCAATCAGGGCAAGGCCTTCTTTGAGAATATTAATGTTCTTTACATGGTCGTCTTGGGTCTCTTCTTTCAATCCGTCAACCTTATCTCTTAAGAAGTGCTTAGCTTTACCTCTCTGATCTACTACAGACTGGTATGTTCCAAACACAGGTACTTCGGTAAGTGGAGCCTTCTCTTCTGCCTCTGCAATAGCTTCTTTTGCTAAACTCTCTGCACTAGGACCACCACTGCAACTAATTAAAACTGCGCTCATAAGAGCAAATGTTGCCATAAAGGCTGTTTTGAATAAGTTTTTCTTCATAATAATTATAGTCTATAAGGGATTAATGATTAGCCTTTCTTCTGCAAATATACAATAAAACGGCTTTCATTATTCTTCCACCCACCTTTTATTAAACATTATTAAATTATTTGAGTGTTATTTTTCTGTTACAAGAAAAAATACCTCATCTCTCACATAATCTCTCGAAACGCCTTTATACAAAGGGCTTGAGGAATGTGAGAGATTATTTTTATCCCTCACATATCCCTCACATCAACCCTCACATATAGCCCATCATAGAATATAAAATGTGAGAGATCAAGTGAGAGATTTGTGAGGGATTAGGTGAGGGATGAATTTTCAAGAATCCACTGTTTATGCGGGTTTTGAAGGATTATGTGAGAGATGGAGAGATTTTTTGCGTTTTTTGAAAAATCATTTTTGTTGTGGCAAAATTCTGCATGAAATAAGCCAAAATCGTTCCAAATAAGGGAATGTTTTATTCCCACCTTGGGAATAATTCATTCCCAACCTGGGAACAAATCATTCCCAAGGTGGGAATAATTGAAATCAATATAGTTCGCTCTTATTTGTTCACGCGTTTTCTGCCGTTTTGGATTATTATGCCTTTGTAGTTTTCGTCTACTGCCTGGCCGGCAAGATTGTAACGGACGTTGCTTTGGGGCTTGTTTGAAGTAATCTGCTTGATGCCAGATGTGGTTTCAAACTCCTGAATAGCCATCTTCTGACCGTTATAGCTTATTACTTCCCACTTTGACAGGTCGTCGCTCTCGAAGTTGCCATTTATTACCATCTCGGTGGTGGTGCCTTCTTCTACGCACGACACATCGTCGAAGTAAACCTTGCCGCCAATAAGTCCGAAGGCAAACTGTAGCTTGTCGATAGCGTAGCTGGCTGTGAACTTCCAAGTGTATTCATCGAAGTCTGACTTCAGCTTTACTGCGGCCAGATACTGTACATCCTCGCTACCACCCCACTGGTTTTTCTTTGGGCTTGTGGTCCAGATGGGCCAAAGGGCGCACTCGCCAGGATTGTCGGCCTTTATCTGAGCCTTGACAATATAGGTCTTGCCAACGGTCATTGATGCATTGAGCATGGTGTTGCACTGTTTTTCCCAAGAGTTTGTACCTGCAGTTCCATTGTCAACAACAAGCACGTGGTTTGGACCCTGATCGGAAACTTCTACGTTGATGTTCTTCTGGAGCTTGTTGCCAAGAAAATCTGTATAAGATACTGATATCACGCCTTTCTTGGCCTCGGTTGCTTTCAATACGCCATCTTCGATGGTAAAGTCATCGCTGCTGATAACGGCCTCGTTTGTAAGAGGCTCGGTATGGCCATCGGCAAACTTACCTGTAATCACAAGACGCTTTGTGCTGCCAAGTCTTACTGTCATATTATCAGAATTCTCGAAACTCTCGATGGTAAAGAACTTTTTCAGGCTTTCTGCCATGTTGTAATCTGCATTGGCTTTGGGCTCCTTGTTCATCACCTTCAGAGCCTCAAAGGCATAACGCTTACCAAGGGTGCGATAACCTGCTGCAGAGAAGTGCCATGCATCAGTACCGTTTCCAGGAATACCTTCGGCACTTACAACATGGCCTGTTGGGATTACTGATGGAATCTTGGCTACAACTGTGTTGTGCGAAGAACAGCCTCCGCCCATATTCTCGTACTCTGTCTCGCCAACAAACAAGGGTACATCCTCTGCATTAAGGTTCAGATCGGCAAGCATGTCGTTATATATCTTCTTCACCATGTTGGGCCATTCGGGGTTGCCGCAGTTTGAGCATCCTTGGTGCAACAGAATGCCCTTGATGACTCCCGACTCCTGAGCTTTCTTGCCCATCTCAATAAGCCGGCCATAAGGGTTGCTGCCATAATAGTTCTTTGATAACTGTGCCCACCACTCGGTAGGGTTGTCTTTCAGTTTCTGTTCGTATTTGTCTTTATCAAACATCTCGATAGGACTTCCGCCCATAGCCACAGCCACAACACCAATCTTTACGTTTGTTGGCATAGCGGCCACCATAGTACGGCCAAAATAGTCGGTTGGACCAAGCTTACCCATGGGGCTTACTATGGGGCAATTTGCTGTATACCAGTTGCCCATGGTACGCTTGGGAGTGTCGAAATTTGTGGTAGCCAGCATTTGGAATCGCGAGTTAACTTCATTGTCAACTTCTTCCCATTGGGCATTGCCCTCCATGTTTGATTGTCCGAAACAAAGATAAATGTGGAAATTAGGGTTTACATCGGCTTTAGCAGCCATAAAATTAGTGGCTAGCAATACTCCGATAGCAAATAGGTTTCTCTTAAACATAACTTAGGTTTTAAAAATTCGGCCGCAAAGTTAACAATAATCCGCAAACTGACCAAAACAATATCAAAGAAAAACCTGTATTGAAAATAAAAAACCGATAATATTTGCTTTTTGTAAGTTTTTTAGTATCTTTGCAGCCGAATAGATACGGAATTAATAATACACTTTACACAATGAAACTAAATTGTCGCCGATGGGTGCTGTTAATGGCTGTATGCCTGGGGGGGCTGACTACCGTTGGAGTCAGTGCCCAGACTAATATACAAGAGAACCCCATAACAATAGGACTTGACGTAAATTATGCCCCCCTGCAATCGGTAGATAAGAACGGACTTCCTCATGGATACGACGTTACCTTTACCCGCACTCTGATGAACCGCATGAGGGTGAAATTCTATTATGTGCCAAACACATGGAAGAAGGTGGAGGAGTCTGTTATGAGGGGCGACATCGATCTGGCAATGATGGTGTATTCGGATTATCGCAAGGATAGCATTTTCTACTCGCGCCCAATATTCCGACTCTATTATCAGGTGGTTTATCGTAAGGCCGACTATAAGAGCTTTGATTTCCGTAATCTGAAGGGCAAGACTTTTGCATTTCTGAATTCACGCCCCATTGGCGAGCTGATGGCTCGTGAGGGGGGTGTCAGTGTGCGTGTCTACGACCTGGAAGAGGCGATAAACGACTTGGCTAAGGGTAAATACGATGCCGTGATATGCTATCGCTATCAGGCAAAATACCTGATTGATCACTATCATCTCGACCAGTTGCAGTCTGAAGACATCTCTATGAAGCCTCGTGAGTACTGCTATGTGAGTCATAATAAGGAGTTGATAGATGACATAAGCCGCGAGATAGCAATGATGGAGGCCGAAGGCATTATAGACGAGATATATGGTGACGATATTGTGGATCCAACCAAAAACATGATTCCTATCTGGGTTTGGTATCTGTTTGGAGCTTTAGCCATAATATTTCTTGTTGCATACATTATTATATCTTATAGATCGCGAAAAAAGCTGAAGATAGCTAACGCGATGCTTGAGACCAACTATAGGATTCTGGAGATGAGTCATATGGAGCTGGAAGAAACCAATAACCGGCTCATTACAGCAACCGAAAAGGCTAAAGAGTCATCGAAGATGAAGAGCAGCTTCATCAAGCAGATTTCGCACGAGATACGAACTCCGCTGAACATACTGAGCGGATTCTCTCAGGTGCTTACTACTGAGGGGGTGGAACTTGATAATCATGAGAAGGCCAAGATAGCTCAGGATATCGTGGAGAATACCAACCGCATTACCAATCTGGTAAACAAGATGCTGGAACTGAGCGATGCTGGTAGTAGAAACGTCATTGAGCGTAACGATCAGGTGCTTGTGGCTCATATTGCAGGCGATGCTGTGGCAGCCACTAATCTGGCCGACAACAGAGATGTGAATTTTGAAATGCAGGTTGAGGCTGAGGCTGAAAATGTGAGTGTGATGACAAATAATGATTCTGCAGTACGTGCACTCTCGTTGATTCTTGACAATGCATGTAAGTTCACGGCAAAGTCGGATGATAAGAAGGTGAGACTATGCGTAAAGGCTAACCCCGATACAGTAGAAATGATAGTTGAAGATAGCGGAATAGGTGTTCCGCCAGAAGAGGCAGAACACATATTCGAAGAGTTTGTACAACTTGATGAATTCTACGAAGGAACAGGTATCGGTCTAACCATAGCCCGAAGCATGGCCCGTCGTATGGGTGGCGATGTTACTCTTGATACCAGCTATACTCCTGGAGCAAGATTCATACTATCGCTACCAAGAAACTGATTTATTCATCGAGGATGTCGGGGATAAAGGTAACCTCGATACCATCCTTAACGAAGATGGGCATGCCTGCCTCGGTGTTGACGTACTCGATAGAGAGAACAACGTCACGTGGACCTAACTGCTTGCCATCAACCTCAAATATTGACTTGTCGAGAATAACGGTGTTACCGTTCTTGCTCTTAAGCTTCTTTGTAAGCATGGTGTCGCCATACTTGTAAGAGGCCTGGAAGTAACACTTGTCGTTAAGCTCTACATCGGCAGGAAGCTCAATGGGATCCAGAAGGTCGTACTGGCTATCGAACACGCTGCCAAGCTTCTCGTAAATGGTCTTTGGAGCATCGCTGGTGTCCATAAAATCGTTAGTAGACAATCGCTTGCTGCTGATGAGTGCATCCATGCCCGTTTTACGCATATACTGCTTACCAAGCATCAGCATCTGCTTTTTGGTGGTGAGGTTGAATACCTTTACAGCCTGCTTGTCTTTCTGCCATTTAATAGCATCCACATCGCTGAAGGTATCGCCAACCTTAACTGCTTTACCATTATTATAAGTAAGGTTGGCATCGTTAACGAACAGCACCTTGTAATTGTCTGCGCTGGCGTAGCTGAGCCACATGCCAAGGCAACTGAGTAAGATTAGTCGTTTCATTTTGCTTTATTTTTATAGATGTTGTATTTCTGCATGAATGTGTCGTAGAGAGAGTAAACAGTGGTAGGAACCCACATGTTGAATGCAATATCGTACCAACTGGCTATGAGAGCAATGATGAGGAACACTGTAGCCGTACTTAAGAACGAGAGTAAAATACTAAGCCAAGGGTTGGCACACATTGATGAGAACGAGTGGCCAGAAAGGTAAAACAGTCCGATGATGATGTAGATTACGAACAGTATGCCCATATAGAGCCAGTTTACAAGATGCGCTCCTTGAGACAATGCGATATAGCCGTTAAAAAGTATCGATGAGCCGGGTTGCATGCCAAGGAATGTAGAGTGTACATCGCTTTTGAAGTCGCCTATCACAATAAGCTTATCGTCAATCTGTTCGCTAACGGGCATAACCTCGTCGAGGTCTAGCAGGTCGGCACCAAGATATATGTAGTTGCGCTCGCGAACCTGTCCTTCTTCATCTAGCAGACTACCCATTATGCGGATGGGCAGCAATAGTGTGGCACTGTTCTGACACAGTCGGCCATTATCGGTATACCAAAGTCCGCCCCAATGCTTCTTTATGTCAGAACCAAAGCGGTCTTGATAGATTTTCAGCGCAACCGATTCATCATCATCGTGGATGTACTGATAGCGTGAGAAGGTTAGGGCTTGCCATGTGGTGGCATAGTCGGCATTAGACGCCTTCTGATAGAGTGTGCTATCGCACATGTTTACCCCTTTGTGTTTTGGAATAACAATGCGATCCATTGACTTGATGGTGCTGAAGAGTGCTGAGTCGTATTCAGTTTCCATACCCTCCTCAAAGAATACATCCATAAAGATGTAACGATAGTTGTTGGCCTCCTTGGCTTTGGTAAGGAATTGCAACAACTTTTCACGGTCGGTGATAACCATATTGCCCACGGGAACTTCGTTTTCCTCGTAGGGCACGAGCGCCTTGTCGTAACAAACGTTTATAAACAGAATACTATCGGGCACGTTGCCTATCTGCATGCCCAGAAACTTCTTGTAATCGGTAATCTGTTTCAGAGCACCTGTCTCTCCAGGGAGCGGATAGCCCGAATTACCCATCACATAAGTAAATATGATGATAATGGTGCTCGTCAGCACGGAGAGAAAAACTAAACTCCTATGCTGACGAATCCATGTTTTGATAGTATTCCAGAAGGGAACCTTCATAGGCTTATCGCTTCAGCAGAATTACCTTGGCCTTCGAGTTGTCCATCTTACTCATGGTCTTACCTACGTTAGCATTATAGTAGGTAGGATCGGCTACGGTAAACTTTCGGCCGTTAACCATGATGTAATCGCCTGTAACATCCTCGTTGAAGCAAACTGCTGTGTAGAGGTGACCTGGGTAGTAAACAAGTACAACATCAAGATCAAGCAGGTCGCGAATGAGGTGTGAGAAGAGGATAGAACGGTCTTCGCAATCGCAGAATGGATAGAACAAACTCTCCTCTGCAAAGAATGCGCGATCGTAGCCCCATACCTTCTCATCGTAAGCGTAGGTAAGTCCCATCTGAACCCAGTTCAACAGCATGTTTGCAGCCATGAGCTTTGGTGCGTTACCAATCTGCTGCTTGAGCTGTGGGTAAACCTTATCCTTAATCTCGGGCGATACTGGGGTGTTAGCGTAGTATGCCCAACGGGTCATCATATCCTTACCATCGTATGAAGTTGGATAGTCGGTATAGAAGTCCATCAGGTTCTTGTTCATCTGCATATCGGCCGACACATTTACAAAACGCGAGATGACGGTGCGCTTGTCCGACAAATTCTTCTTTAATTCTGGCAGCTCGGGTACGCCAAGACTCATCATCTGTTCGCCAGGATAGGCGGCGTCGCAGACTGTAAGGTTCTTGGCCTTGCAACCGTCCATCAGGAAGAACAACTTTCCATCAGCGGTAAGGTATCCGCGATCGTATGGGAATCCATCCATACGCGACATGATGTGCAGTTTGGAGTTGTCTTCAAGTGCAAAACGTATCTGATAACCTGACTGGTTGAGCAATACTCCCTGAAGGAAAATAGCCTCGTTGGTGCCCTTGCCACAAGCTTTCTCGGCAATGTTCTGCAACATCTTATAGTAAGCCCAGTCACAAAGTTTGTACTCCTTTCGGAGCTCCAGACAATCGTGAACCAGATTGGTGTAACCCTTATCAGTGAGTTCTAGGAAT
>Ga0256407_10013797_pt1 | contig 10761 bp, 6 predicted proteins | sample RumenRJG_04DNA_FD_193489 | JGI IMG/M metagenome (GOLD analysis project Ga0256407, IMG submission 193489) | Bovine rumen microbial communities from Lethbridge, Alberta, Canada - RJG_04 | ecosystem: Host-associated > Mammals > Digestive system > Stomach > Rumen | place: Canada: Alberta | collected... | reverse complement strand
GTTGCCGATTACGGTCAGCTTGAAACCTGCTCAAAATTAACCAAGATTACAACCTATGCTTCAAAGACCAATGATTTCGCCGCACTGGCAAAAATCAAATCCCTGGTTGAAATCAACGGCGGTCTTACATCATTAAGCGACGTTTCCTGGGTTACAGAGCTTCCTAACCTCAAGAAATTCGATGTATTCTCCGAAAAAGTAACCGATCTTTCCCCTGTTGCAAAATCCACCATTGAAGATTTCAAGGTATGGAGCATGAAGGAGGATCTGGACCTTGCAACTCTTGCAAACGCAAAGAATATCAAGAAGTTCACAATCTGGGGCGGTCAGAAGAGAATTGATAATGTGGAAAAGGCTCTTGAAACCATGGAAAACCTTGAAAAACTGGAACTTACCAGCATGATCAACGGTACTCCTAAACTGGACTGCTCATTTGCCAAGAACCTCAAGAAACTGAGTGAAATCAGACTCGGCAAATTCTCAGCCGTAAGCACAGCAGGTCTTGAATCACTGTCATCACTGACAAAAATTTCATTCAACGGTGTTCACGATCCTTTGAATCTTGCATTTGCTGAAAATCTTGCAGGACTTGAAAGCCTCGAACTCATTGATGTGGTTGTGGAAAATTCAGAAGCACTTGCAAAATCTCCTAAACTGCAGTATGTTTACGTTAAGAATGCAAAAGGCTTTGACCTTGAGGCTCTGAAGAAGAACCCTAATCTTAAGAGAGTTACTCTGAGCAAGAAGGACTTCAAGGAAGATCAGGTTAAAGGCTTTGCCGACGGTGTAAAGGTTAGTCTGAACTGATAAAACGCTCCGTTTTAATTTAGATTTTTATTTTCATTTTTGTACCTCCATCAAAGGTCGCTTCGGCGGCCTTTTTGGTATCTCGAAAAAATATCACCGTTTACGGTCATGCCTGTTTGAAAACGATTGATTTCCGCCTCCGTTTTGCGCATCTTGCGAAGCATTACGCAAATTATCATATGGATACATGATAGAATTTTGCCTGTGTGCGTTCAGGTTTCAGCGGAATTTAAAAGCAGAGGCGACTGCCTGAACCGAGAAAAAAAACTGTTAAATCAGCATATCCGATTGGCATAAAGAATTATGGAATTAAATAATAAAGACAGTAACGACAGCAGCGAAAACGGCATTTTGCTTCAGTCGCTCCGTTCCGGCCCGGGAAAATCGGGTCCGGAATCCGAATTCAGAAATCTCGAGGGAACCGTTGTCCTTGATAAATATACTCTTTTTGCCAATATGAACCGTCAGTCAGGCGAGGCTGAAATTTATCTCTGCCATGATCGTGAAAACAACCGCTATGCCGCCAAGATATATAAACGCACGGATGCAGTTAAACCGGAGGTTCTCAGACGGCTTGCCAGACTTAAATCATCCAACATCGTTCCGATTATTGATTACGGCGATTTCCGCGGCTATCCATGCGTAATACTCCCCTATTTCATGAACGGAAGTCTTGCCGGCAAAACATTTGATGCCGGAATTCTGAAAAAAATAATAATTCCGAATGTCTGCTCCGGTCTTAAATATCTCCATAATCACGGCATTATTCATAAAGATCTGAATCCGTCGAATCTGATGATTTCCGATGACGGAAAACAGATCCTGATAATAGATTTCGGGATCAGCTCGGCAATGAGCGCCAACAAATCCATTATAATCACCAAAACAGGAATGTCGCCTGAATACTGCGCTCCGGAAACCTTCAGCAATATCTGGCTGCCGGAATCAGACTACTATGCCTTCGGCATTACTCTTTATGAACTTTTCAAAGGCAATACACCTTTTGCGCAGTCGGAAAAAGAGGCGCACAGCGAATCAAACCGGGATCTTGCCGCCTTTGCATCGGTTCAGAAAATTCCTTTTGACGATGATTTTCCGCCAGAACTGAAGAAACTTATTCTCGGACTTACCTTCAGGGATTTGTCACACCGCAATGAGCCCGGCAACCCGAACCGCCGCTGGACGTATACTGAAATTGAAAAATGGTGCGAAGGCGAAGATCTGCCCGTTCCTGACGAAGGAGCCGGGTCTGCCGGAAAGAAAGTCAGAGGACGCCGAAAGAATTCAAAATCATCTGAAGTCTCCCCGGAGGATAACGGGGAAATCCGCACACTGGAATTTTCCAGACCGTATCACTTCTACAGCCAGGATGAAAGCACCGTAACCATAGGCAATATGGCGGACCTGATCAGTGAACTGCAGGTAAACTGGGAGGAAGGAAAAAAACATATCGGAAGAGGACTGGTTGCCGAATTTTTCAAATCGCTTAATCTTCAGCAGTATGCCAGCCTCGTTATGGACTGCGAGGATGCAGGCGTAACCGATGTTGCATACCTCAGGCTGCTGCTTAAACTTCAGGAGGATCAGAAACTGCCTCGTCTCCTGTACTGGAAAGGTGTTCATTATGAAAATCCGGGAAAGCTGTGTGCGGAAATTCTGAAAAATGCCGAGCATAACAAAATTGCCGATCACAATCTCATCGGTTCCGCAGATGAAATCTATTCACTGCTGGCCTGCTGGTACAAATGCATCCATCTCAATGAAACAGCAGATCTGATAAACAATTACTTCAGGACAGTAAGCAGCAGGCTTTACGGTGATGAACGAATTGATTTTGTAACCCTCTGCTCGATTCTCACCTGTAAAACCGATTTCAGCTGTCAGATTTACAAACCTCAGAACAAAGATGAACTCATGGAGCTGATCTCCGATGAAAGCATATGTCTTGGTCTGATTGATACCGGTTCGGTTGCCGATTTCAGCAGACTATTTGCCGGTTCACAGAGAAAGGACTATGCCGGCATCGAGGACTGGAACACCTCTAATGCCCTTGATATGAGTCATATGTTTGAAGGCGCCAGACATTTCAACAATATGATTGGAAACTGGGATGTCTCCCGTGTAACCGACTTCAGCTACATGTTTCACAACGCTGAAATCTTCAATCAGCCGATGACTGGAAAAAACGCGGAATTCTGTTCATGCCGCAGAGGCATCAGCGAGTGGAATACCTCCTCGGCGTTAACAATGAGAGGAATGTTCCAGGGTGCGAGATCCTTCAATCAGCCGATCGGCAGCTGGAATATTTCTCAGGTGAAGGATCTGGCCCACATGTTCCACGGCGCTGATTTTTTCAATCAGCCGCTGGATGACTGGGATACCTCGAATGTTACCGACATGAGTTTTCTCTTCTGCGGAGCAAATTCCTTCAATCAGCCGATCGGCAGCTGGAACACCTCAAAAGCCGAACTGATGAACGATCTGTTTAACGGTGCCTCTGCCTTCAATCAGAATATCGGAGGCTGGGACACTTCATCCGTAACATGCACCAGCGGCATGTTTGCAGGCGCATCGGGTTTCAGACATTCAATCGAAAAATGGAATCTGTCGGCTGTCACCAACAAAAATCTGATGTACTGGAATGCCGACGCCTTCCGCAATTCTGAAAAAATGTGGGACTGCTCAGGTCTTAAGGATACCTCCTTTTACTGGCACGGGGAAAAATACGGTAATATCGATGCGCTGTGCAGCCGCATTTTCGGGAAGTCTAATTCCTCAAGAGTTCTGGAAAACGAACTGATTGCCTCTAAAGAACAGTTTTACGAACTTCTGAACTACTGGTTCAAAAGCAGGAAAAATGAACAGATCTTAAATCTGATTTCCGGTTTCAGAGCAGCGGCGCCGAAACAGAAATACTCCGACGAACTCTCCGAGGTTCTGACCCTGTGTTCGCGCATTGCCGAAATCATTCCGTTCAGCTATAAAATTTATTTTCCTAAAAACAGAATAGATCTGATCAGGCTCGTTGACGATCCTTCCGTGCATCTCGGATTTATCGAGACCCGTGATGTAACCGATTTCAGCGAACTGTTCAAAAATACCTCCCGCAGGGATTTTGCCGGAGTTGAGGACTGGGATACCTCCAATGTTACCGACATGAGTTTCATGTTCAAGGCTGCGGAATATTTCAATCAGCCGATCGGTCGCTGGGATACCTCTAAGGTTGTAAACATGAGCGGCATGTTCGACGAGGCCAAAAACTTCAATCAGCCAATCGGCAACTGGAAGGTGGACAGAGTTACCGACATGAGTTTCATGTTCCGCAGTGCCGAGGCCTTCAATCAGCCGCTTGAAAAGTGGAACACCGCCAATGTAACAACCATGCGCTGCATGTTCTGCCGCGCATCCTCATTCAATCAGCCTGTCGGAAACTGGAAGGTGGACAATGTTACCGACATGAGCTTCATGTTCTACAATGCGCGTTATTTCAACTGTCCTGTCGGAGAATGGAATATCTCAAAGGTGACAGATCTGAGTTTCATGTTCTATCATGCAAAGTATTTCAATCAGCCGATCGGCGGATGGGATACCTCACGCGTTACCAATATGGGCAGCATGTTCTGCGAGGCGTCGGCTTTCAACCAGCCGATCGGCGGATGGAACACATCAAATGTAACCAACATGAGTGAAATGTTCAAGGAGGCTCACGCCTTCAACTATCCGCTGGATAACTGGGACACATCACAGGTTACAGATTTCAGCTTCATGTTTTCCAGCACGCGCTATTTCAATCAGCCGCTTAATCACTGGAACACGTCGAACGTAACCGATATGAGCAATATGTTCAACTATGCCTACGCATTCAATCAGCCTCTCGATCACTGGGATACATCCTGTGTAACGGATATGAGCGGAATGTTCCACGAGGCTGAAAATTTCAATCAGGATATAAACTGCTGGGATGTATCAGGTGTAACCGATTTCAATCATATGTTCAGCGGAGCAAAATCCTTTAACTCTCCCCTCGACCGATGGGATACCTCTGCCGCCTGCAATATGAACTACATGTTTTACGAGGCTTATTCCTTCAATCAGCCGATTGACTGCTGGAATACCGAAAAAGTTGAAACCATGGAGAAAATGCTCAGCAGAGCACGTTCATTCAATCAGGATGTTGACTTCGGTCTTGTCAGACACGAGAGCCGTTCTCCGGTAAAAATCATCATCTCCAGAATTCTGAGATTCTTCAGAAAAAGGAAGACCCGCTACTGATCCTGCCGGCAATTGAGAGAAACATCATAAAACGTCAGTCAGAAATTATATGTCTGATGAGCCGGCTGTCTCTTTTTGTCATCAGATTTTGCAATTTACAGAAGGAAATCTTTATCATCTTCCTTGCGGTTATCAGAACAGTGGCAAGAAATACTTTATTTATTCCGTTATGAAGCAGAATAAAAGCAAAGGTTGACGGACAACAGTTTTCGTTCATTATCAACGGTTAACAGTAATTAAAAAAATTGAAGCCAATCCGCAAATTTATGGTTGCATAACGTTTAAAATTATTGCATTCATAAATAATAGGAGATCGCATGCTGCTTGAAAAATTTTTTAAACTGAAAAAAAATAATACCGATGTTAAAACGGAAGTTCTGGCCGGTATTACAACCTTCGTTTCCATGGTATATATAATCAGTCTCAACCCGAATATTCTTTCGGCGTTTGAGATCAATACACCGCTCTGGAACGGTATTTTTCTTGCCACCTGTATTTCTGCATTTCTTGGAACCATGCTTGTCGGACTTCTGGCCAACAAACCACTGGCCATGGCTCCGGGTATGGGATCAAACAGCTATTTTGCGATTGTCACCGCATCAACGGCCGCCATGCTGGGCATTTCATATACCGAGGCCTACCAGGCAGGACTGGTGATTATTCTTCTAGAAGGTATTCTGTTTGTGATTCTTACCATTATCAGAGTCAGGGAAAAAATAATTGACGCAATTCCGGAATGCATAAGAATCAGCATAGCACCTGCCATCGGTATTTTTCTGATGTTCATAGCACTCAAGTCCAATGTTACAATTTTTTCAGACAGCGGCGGACCGTTCTATATGGGTGATGATTTCTTCGGCGCCATCAATACCGTTGTCGCCAGAGAAAAACTCGGCTCGGCATTTCCAGAAATGTATCTTTCCGTAATTACCATGCTAACAGGTTTCTTCACCATAGCCGTACTGGCGTACCGCAGAATACCGGGATGCATTCCTCTCGGAATTCTTGCCGCCTCCATAATATACTGGTCAGGTGCGTACCTTTGCGGCAGGGATCCGTTTGCGTCCCTGCAGAATGCAAGCTGGCTGCCGCCGTTCAATGATTTTTTCTCAACCACATTTTTCAGATTTGATTTTGACTGCTTCATGAAAATCGGACTGGACACCGCTCTGCTGCTGATTGTTACTTTCTGCGTGGTGGATCTCTTTGATACGGTAGGCACATTGATCGGCACCTCATCAAAGACTAATCTTCTCAATGAAAAGCTACAAATGAAAAAAGCACTTCTTTCGGATGCGGTTGCAACAGTGGTAGGTGGAACTCTGGGAACCTCCACGGTTACAACCTTTGCCGAATCAAATGCAGGTATCGCCGCAGGCGGAAGAACAGGTCTTACATCCGCAGTCATCGCAATTCTGTTTCTTTTCTGCATGTTCCTTGCTCCTGCCGTGGCTCTTATACCGGCTCCTGCAACATCAGCCGCACTGCTCTATGTCGGTATTCTGATGTTCAGGGATATAAAAAGAATCAACTTCGATGATCTTACTGAATTTGCTCCGGCTATGATTATGATTGTTCTTATGCCTGCTTCCCACTCAATCGGTCACGCCATAGGACTCGGATTAATAAGTTATGCGGTAATTAAACTGTTCTGCGGAAAATCCAGGGAGGTTTCACTTCTTACCTATACTGTAAGCATACTTTTTTTGATTAAATTCTTCCTGTTGTTTTAAACGGTTGCTGCATCAGCAGTCAATAAATACCCGGGTTATCCATATTTTCGGATAACCCTTTTCTTATTCAGAATACTGCCGGTACCGGGAGTGTTCCCCATTTCATGAATTGATGCTGAAGCAGAACTGCCGATGCGGACCATTGATATTAATCCGGACAGAATTAAAAGGAAGAACCGGAAACAGGCAAAGCATTTTTAGATGAAATATTCCTCTGAAATCCATGAATTCACCAAGAGAATGCTGAATTGTCATGCCGGTCCTGATTATGAAACCAATTCTGAATTTTCTGTTAAAAATGAAAGCAATAAAATTAATGACGGATCATTAAACAAAAAAAACGGCCGCGACGCTGTAATTCAGTCCATAAAAAAACATTCAGTTTATTAAATATAAAATGCCTGCCGTATGCTTAACGCATACGGCAGGCATTGAAAAATCAATTCAATTGATTATCTTAAGGTTATCCAGAAAATTATTTTTTCTTCAGTTTCTTAACAAACATTTCAGAAACCGGAAGCTTTTCAATCTTAGGATCCTTCTTTAAAACAGCAATGGTTTCCTCTGCAATAAGCTTGTTAAGGTTCTTAAAGTTATGCTTCTGATCGTCAACAAGCTGTTTCAGATAACCGTATCCGTCGGCACCGGTGGCTATGTATTCGTTGAGAATAACCGTATATTTTTTATCCGGTTCAACAGGTTCCCAGCCCTTCGGTCCCTTGTATTCAACATTGCTGATGTATTCATGATTTGCAGCGGTCAAATCAAGATCGAATCTTACACCGTAACCGGTAGGGAAAGAACCGTCGCGGGAAGGATTCTTCATGTATGAATCAATGCCTCCGTTCAGCAGTTTAATAAGTTCGGTTCCCGAGATATCCACGGAAATAAGATTGTTGGCAAATGCCAGAACATTCTTAACGTCGGAATCATAAACTTTTCCCGGCCACATGAATGTGCGGTAGTTACCGGCATTCTGGAGTATAACAGTGTCAGGGAAATTCTTGGCAAGCACCGCACTGAGAGCTGTACATACCTCGCATCCGTGATTCTGTTCGGTCTGGGTCAGCAGGCAAACCTCTCCTGGAACACGGGTCTGACAGAGCGCATTGTCATTGGTTCCGAGATATTCAAGTTTTGAATGAATTTCGTCAATGTATCCGTTGATCTTGTCGTTGCTTAAATCCCTGGCGGAATCATAGAACGAAACAAAATCAAATTTTGACAGTTCATTCTTCACAGCTGCTGTTTCCTCCTCATTCAGAGGATCTGAATTAGGTTTGCTGATCTGACTCACAATAACCTGAGGTGCGCCGGAGCAGCTGATAACATTGCCGTCCTTATCGAATTTGACATTCAGTTTTCCAAGAAGCGCAGCGGTTGAACCGGCCTGAACAACGCAGACATTGTTTCCGTCCATGTTCTTCAGAGTCAGCGGATAATCGTCAATTGTAGGAATGCCGATTTTATGAAGCTGATAACCCATGATTGTATGAGAGTCGCCGGTAACCAGAACATCAATGCCGTGATATTTCTTTACAACCTCGACATCGTTTTCAAGTCCGATGTGGGTAAGTCCGATAAATTTATTAATACCCTTTTTTCTGAGTTCTTCTACAATTTTGTTTGCAGTCTCAGCCTCGTCAAGGAACTGGGTATCCTTATCAGGTTTTGAAGATGTAACAACCTTGGTACTGCTGGTTAAACCGATAACTGCAATTTTTTCGCCGCCACGTTCCAATATGATATAAGGATCAAGCAGCGGAGTTAAACGGTTTTCACGCGGCACCACCACATTTGCAGTAACAACCGGAACACCGTGAGGACCGCTCTTCAGGCCTGCCAGAATCTCGGCAATAAAATCATTGCCGTGATCAAATTCATGGTTGCCCATAACCAGAGCATCAAATCTCAGTTCCTTAAGAATTTCATAGTCATCACGTCCGTGATAATAATTGAAATAAGTACCGTTGCCGGTCTGGAAATCCCCTGCATGGAGTCTAATTACATTTTCACCGTCATGCTTAACGAGATAATTGTAAATCGGATTCATGCCGCCGATCTGAGCGAGATATTTCTTGCCTCCAGCCTTGATAAAGGTATTGACAGGTTCAACATATGAGTGGCTGTCATTCATATGATATACAGTTAAATCAAATTCTCCGTCTCCGGCATCTGCCGCACTGCTGATTCCCACTGCAGCAGCAGCCGCAATCACAGTCTTAAAAATTTTTTTCATTAAATTCTCCTGATAAACATTAAGAAAAAAAATTATTTTTCAATCTAACTAATTGATTATTAACAATAAACTGAAAAATTATACATAAAAAGGATTTATAAAACCGATAATTTTCTCACATAAAAACAATTAATCCCGTATGACGAACAAGTCATATTAAGCCCGTTGCATGCATATTATTTCCGATATTGCATCAATTCCGGTTTCAGTACGGTTTCCAGTGCAGACTTCGATATAAATGCATGCCGCCGCAAATGACTCTGACATCATTAAATCCGTTCTGCATCAGAATTCTTGCAGCATTGTATGCTCTCACTCCGACCGCGCAGGTAACGGCAATTGTATTGTTCTTTGGCAGTTCATCAAGTCTGTCCCTCAACTCGCCTAAAGGAATATTGACTGCGCCTTTGAAACTGCTGAATCCGGTTTCCATTGCCTCCCGGACATCCAGAACCGTGAACTTTGAATTTCCGGAATCAATTTCCTTTTCAACCTCATCCCATAAAATATAAACAGCCAGACTTCTGAAATAATTATCGGCCATGAATCCCAGAAAATTCAGCACATCATTTGCGGCGGAGAAAGGCGGTGCATAGCAGAAATCCGCCTCGGCAAGATCCTGATAGGTTCCGCGGGCTCTGATAATGCCGGCAAGAACATCAATACGTTTGTCTATACCCTCGCCGCCTATTGCCTGCGCTCCCAGAAGACGTCCCTGTTTTTTATCAAAAAAAGCCTTGATGATTACAGGTACCGAACGCGGATAGAATCCTGCATGGGATTTTCCTGAAACAAGAAGAGGAACATAATCAAATCCCTGACGTTTCTTCTTAAGCTGCTCAAGCTGATCCGTGTTCATGCCCGTATATGCGGCGGTCAGATCATTGATCTTTATAACTGCTGTATTCTGTGCGCCGTGATATTCACTGCTCTTCAATCCGGCAATATTGTCCGCACAGACGCGGGCCTGCCGGTATGCCGGTCCGGCAAGAGCGATATGCTGATTCATTCCTGAGACAAAACTGCAGAATTCGATCACGTCACCGACGGCACAGACATCAGGTACGGATGTTCTCATGCGGCTGTCGACCCTAATTGTTTTATTATCATTAAGAGCAATGCCGGCTTTTTCCGCAAGCCGTGAATCAGGTCTGTTTCCTGTCGCAACAACTATAAAATCAGGATTGATTACAGTACCGTCCGAAAGTACCGCTTCAAGCCTGCCGGTTCCGTCACCTGACAGTCCGGCTTTTGCTATGACGGTCTCCTGAAGGAATCTGATTCTGCTGACTTTTATCTGCAGATCTATAAGAGCGGAAAGATCCCGGTCGAAATGTCTGAGAGCATGAGGACCTCTGCCGACCAGAACCGTGTTTATTCCTCTGTGCTGCAGATTGTCCGCAATCTCCACTCCTGCAAAACCGCTGCCGTAAACCAGTGCTGTAAGCCCTTTTTTATCGCCGATGAAAGCGTTGATTTTTTCAGCATCGCTTACGGTTCTGAGAGTAAAAATTCCGGGAGCTTCAAAATCAATATTTGCCGGAATATTCTGTACCGTACCGGTAGCCAGTACGAGATTATCATAATGCTCTGCATATACTTGTTCCTAAGCAATCAAATTTTCCTCGTTTATTATAGGTTCCATAAGGCTTTCCCTGATACTCTGAAGTACCGAATTCAAAGTTCGGTGCTCCAACTCTTTTTTGAACG
>Ga0256407_10013796_pt1 | contig 10761 bp, 5 predicted proteins | sample RumenRJG_04DNA_FD_193489 | JGI IMG/M metagenome (GOLD analysis project Ga0256407, IMG submission 193489) | Bovine rumen microbial communities from Lethbridge, Alberta, Canada - RJG_04 | ecosystem: Host-associated > Mammals > Digestive system > Stomach > Rumen | place: Canada: Alberta | collected... | reverse complement strand
ATCTCCTAATTGTGTTAATCTTTCGTATCTGTTCTCTGTATCAAAGAACCCTAACTGCATATTTCTCATGTCTCTATTTTACCGTTTCACGACTCTTTTGTACAGGGGTTTTTAGAGATGCCCTTTAATTATAGTTCCTTTTTCTCATTTGTAAAGATACTGAACAGGCTCTCATATCAAGGAAATAATGGATGATAAAGGAATTACAAGGAACTATCTTGCGAAAGCAACAAATACTCGTTTTGAAGTGATTAACAAGTGGTATAACGGACAGGTTGAAAAAATGGATCTGGATATACTTGCCCGCATTTGTTATGCTCTTGACTGTTCTCCGGCTGATATAATCAAATACAGCAATAAGTAAAAGCATTATAACCTACCATTGTGTGCAGGTTATAATGCTTTTCTGTTTGAATAATTTGTACTATCAATAAAGATTATACACAGAAAATAAAAAACAGTGTGAATATTATAATAATTTGTAAACAATTATTGAAATAATGTGGATTTTGTGATACAATGTCATTGTATACTGATATAGTATTTGTTTCAAGTTAGTGTTATGGGTATACTGCGCCCAAATCTTTTACCTTGAAGTTTATATTTTGAAAACCCATTATAATCAAACACAATATTTACAATGATAAAATACCTTTGAAATGAAACGAAACTATAACAGAAAACTTTAATGATATAGATTATTACATCCAATCTGAAAATAACGAGAAATGAGGAACCTGATATGGCTCATAAAAAGACTTCGGATCAGATTTCATATAATATGAGCCGAGTAAGAAACAAAAATACAACCATTGAAATGATGCTAGAAGACGAATTAAAAAAGCGCTGTATAACTACTTATGTAAGAAATTGCAACAAGATTCCCGGCAAACCCGATTTTGCCTTTGTTGCCAGGAAAATAGCCGTTTTTTGTGACGGAGATTTTTGGCACGGATACAATTGGAACACGGCAAAAGATGACATACATAGTAACCGCAAATTTTGGATTTCAAAAATCGAAAAGAACATATCCAGAGATACAAAAGTTAACGATTCTCTGGTTAATCTCGGTTGGAAGATCATTCGATTTTGGGGGCACGAAATAAAAAAGAATGTATCCGAATGCGCAGATAAGATAGAGAACGCATTAAGAGTGATTCCTCAACTACCGTACAAAACAATTGATTTGTGTGCCGGTATAGGAGGGATAAGAAAAGGCTTTGAAATGACCGGGCACTATTCAAATGTTTTGTCTGCCGAAGTTGACAGATATGCCTGTAAGACATATCAACACCTATTTGGAGACGATCCTACAAATGATTTGACCACTGAGGTATTCAAAGAAAAAATCTCATCTGTTCAATATGACCTGTTACTTGCAGGTTTTCCTTGTCAAACATTCAGCCGGGTCGGCAAAGAGAAAGGGTTTGATGATGAAACAAAAGGAAAGATATTCTTTCATATCGCTGAAATAATTAAAAAAACAAGGCCAATGGCATTATTCCTTGAAAACGTCGATCGATTGGTAACACATGACAACGGAAACACTTTCCGTACTATATTGAACACTCTTATTAATGAGCTTGGCTATTATATCATCGGCGTAGAACAATCCGACAATGAAAGGTTGCAATACAACCCTAAATCATTCATCCGCAATTCGAGAGACTTCGGAATGCCTCAGAACAGGCCGAGAACGTATATTATTGGTTTTGATACGGAACGGTTTCCGATGGATAGACTAAAGAAACTGCCTTCCGAAATACCTTTGGGATGTAAAAATAAACTGTATCAGGACCTGAATGATTTATTGGATAAGGATGTTGATGCAAAGTATTATTTGTCGTCCGGATACTTCGACACACTGGTAAAACACCGTGCCAGACAGGAAGGCAAAGGGTACGGTTTCGGTTATCGCATTGTAAACGAATCATCAATAGAACACCCTGTTGCCAATACTCTCTTGGCCACTGGCGGATCCGGTCGAGAGAGAAATCTGATATATGATCCTAAAGAGGGAATTGCAGGATTGGAAGTACACGGAAAGAAAAGCCCGCTAAACGATAAAGGAATTCGGGTTATGACCCCTTCGGAATGGGGAAAACTGCAGGGATTTATAAACTATGCGTTTTTAGACGAAAACGGAAGGGATACTTTTTCATTTCCGGAAAACTTGCCTGATGCACAAAAATACAAACAATTCGGAAATTCGGTAACAATTCCCGTAATTAAGGAAATGGCCGAGTTCATTTTTACATGTATTAACCTGCTATCATCCTAAGAAAGGAGTCAGCTATGGCAGACAACACTATTTTACGAGCTATCGAAGAGAAATGTGATATCTTTTATGACGATGCTCTTTTGTCGAAAGAAAGAATCATAGAGAAATATCTGAAGTTTTTTGCCTCTCAATTTGACCCCACAACGCGCTCGGTAAGCTTTGCGTTTCACACCGGTTCTTTGTGCTTCGATGTTGTTTCCATAGCGGCTATTGCAATCGGTTGTCTGGCCTATGAGTATTCGACCAACGATGAAATATTGTCCGCGCTGAATAAAGACGATATGGTTCTTTTCAGAGGAGAAAGATATCGTTGGGGCGGAGTCGAATATTTTAGCATCCATCCGGATGCACCGAAAATCGAATGCGTTGTCCTGTGGCAGGATGCAAAAGGAAAGAACGGTCCGACATCATTGAGAATGCCATTTAATAAATGCAAACACCTCATAAAACCATATTTAGGAACCTCATCCGTAACCGATGGGCGCGGTATCCGTAAAACAAAATCAAACCGAAACGATTTTATTTCTTATATTCTTGATATTCCGCCTGAAGATGTACCGGCAGCACTTGATCTCGCAGTTGTGGTTGTTGCCGATAAAAACGTATTTATCGAAATCTGCAAACACTTAATTATCAGGTATAAAGAAGACAGATCCGTCCGTCTGACGGATATTGTTCCCGTATCATACTATACTTCAAACGGAGAACGGTTTCAGATCGAAAAAAATGCATCCAAATCAGAAGCCGTTTTAAAAGTAACCTGCAATATGTCAATGGCAAGAAATTTGGTACTTGACAGAAACGGCAACACCGTCATCGGACTACTGGTTCAGAATTCCGAAACACTTGACATCAATTCCGCAGAACTAAACGACCTACTTAGAAGAAGGTCATTAAAATTCGCCTATGTTACAACACCATTTAATTCCGATTCGTGCACTTTTGCAATGGAGAAGTATGAATCCGCAAAAATGTTTGCCTGTACAAAAGCATTACTTTCGGATTCTGATTATGAAGTCAGATCGCCTAACAAGCTTACGAATGAACTCAACAGGCAAATTACCAATATTCTTGTCCACAAAACAAACACTATCACAATCAAGGGCTTCTGTTCATGGAATCAGTACAAAAAAATCAAAGAGAAGCTATATACAGTTAAACAGTCTCAATGGTCCGGTGAGGATAGGGATGATTTTATTCTGTCCGCAATTGCTTTAATGAATCTGTTTCAAACATCTTTTTTCAGTATGAAACGTATGGAAAGGGCAATATTATCCGGTGAGATCAATCCTACCATTGTTTCCCCTGAAGAAAGAATAGAAAAGCTTATGGAAATCGCATCAGGAACAATGTATATGCGGGATCAATGCTCCGAAATAGTATCGGCACTTTTGGAAATGTATTCTTTTTTGTATGATTCATCCCCCAAAGAAGCGGCACTTATAGCGTTTCTAAAGGAGAACCATAATCGAAAAGTTGCTTTGATAGTACCAAAAGCTTATTACATAAAAATCTTTGAAAATACATTCCTAAACGAATTTCAAAACGTAGTATGTGTCACCTCAAACAGATTTGATATGCATGATAAATTCGATATCATTGTTGCCACGGGAGATATTATAGGGAAAAAATTCGACGCGATTCAGTGTTTTTCCGCTCCGGACGTCACGCTGCTCCTTTATGAATCAGAAGAAAAAACTTTTTCTTACAGAAAGAAAAGATCCGTCAAGTCCGAGCACAAACTAAACGCAAGAATCAAAGGACTTATAGGAGACGAATATCAAAATGCATCGGATCCCGAGGAGAGCAATGATACCGAAGTTACGGAACATACAATGCAGGCATTTTCGGATTTGGACACCTTTGCCGAATCCATAGGGATGTTTGACATTCGAAAATTCACAGTCGGAAACAGCGGAGGAGAAAGCAATACTACTGCCGAAGTTCAGTTCGTCGGTACTTTTGTATCTGGTGAAAGAATACTATTTTCAAAATATTACTCTGCGGTGGTACTTGATCGAAACGAAAACACGGTTAACGAAAAAAAGCCGGATAAACTTCTCCCGGGAGACATTTTGGTATTCACAAAAAGAAACGATTATACAAGTAATATCGTTGATTCAATTTTTGATCGATTAATGCAATCAAAGAAACTAAGCGTTGAAGTACAGGACGCGGCTGAAAAGTCATGTTACTGGAAAGAAGCTCTGCTTGAATATAAAGAATCGAATTCTCTTACATACAGATCTGTCGCAAAAGAACTAAAAAAGCACGGCAGTTCTCTTCAGGAAATGACAGTAAGGCAGTGGCTGAATGAAGAAAGTCATATCATAGGGCCAAGAGATTTAAAAACGATGAAAATAATCGCTCAGGTGACACAAGACCCTTATCTTCTGAAGGATCCGGAGGGATACTTTGATGCTTGCCGTATTGTCAGACATTATCGGCGTGAAATCTTATTACTGATTGCTCAGGCAGTCAATGACAGACTTAGTAACAAGCATCCAAAACACGGCAGTGTATTTGAAGTGGTATATGAGAATATCGATAGACTGTCAGAAACCCTGGAACTTGAAAACATTTATAAACTGGACAATACAGAAACTGTAAATATCGGTATGGTAAACAGACCGATTTCCGAATCGGAGGTGTTAATGTGAACGATCAGGAAATCCGTGAGCAATTGGTCGCCGCACGCGACGAGTATATACAACTGATCAAAAACGAAATCATGGGACCGGGATCCGAGTTTTCGACCCCGGATAAGGAACATGAACTTATATCAAGCAGCCCACTGAGCAGATATTCCGTAGGAATACTCTTTCCTCAGGGCGACAGAATAGAACAGGACAATGACGAAACGGTTATCATAAACGAAGATACGACCGAAGAACACCCGGAATTTGAAACTATCGAAGAAAGAAAACCTGCAGAAAAAAAGAGGGAAAGAAACCTTCAGTTCGATGAAACGGCCGATGAGAATCTTGATGAGGAGATCGGAATGGCGTCTCAGTATAAGCCCTCCTCAATGGGGGTAACGTTCTTGGTCAAGGGTAAAACGGACACAATACATTGCAAGGTATCGTTTGCAACATATCGTATTGCACTTCTTAACGATTGCATTGTTCCTTATGAACCCGAAAACCCTGATACATACTCCGTTCCTTCCAAACTGGCACATATCATGACCTATGATAAAGAGATCAGAGCATTTCGTCTGCTTTGCAAAACAAACCTAAAGGAGATCCGCAACATTTTCGAAAGCGACACCATTCCGGAAAGTGAATTCAACGTATTGCGAAACAGTGTATACAGACTTAATGATTTTTTCTCTTCCGGTTATGTTAGGGAACCGCACTCGATCGATGACGTAACGATCAGATTCAACGGATCCGACTATGCCGACAACGAGGAAGCATCATCCTTGGACGAAACGAGCGCAAAGCTTGTAGCTCTGCGTACAAAGCTCTCCGAAGATGTATATTCATTGACGGTCATGCTTGTTAATGACATCGAAAGTACGCCTGCACAGGCAAAGCAGTGTCTGTTTCAATCCAAAATAGAAATATCGACCGATAATAACGAATTTGTCTTTATAGAGAACGATCCGAATCCGAATCACGAATTCATGGACGAAGAAGAAAAATCCCTCGAACTGCTGTACAGACACAAAAAGATTTACGCAACCGGACTCGGTACATCGGCGGATTGGGCAATATCGAATGAAGGTACGGGTAGTTTGTGGACCGATTTCTTTCCGATGAAAGAGATACCCGCAATGAGCTTTTCCTTACCTGAAAACAGCTCGATAAGCGACAACATACTCTCTATGAAATATCTGTCAGACCTGAATGAAGCAAATCGTGAAAACAAACTTGCAGGTCTGACAGAATTGGTGGATATCTATTCCCGGTGGATCGGCGATTTGGAAAACACGGCTCTTTCTCTGGAGCAAAGATACAAATCCGCCGCATCAAAGAACATTTCCGAATGTAAAAAGGCCGCCGAAAGAATGTATGCCGGTATCAAAACACTCGCTGAAAACGACACTGCATATCGCGCGTTTCTCCTTGCAAACCGTGCCATGTTTATGCAGCGAATACATATACAAAAGCAAAGCGAATTATCGGCAATAAATGCGGACAGATATCCGAATGATTCCGAGGTATCAGACCGGATATGCAATTTGAATTACAAAAATGAAAGCGATAAAAAATGCAGATGGAGACCGTTTCAGATTGCTTTTCTCCTGATGGATATCAATTCCATAGTATATGACAACAGCGATGACCGTTCTGTCGTAGATCTGATTTGGTTTCCGACAGGCGGCGGAAAAACAGAAGCATATCTTGGTCTTACGGCATTTACCGTCTTTTACAGAAAACTCGCTCATCCCGATCAGGCAGGCGGCACTTCCGTTATAATGAGGTATACTCTCAGACTTTTGGCTGCCCAACAGTTCACAAGAGCGGCAACACTGATATGTGCCTGTGAGTTTATAAGACAGGATTGTCTTAGCAAAAAGCATTCATATCCCGCCTATCCTCTGGGGAAGGAACCGATCACGATCGGTTTGTGGATCGGAGGAACACATATTCCGAACAAAAATACCGGACCATACAGTGCAGAGTATCATCTTGAAAAACTGCAAAACGTCAATCAGGCTTATTCGATACGCAACGAAAAAGAACGCCACAATAAATTTCAGGTTTTGAAATGTCCTTGGTGCGGAACGAAACTCGTAAAGGACGATAAGGACGGACGTTTGGTCGGAGATTGGGGATATTCTATGGCAAAAGGCAAACATTTTTATATGTTCTGCCCTCATGAAGACTGTGCCTTTACGGATCGTCTTCCGATACAGATCATTGACGAAGAATTGTACTCCTCTCCCCCGACTTTATTATTCGGAACCGTGGACAAATTTGCTATGATGGCATGGGACGGTCGTGTCGGTTCTTTTTTCGGAATCCACTCCAAGAATCGCACTCCCGAGTTGATCATCCAGGATGAATTACATTTGATCTCAGGAGCGCTCGGAACCATGGTAGGTCTTTATGAAACAGCCGTTGACGGACTGTCCGGTATGAAAGGAATCAGCCCCAAAATAATAGCTTCAACAGCCACAATCAGGCGCGCAAAAGAACAATGCTCCGTTTCATATAACCGAGAAGTCGTTCAGTTTCCGCCACCCGGCTTGGATGCCGAGGATTCCTTCTTTGCAAAAGAAGACACCGTTGATTATTCCGTCGGAAAATACGGTAGAAAATATGTCGGTATTATGCCTTCGGGAAGAACAAAAGCCATGACGGAGATCAGAATGATGTCGGCTCTGTTACAAAAAGCATATACCTTGGATCTTCCCGATGAGGTAAAGGACAAGCTCTGGACTCTTACCGTATATTTCAACAGTCTGAAAGATCTCGGCAAAGCCTCCACTCTGGTTGAAGACGACGTAAAAGACTTCATTATCCGAACGGCAAACCGTATGTTTACTTCCAGAAGACTTATTGTCAATTCCGACGAGCTCACAAGCCGAGTCTCAACGACGGAACTAAACGAAACACTTGATAAACTGGAAAAAATCGAGTATTCCAAACAAAATATAAACTCAAAACGCTACGCATCCAATGTTTTACTTGCAACAAATATGATCTCTGTCGGCATTGACGTAGCAAGGCTCAATGTCATGCTCATGGTCGGGCAACCTAAACTTACAAGCGAATATATTCAGGCTTCGAGCCGCGTAGGACGCTCTTTCCCCGGAGTTGCTTTCATTCAATATGATGCCACCAAAAGCAGGGACAGATCTCATTATGAAAGATTCCGAGCCTACCATGACTCTTTCTACCGTTTTGTTGAACCTACAGGTGCCACTCCTTTCTCAAAACCCGCGCGTGAAAGAGGACTGCATGCAGTTATAACCACACTTCTTAGGCACAGATTGTATATGACAGAAGATAAAGACGCCGATCAATTTGATGCCGAAGCATTTGAAAAAGAAATAAAGGAAACGAAAAAATACGTTATCGATCGCATAAGAGGCATTTTTTCCAGGGCAAATACGGAACTAAGCGATGACATAAACGATGTTGAAACAGAGATGCAGGAATTCTTTGACGATTGGCAGAACCTGATAGACCGTTCGCATCAGGAAAGCAAAACTCCGGTATGTTTCGGCAGACGGTACATGGTCAGTCCACCTCCTACCGGAGCCGGACGCTTGTTTAAGCAGTACAATTCTGCCGGTAATGACGGAGCAAAAGAAACTCTGACATCCATGAGAAACGTCGATACGCCCGTAAAGGGAAGCATAATCATTTGGGAGGATAAAGATGGCTGAACAAATAAAATCCAAAGAACCGCTAAACACCGTAACCCACTCCGTTAGGGCAGCTCAGGCAGTTTTGCAGTACGGAGTCGGAGCCATGGTCGATTTTACCGATCAAACACTTGTTACTTCCGCCCCTGAATACTGGACCGGAACAAAACGTATTTATGACGATCGCTTTGCAAAGGCTCTAAATGTTGATTATTTTGCCATCCCAACGGATATCTCTTATGTACGATTTCCCGAATGGTACTTCTGTCCGAAATGCAGAACATTCCAGCCGCTGAAGAAGTGGATAGCCGATTATCGAAAAAAAGCAACTCCAAAGAAACTTGAATCCGATAACAATATGGTTAAACATCTACAATGTCCGCAATGCAAACAGGATCTGGTAGTTGCCCGTATCGTGACGGTTTGTGAAAAGGGACATTTAAATGACTTTCCATGGATAAAATGGGTTCATTTCCGCTCGAAAAAGCAGATATGCGGAAACCCCTCCTTAAAATTCAAAACAGGAGCTTCCGGATCCGAAGGATTGGAAGGTCTGTCGATCGAGTGTTCATGCGGTGCAAGAACGACACTGAAAGACGCTTTTGACAAGGATATTTTTGAAAAAACAGATAAAGACGAAAGATCACCGGGTTTTCTATGCGAAGGTCATCATCCGTTTTTGCATACAAAGGAAGCATGCGGAAAATATCCCCGGACGGTGCAACGAGGTGCTTCTTCCGTATACTTTCCTGTTACACACAGTTCTCTTGTAATTCCCCCATACGCAAACAGGCTTAATACAAAAATCGAACAAAGCAGTGCTTATGAGGATTGTATTGCAATAATAGAAGACGAAGAAACTCAGGAAGATAAACTGGCGTTGATCAGAAAAAGACTCTTAAAGTGGTCGGAAAAAATCGCAACCGAAATAGGTGCTCCCACGTCCGATGTCGAAAGGATTCTCACCGGCAAGTGGCTGGACAATACTACAGAAACGGTTGACGTGTCCGATGTAAAATATCGGTTTGAAGAATATATGGCTCTAAACGGAGAGCTTACTTCTCCAAATGACTCACCGGGGGATTTCTCACGAACTGCAATGCCAATCGACAGTTACGGAATAACACATCTAAAATCGGTCTGCCTGATCGAAAAAGTCAGAGTAGTCAATGCCCTTACCGGTTTTTCCAGAATCGTACCTGCAATGAACGAAAACGATACCGGATATGTATCGGTAAAACGTCCCGAAACAAAATGGTATCCGGCCTATGAGGTTCGTGGTGAAGGAATCTTTATCGAATTCTGTCAAAAAGACATAGATCAATGGATAATGGATAATCCGGAAGTTTTCGAACGTGCTACAAAACTGAGCGAAAACTATAAAGGATCTTTTATAGGAAAAAATCATTCCCGTAATATCTCGCCTAAGTTCATTATGCTCCACACAATTTCACATCTTCTGATTACTCAACTTAGTTTTGAATGCGGGTACAGCATTGCTTCGTTAAGCGAACGACTTTATTGTTCCGAAGCATCCGACGGTAAAGAAATGGCCGGATTGCTGATTTATACGGCAAGCGGTGATTCCGAAGGAACACTCGGTGGTCTTGTAAGACAAGGGCATCCTGATGCTTTCCCAAGTATATTCAGAAAGGCCATAAACTCTGCAAAGACCTGTTCAAACGATCCTGTTTGTATAATGAGTCATGGACAGGGACGTGATTCTCTTAATCTGGCCGCCTGTCACGCCTGCGCACTGTTGCCAGAAACCTGTTGTGAAGAGAGAAACTCATTCCTTGACAGAGGAATGATTATTGGCACATTTAAAAACCGAGAAATCGGTTTTTGGTCATCTCTTTAATTCCGATATGAAAATCTCATAAAAAACCAAGTAATTCCAAATCATCATTGAATAAGTTATACCGATAAACCCAAAGAAAATCCTATACAGGAGCATAGTTCTTTATAGACTATCGCTCCTGTATTTTTTCAAAAGTATTTAGTTGTTTTTAATGTCACATTAAAAGCTACGTAACTATTCAGTCCCCTGAAAAAATTGTATAGATGCACAAAAGAAAAATTCAAGCATCCAACAGAGAGCATCCAAGTAAAAAAAGTAAAGAATGGATTGTAGTAAAACGCTCCAGCACCCTTAAAA
>Ga0256407_10013793_pt1 | contig 10763 bp, 7 predicted proteins | sample RumenRJG_04DNA_FD_193489 | JGI IMG/M metagenome (GOLD analysis project Ga0256407, IMG submission 193489) | Bovine rumen microbial communities from Lethbridge, Alberta, Canada - RJG_04 | ecosystem: Host-associated > Mammals > Digestive system > Stomach > Rumen | place: Canada: Alberta | collected... | reverse complement strand
ATGGCAGTTTTGGCTTGCGTATTGAAATATCTTACAAATTCTTTGGCGAGTTCTTCTGCCCAAAAATAATCCTTGCTTGCTCTGTAAAGGCACACGGCGGGCGAACCCAACACCATATAACTGAGCACGTCAACAAGGTCGTCGGGCTGCCGTCCGAGTTTCAGTTTGTAGCCGTCAAAGACATTTCTTATACTGTTGTTGTAAGGATAAACTCGGTAATTGATATAATCAAGCAACTGTGGAACTGCCCAATACCAATCCACATCTTGGTTTCCCTTGTCTTTTTTTTCTACGTGAAATTTTGTGCAGAGAGTTTCTATTTCTGTGGCAATTTGTTTGCGGATGTTTCCTATGAGCGAATCCAACGATTGCGGCTTTTCGCCCGGTTGTGGTTTGTACATTTCGGCAAAAGTACGGCAAGGATAAGTGAGACACTTGGAGTTGTCGTTGCTTAGTACAATGCGGTTTTCGGGCGTTCGGTTGCGGTCGAAATAGTTGGAATGCTTAGGCAATCGTCCCACAGTAAGCCGTTCTTCTTCAAATGAAACCAAACTTGCGATCATCCTCGGCACCATCTCCCACGCTGAAAATATCAACGTCTTTGAGAATCCCTCGCTGCCACGGTAAACGCCGCCAAACTCGTAATATGGCATCGACGGCGGCACCCAAAGGAACAATGCAGGATTGTTGATTGCATACGATTGGCTTTTGAATACTTCGTCGATTAGTCTTGCAAATCGAGCGTTGGTCTGTGGCAGTTTTTCGTAATTGTTGACGCTATTTTTGTTGACCCACAATAGCTTGCTTTTGGCATTTGGCAACTGGTCTGGGTGAGCGCGGAAATACTTGTCGAGGTATTTCCTCAAATCATATTTCTGCATAAACGACAATATGAACGGCGCACTTTTGATGAAATCGACGGTAAACTTTGGCTTAATTTGTGTTTTGGCTATTAATTGAATTATTTCTCGATAAGAATTGATGTCGTTTTCGTTGATTTCCAAATAATTACGCTTAGACGAATCGTCTATGTAATCTGTCGAATCCATCACCGAAATTCTCTCTGTGCGGCACATACAACCGTAGAGTTTTTCTTCGGCATGTTTTACGTTTTGTTGGAGATTGAGTATGGAAATTCCATCGTTTTTCAATTCTTTCAATGACGTTGAATAATTGTTCCAAACAGTTTGAAATTCAGAATATTTACCATTGTCATTATATAAAAATTTAACAACAGACTTAAACTCGTTGAAATGTTCGTCGTCGTTGTCGTCGCCAAGTTCGTCGAGCGTAGAAAATAGTTTGTAAGGCGTGGCGGATAGCAACAATACCCTAATCAAATTGGCGGAAGAAGTATCGGCAGGAGTAAGGAATTTTTGGGCAAGTATTGACGCTTCGGAATCGTCGTCGCTGTCTATCAAAAACTTAAACCTCTGAAATTCGTCCATAATCACGAGGTCGGGATTGAGTTTTTCGATGCTGATTTCGGCAAATTTGCGGCGAAGGAAGCCAATGAATTTTCCTTTGGTCTTGAATCCGTTTTCGTACAAAAGATATTCTTTGAGCCTTGTCATAAACTCCTTGTCATCAGTTAGTTTGTGATGTATTGACGATTTCCATGGAAAAGTTTCTCGTATTTCGTTGTTCCAATAATGAAAATCTCGATGCCACGACAATGGGGCGATGTTGCCCATGATTTGCCAAAGCTTGTCTTTTGCCATTGTTTGCTGGTCGAAGTTGGAATATACGTTTTCGATTAATTGATAGAGTACGGCTGTAATCATGGCGCGCTCTCGGCTTGTGCCTTGTCCGCCGCGCTGATTAAACGACGTATCTGGCGTGAGGGTGAGCAACTGAACATATTGTCCGCTGTTGATTTTTTCGCGCTCGCCTTTTTCTATTGCATAGAATTGCATCGAAAGCCGCCACTTGCTATAATCGTCGATTTGATAATCAAATTTTGCAATATTCTGACGTGCAATGTTTTGGTTGGAACATACATAAACCACTTTAAACAAGTTGTCGCCTTCTTTGTAGCGAATTTTGGCGGTTTTGGCAATTACACCTTTGGCAATCAGTGTCTTACCTAAACCAACCTCGTCTGCCACAAGCACGCGGTTTTGCTCGTGCTGAAAGAGATATTCTACACGTTCCACAGTTGCGCGTTGAAAATCTTTCAGTTGCGACATCACTTTTTGTTCCTTATCGTTGAGTTGTTCGATGATTGTCATAGTTTCAAAGTAGTTTTGAATGTTTGGTACATTTTTTTGAATTCCGGCGTTACAATCTTCTCATCGTCAATCGTTTGGATTACCGATTCGATTTCTTTGATGCGGTCGGGATTTGTAACCGACGTCTTGAGCATGCGCTCGTAGATGGGCATCAACTCGTCGCCGTCGTCGTTGTTTGGGTTGTAAGTTTCGGTTTCGGTGTCGCCGTCGATTATTTCGGCAATGTCTTCTGCAAAAGAGAGTAGCGTGTCGTCGCCAAGGATAAAGGCGATGTATTCGGAAAGTTTCTTTTTGTTTGATATTATGGATGTTATGATACTTTTGTCGCGTTCTTCGGGCATTCCTTGTGTTGGTATCTTGATTGTGCGTTCCATCATATTGCCGTCAAACTCCACATGGAGCGTATAAAACTCAGACAACTGGTTTATTTTCAAGTTTTTGATTGTGATGTTCGAAGCAAGTGGGATGCAAATTCCCTTTGCGAAAAACGGACTGATTGATGTCTGTGTTTCACACTCTTGGTAATCAGGAATGGTGATTTCTATGTCAAAATTGCCGTTTCCGCAGTCGGTAATTTGTGCAGAAATATTCATACGGCAAATCCTTTTGATTGCGTCCTCGCCCTTTTGCAAGGGCTGTTCAATCGGCACCAAATCAAGGCTGTCGAAATCTATTTGTTTAAAATTTTTTCGGTAAACGCCGAGTTCGCACAAAAAAACATACGGCGAGAATGATTTTGACGTAAGTTTTACCAAAAGTTCAACATTGCGGGTGATGGCGTTTTCTGAGGCGTTCATCGACCCGAGATAGAGGTTGCAAATATCGTTGTAATCTTTTGTTACATAAATCTTTGCGTGGATGTCTTCGGTCTTATTGTCTGTGATGCCTGCATCTGAAATATTGTTTTCGCCGTCGATTATCTCGTCTTGAAGGCAGAATACCGTAAAATTTCTTGGCAAATCCTTGATTTTGTAAAGTTCGGCTTCCCTTGTAATCAATTGTTGCGAATACGGAGCAAATCTGTTGGTCATCAGTTTTTGTATCACACTTTTGGAAATGAATGGCGACATTACGGTGATGCTCTGTACGTTGTCCGTGTCAAAAAGATGGTCTTTTTTGATGTCGAATGTTCCGATGCCGATTGGCAGAAATTCAAAATCGTAAAAATAATTGTCTGACGTTTCAAATTTTATGTTTTTGAGGGCAGCAACCAATTCGTCCAAAAAGGCGGCAGCGTAATCGTTGGAGTGCTGTTTTAGAAAATTGACAAAATCAATTAACCGCTGCGTTTGTGTGTCAGTTGCGCCGTCCATTCGATGTCCGTCCAGCTGTATTGTAACGTCCCAACTGCGGTCAAAAGTGAGGTTGCGGCTCATTACCAACAGTTTGTATTTGAGTATTTTTCGGTTAGACAAATTGACATATTGCAAAATCCAGCATTTGGGGTGGAACGACGGATATATATTGCTGTTATTCTTGTCGTTGAGGGCTATGGGGACAATAGTTTTTTCGAGCAATCCAAGAAAACGGTTGCGCTTTTTTTCGTTGACGCTATGAATCTGCGACGCATCGCAAAATACTATCATCTTGTCGGTTACCTTTTGCAGAGCAGAGAGAAGGTTGATTGGATTTTTGGCAAGTTCGCTGTCGGTGGTCTCGCCAAGACCAAGTGCAATTGTTGACGCAACGAGCGTCTGGAGGTCGAGCGAATATGTGGTGCAGACGGCTTTTCGGAGCGCAAAACCACTTTCGGGACTTAGCAAGTCGCCGTAACTCAGTCGATCTTTCTTGGGGTCAAATGTTGTTTTCATGTCTTTGTTCGGCATCTAAAATGTCGTTGATGATTGTTTTTGCATTGTTGAGGCGAAAGTCGAGCCAATAATCGGCTACAAGTTCATTTGGGTCGTATTCGTTGGCTTTCAACAGTTTTGCGCGTTGACCTTTGAGCCTTTGTTCGCGGATTTTCACCCATTGGTCGAGTTCCGGGATGCGGTTTTCGAGTATCAATTCTTGCGATTTTTCCAAGAAAATTCGGGTGTTGGTGTCGGGAACGTTCACTTCTTGCATCATATTTTTAATATTGAGGTCGGCGATAAAATCTGTTTTATTTTTCAGCCAATCCCAACGCTCGATAACATCATGATTGAGCCCTCGCGTCAAGACGAAATTGTAACGCACCCTCAGCATATATACAAGCGTATTAAACTTGTTGGCAAGTCCAATCAAATGCTGGTTGCGTGGTGATATTTGGTCGTAAAACAACTTGACCGCATCATCAAAAAACATCTTGTCGGCAATGCGTATGTCGTTATCCAACATTACTTTAAACAATGTATCTTGATATTTTGCCGAAATCTGTTTTCGCAGAAATTTTGCTTCGTCAAAAGAGAGAGCAATAGACAAATCTTTTCTCCAATTTTTGTTGAAGCCGCCTTCGGGCAGATTCCAAAAAGGCTTGGATTTGCGATGGAAAGCATCGTTGTCGTCGGCATCCTCATCTGCGAAGTCGTCCTTTTGCTTTTTTTCGAGGACGTTGCCACGATTGGCGAGCGCAAGTTTTACGTAACTTTCCATTGACGAAATCCTTTCGTTTGCGAAAATTCCTACCGACCTGAGTGCGTTCCAATATATCGACGACGGTTTGCGCGCCACCCATTCACCTTTTGCCAAACTTCGCGAACCTATTATTCCATTGTTGCTGCCTAAGCTATTTTTTATCATTTGTTCGGCGCAGTCGCGTTCTATCTTGTCTTCTACTTCCTTGATTACTTGCCGATAATTGGTTAGGTTTTTGTTTTCCAACGCCTCCTTAAAAGCGTATGGCACAATGAAATAATATTTAGCGCGGGTCATGATTGTGGATGTACCCGGAAAGAATATGTTGGCAAAAGCGTCCCTTAGCCGTCCGATGCCGATTTCGTCCACCGCGCCGGGCTCGTCCATCATTGTTAGGATGCCGAGAGCCTGTTTGCGGTCGGTATCCGAAAAGTCTATCCAGCCAAGTTGCATAACTTATCGATTTATTTATATCTCCTCCAACATCTGTCCTGGATTTTCAGCCGCCTTGACGTTTGAGAAAGCCTTGGTGATAATGCCATTTTCGTCAATCAGATACGTGGTGCGCACTACGCCGAAAGATTTTTTGCCGTAGAGGGTTTTCTCCTTCCAAACGTCGTAGGCTTGGATAGTGGTCTTTTCGGTGTCGGCGAGGAGCGTGAATTTGAGGTTAAATTTCTCCTGAAATTTTTTGTGCGAGGCAACGCTGTCTTTGCTGATGCCGATTATTTCTGCGCCCTTTTCGCGAAAATGCGGAAAAAGTTCCGAAAAAGCGCAAGCCTGTTTTGTGCATCCCGAAGTATTGTCCTTTGGGTAGAAATAAAGCACAATCTTTTTGCCGCGAAACTCTTCGAGGCTGCGTATATTGCCGTCTTGGTCGGGCAGCGAAAACGACGGCGCTGGGGTGTTGGGTTGAAGCATAATGGTTTTATTTATCTGTATTGTTTAACAATTTTTTCAGTTGTTCGATGTCGGGGAGTGCTTTGCGGAGATTGTCGGGCAGGTCTTCCGACGTAGTGTATGTTGCCACGCCCATAGGCTTGTTGTAATCTCTGATTACAAACTCCACATAATCCTTGTTGGCACTTTTGCAAAGGACGATGCCAATTGATGGATTTTCGTGAGGTTTCTTGATTTTGCTGTCGAGAATACTCAGGTAGCCCATCAGTTGTCCCAAATATGACGTTTTGAAGTCGCCGGTTTTCAATTCAATCACTACCAAACAGTTGAGTTCCCTATTGAAAAACAGCAAGTCGGGGAAATGTTCCACACCGTAAATTTCTAAGTGGTATTGGTTGCCGATAAAAGCAAAATCGGTTCCAAAGGTCATAATAAACTCCTTGATATTCTGCACAATTTGCTGTTCTACAACACGCTCGTCCACATCGATAGCATCCCTTTCGCCAATCTGTTCCACATTGATGAAATTAAGGAGATATTCGTCCTTAAACATCATAACAGCCTTGCGTGCAAGAGAAGAATCGGAGATGGTTTTTGAAAAATTGTTGGGGATTTTATCTTGATTTTCAAATGCTTTGGAGGCAATCAATTGTTTTAAGCGGTCTCTTGACAGATTTTCTTGCATAGTCCGTCTTATATAATAATAACGCTGTTTTTTCTCCTTTGCCTTTTCTAAGATGACAAGATGATGCGAAAATGGGACGTTAAAAAAACTTTCAACGGGAAATTCATCTATGTTTGGAATAATCATAGAATGAGAAATATCTATTTGATTATTAGTGTTTTGTAATTCGACAACCGCAGTTGTCGAATTTGTATTCTGCAATTCGGCAACCGCGGTTGCCGAATTTGCATCAAGCATTTGCCATTCTTCGTAGAACTTACGCATATTTTTGAGGCTGTTTTCCGAAAAGCCTCTCAGCCCAGGCAACTCCTTTTGAAGTTGGTCGCTAATAATTTTCAAAGCACCTGTACCCCAATTCTTCTTTCGGGTATTGAGCGAAATGTATTTGCCAATACCGAAATAAACTGCCAATTGGATGCGGTTAACGTCTTTGGCGGCCTCGTACTGACCTTGCAGAATGGCGGTTTTGATGGCTTCCACCGCCGATGTGTATTTTGTGTTGAATTTATCTGCCATAGTTTGCAATTCAATTTTGCACAAAGATACAAAAAAATTCCATATCTACATTATTTTTTGTATCTTTGCGAGTGTAATCAATCACCAAACTATGATATATCCTTCTGTTGGACAATATACTGAGGCAATCAAATTGGCGGTGCAATCTCCGGAAGATTATTTCGCCACGAAGACTACGCTCCGACCGGTTTTGGGAGCGGACGGCAATCCCGTGATGAGTAGCGGAAATTTTGCGGTGGTCTTTAAGATGCAAGACCAAAACGACGGCAAGATTTACGCCCTCAAATGCTTTACCCGCGACCAAGAGGGCAGAAACGAAAGTTACCGCCTTATTGCCGACGAACTGCAATACATTGAGTCGGAGTATCTCACTAAAATTCAATATCTTGAAAACGAACTTTTTGTTGATACCGGCAACGACGACACCGAGTTCCCCGTCCTTCTGATGGATTGGGTGGAGGGCGAAACTTTGGATAAGTATATCAAAAATCATATCAACGAACAGGCGTGTCTGAATTTGCTTGTGGGCAAGTTAGGTATCTTTGCAGATTGGCTTTTGAAACAGCCCTTTGCACACGGCGACCTAAAACCCGACAACATCATTGTAAAAGATGACGGCTCTTTGGTAATCGTAGATTACGATGGAATGTATGTACCAAAAATGCGCGGACAAAAAGCCCGTGAACTCGGTTCTCCCGATTTCCGCCATCCGCAACGCACCGAAGACGATTTTGACGAACATATCGACGATTTTGCCATTGTAACGCTTTTGCTTACCATTAAGGCTATTGCCCTGAATCCTAACATTTTAGAAGAATGCAATGCCAAAGATTGTGTACTACTCCACACCCAAGATTTTACAAATCTTGCGCAAAGCGATGTAAATCAAAAACTTCAAGAATTGATTGGTGATAAAATTTTTGCAAGGATTTACGCGATGTATGTGGTGGTTTTGGCGGAGAAGGTTATAGATATGCGGATATTGGAGAGTGTGGAGGGAAAAATGGATGAGGTGGAATATAGGTATGCGGAGTCTTTGTATGATAAAAAAATAGACGCAGAAAAAGCATATTATATCTTTGAAAAATTATCGAACAAAGGTCATATTGATGCGCAAGTTTTATTGGCAGGGTGTTTGTTGAAAGGATTTGGATGTGAGAAAAATATAGATAGAGGGTATAAAATTGCTGCATATTTTGCAAATCAGGGAAATGCAGGGGCGCAAAATAATTTAGGTCTTTATTATGCTAATTGTAAGGATTATTTAAAGGCTTTTGAATGGTTTAAAAAAGCAGCGGAACAGGGCTTAGCGAGAGCACAAGCAAATTTAGGTCGTTCTTACAGAAAGGGTTGTGGCGTTGAACAAGACTATCAAAAAGCCGTTGAATGGTACACAAAAGCGGCGGAACAAGGTGATGTAACAGCGCAATTAAATTTGGGCATTTGCTACTACAATGGTTATGGAGTAGAACAAGATTACAAAAAAGCCGTTGAATGGTATACAAAAGCTGCAGAACAAGGTAATGCGTGGGCGCAAAATAATTTGGGCATTTGCTACTACAATGGTTATGGAGTAGAAAAAGATTACAAAAAAGCCGTTGAGTGGTACACAAAGGCAGCGGAACAAGGTCATAAGTCGTCGCAAAATAATTTGGGCGTGTGTTACGAAAATGGCCAAGGAGTAGAAAAAGATTACAAAAAAGCCGTTGAGTGGTACACAAAGGCAGCGGAACAAGGTAATGATAATGCACAATGCGAATTAGGCTATTGCTACGAAAATGGGAAAGGAGTAGAAAAAGATTATAAAAAAGCCGTTGAATGGTACACGATGGCGGCAGAACAAGGTAATGCAAGTGCTCAAAATGGTCTGGGAAATTGTTTCTACAATGGCTATGGCTGCAAAAAAGATTTCAGTAAAGCAGTTGAATGGTACACAAAAGCAGCAGAACAAGATTTCGCTAATGCACAAAATAATTTTGGACTATGTTATTATAACGGTCGAGGTGTTGACCAAAATTATAATAAAGCAGCAGAATGGTTCGCCCAAGCAGCACAACAAGGAAATAAGATCGCTCAATGCAACTTGGGGTATTGTTATGAGAAGGGATATGGTGTTATAAAAGATTTTTCAAAAGCCACAGAGTTGTACAGATTAGCGGCGGAACAAGGTGAAGCAATTGCGCAATGTAATTTGGGTAACTGTTATTTGCACGGTTGGGGTGTTGAGACAAACTATCAAAAAGCAATGGAATGGTATTGTAAATCAGCAATTCAAGGAAATGCAAATGCTCAAAATAATATAGGATTTTGCTATGAAGATGGAATTGGTGTAGAACAAGACTATGACAAAGCCTTTAAATGGTTCGCATTAGCATCTAAAACAAATAGTCAAATGTCACAGTATGTTATGGATAGTATCGCACTTAATAACTTACAAAACACAACTATATGATAAAAATGCTAACGAATAAGACTAATTTGGAAATAATCGATTCTTTCAACAATACTGAATATTGCGAAAGATTAATCGCTTTATTTCCAAAATTGAAAGGAGTTGACATCAACGTTGTCAATTATAAGGAATCTGAATACGCAATTGAATCAGATTTTCAAAGTTATGATGCTTTTGTGTATTATATTCCTAATCCACGAAGCATTGAATTGCCTATATATGCAGAGATACTTATTAATGAAGAGGCAATTAAAGAATTTGGATTGACCGAGAATGAAATTTTTGCTGCATTGGTACACGAGATTGGACATATAACAATCACAGTTGAATTGCAGGGGAAATCACCGTTGCCAATAGAATTCGAAGAACTTACCTGTGATAATAATGTATGTCAAATTGGATTGGCAGAGTCGATGTCTTCCTTGTTACGCAAATTATTTCATTTAGGGAAATATTCGTCAATCCAAAATGCATTAATGTCTATTCGTATAACAAAAATTAATGACTACATATTATGCCACTCCTAATCTCCTCCATACGTCGCAAGCCCGAAAACATCCTAAAACAGCACCCCCACGCCATCCTTGCGGATGTTACGAGCCACGCAACGGACGATTTGAAAAAACTCAGTCCGTTTTATCCTCACGGCGGTATTCCGGTGCCGTTTAGCGAGGGCGTTACCGCTATGTGCGTGGAGGCGGTTTGGCAGGGTCTGAAAGTGTTTGAAAACTGCGGCATTGATACCGAACTTTTCAAAAATGGCACTATGCGGAATATCAAACGAACTGTCAGAAACAAGGCTTTACAAAGATGGTTTGATTACTTTGGATGATTATTCGTTGGTGGCTAATGGTTGAGATTTTATATTTTCGCATTTTAGTCAATTTGCCTATTTATTCCTTTATTTAGGATTGTATTACCAAATAATATTATTATCTTTGCAGACACTAAGACGAAAATATTATGGGACTCTACATCAATATAGGCAACAATGCTTTTCGCACGGCACGCAACAGCGAATATGTGGACAAGTCGGGACTGATTGGCGTTGTTAATAGGACGCTCGACACGATATACAAATTCACTTGCGTAAGCCGATGCCGCAGGTTTGGAAAATCTATGGCTGCGGCTATGCTCAGCGCATATTACGACAAGTCGTGCGATTCGCGCCCATTGTTTGCGGATTTAGAAATTGCCAACGACCCTACTTTTGAGACGCATCTCAACAAATATTCGGTGATTTTCATTGATATGAGCAATTTTACGCCGAGGTTTAAAGACGAGCCGAATATTATCGGGCATATTGAGGAAATGGTTAAAAAAGATGTCCTTTCTGAATACAACAACGTTCAGGTTGACGATGATGACGACTTGATGAACTGCCTTTATCGTGTTCACGATGCCACCGGCGACAGGTTTGTGC
>Ga0256407_10013792_pt1 | contig 10763 bp, 10 predicted proteins | sample RumenRJG_04DNA_FD_193489 | JGI IMG/M metagenome (GOLD analysis project Ga0256407, IMG submission 193489) | Bovine rumen microbial communities from Lethbridge, Alberta, Canada - RJG_04 | ecosystem: Host-associated > Mammals > Digestive system > Stomach > Rumen | place: Canada: Alberta... | reverse complement strand
TTTTTTTTTAGTAGTTATTTTTTTTTTTATTATTTTTTAATTTTTTTTTAATTTATATTTTTAGTTTTTTTTTATTTTTTTTATATGATATTTTTTTGTAGGGATTTTTTTATTTATTAATTAATTTTTTTTATTTTGTATTTTTTTTAGTTTTTATTTTTTTTTTAATTTAAGTAGTGTTTTATCTCAATAAAATAATGTTAAATTCTTTAAATTATAATTTAAATTAATTTTTCACATTTAATTTTTTAATGGCATTAATTTTTCCATCACCTAAATCAACAGTTAAATTAAAAACATATCTACCTTTATCACATTGACTATCAGGATCAACAACAAAATAACCTAATCTCTCAAATTGAAAATGATCAAAAGGTTTAACTTTTTCACATAAATCTCTATTAACAAGAGCATTATATTTAACAGTCAAATTATCAGGATTAATATCATCCATAGGATCATGTGAAACTCCTTCTTCATTAGCATGGAATGGATCATCACTTTTAAATAAATAATCATATAATCGTAATTCAGCATTTACATAATCTTTATCAGAAATCCAATGAATTCTACCTTTTGTTTTTTTAGTTTCATTTGAATAAGAACATATTAATTCAATAACTTCACCATCATTATTTTTTTTAGCTTCAACTAATTTTAAAGTACCAGCATATTTTAATCCTACTTCTTGATTTGGTGTCAAACCATTAAAATCTTTATCTTCAGTTTCCTTAAAATCAATTCTTTCAATAAATATAGTTTTAGTTAAATTAACTTTTCTTATTCCACCACTTTCTTTTAATTTAGGGAATAAATGAGTATCAATAACTAAATCTTCTTTTAAATTATTAATAGTAACTTTAAGAGGTTCAATAACACACATAGTTCTAGGAGCTTTTTTATCTAAATCACCTTTAACTGAATTTTCAAGTAATTTAATAGAAATAATATTTTCATTTCCTCTTCTAGTAACACCAATAGTATCAACAAAATTATTAATAGCATCAGCAGTATAACCTCTTCTCCTTAAACCATTAATTGTTGGCATACGAGGATCATCCCATCCTGTAACAATATGGGATGTTACTAATTGAAGTAATTTTCTCTTTGAAACTACAATATGAGTTACATTTAATCTAGAATATTCCCAAACGAATGGTCTATACATTTCTGCTGCTTCAAGTAACCAATAATATGAATCTCTTCTTATTTCAAATTCTAATGTACAAAGAGAATGTGTTACATTTTCAAGAGAATCATTTAAACAATGAGTAAAATCATATGTTGGATAAATACACCATTTATCACCTGCATGGGGATGAGGTACATATTTAATTCTATATGCTACTGGATCTCTCATACATGGATTATTATGTTTCATATCAATTTTCATACGAAGACAACATTCTTTTTCTTCAAATCTCCCTTGTTTCATCATTTCAAATAACTTCAAATTTTCTTCAACAGTTCTATTCCTATAAGGAGATTCTTTCTTTTGATCTTTATATACTTTAAATTCTTCTTTACTCAAATCATCAACATAAGCTAAACCTTTCTTAATTAACTTAATAGCAATATTATATAAATCATCAAAATAATCACTAGCATATGTAACTTTCCAAGGATGATACCCTAACCATTGACAATTCTCTTTAATAGAATCAATATATTCCTTAGTTTCCTTTTCAGGATTAGTATCATCCATTCTTAAATAGCAATAACCACCAGCATTAGAAGCACTAGTAAAACAAAATCTCATTGCTTTCGCATGACCTAAATGAAGATAACCATTTGGTTCTGGAGGAAAACGAGTTATTACTTTTCCTCCTGTTATTTCTAAATGCTTTTTTAATAATTCTGGAGGATTTAAGGAACTTTTCATATCACGTGCCATTAATGTACTTAATTTATCTTTTTCACTTTTTTCTTCTTCTGGAATTGATTCTTGATTTGTTTGTTTTTTTTTTTTTAATTCTTCATCAAATTTTTTTAATTCTTGTTTTAATTCTTCCATTTTCTTTTTATCTTCTTCAGTGAAATTTTTCTTGTCTTTAGATTTTTTTTTCAAGTCTTCAAATTCTTTTCTCATTTGTTCTTCTTTTAATTCATTTTCATTTTTAGGTCCTAATATTTTTTCTATTTCTTCATCAATTACTTTTTTTGTTAATTTCGGATCAACAAAAGAAAATTTTGCTTTGACATCATATAAAATTTTAACTGAGGGAAATTTATATCTTTCATTTTTAATTTGTTCAATATATTTTTTAATAACTTCATCAGCTTCATTTTTAATATCTTCTGCAGTTATTTTCACTCCAATACCACATTGTTTTTTAAAATCATCTTCATTAATTTCTTCTTCTCCTTTTTTTCTTAAATATTCTACACAAGCATCTAATTGATGTGATGTTGTAATTTCTTTTGAATTAACGTATTTTATTAATAAAGGTAATCTGTGATTAAATGCTGGGTTTAATTTTTCTGCTACTTGAATTAACATATTTCCTATTTCTTTATCTGTTGTTATTACATTTGGCTGTTCTAATACGAATTTTATTCTTTCTACTAATTTTTTCTTTTTGGCTATATCATCTATTTTATTTTTGGGAATCCCAATTTCTGTTAATTTTTTCTCCAAATCACCTTCCATTAAAAAATATTTAAACAATTAATTTTTAGATTATATAGAGAATTAAATAAATATTAATTAAAAATATTAATTTAAAAAGATAATAAATAATTAAAAATAAAAAAGAAACAATCAAAAAAGAAATAAAAAAAAGAAAAAAAATGTCAAAAAATTGTTTCTTAATATCGATAACATTAAATATTATAAAAAGACCTCAAAAATCCTATAAAAAATTTATTTCTTAGCTCCTCCAATTACAACGAACTTTTTCTTAGCATAAGCTTTACTTAAAGCTTTTCTAATTAATTTCTTAGGATTAATAAATTTAATTTTTTTTTCTTCTTTTTTTTCTTTTTTAACTTTTTCCTTTAATTCCTCACAGAAAATATTAATATGACAATTAGAGCTTAAATAAGCAGTAATAGAACCATGAGCACGATAAGTTCTTCTTCTACCTTTCATAGCATGATTAACAACAACTCTTTTAATTACTAATTTATCAACATTTAATCTTTTTACTTCTGCATTTGCTTTTGCATTTTTAATTAAATTTAACATATATTTTATACTTTTTTCAGGCCATCTTCCTTTTGTTAAACCATACATTTTTGCTTGACCTGTTCTTCCCATTGAATGATCATAACGAGAAAATGGAATACATTTTTTATGTTCTAATACTTCTTTTAAGTAAGCTTCTGCTTTGTTTATTAACATTCCTTTTATTGCTCTTCCTACATGGAATGTATTTTTAAAATGTATTCTTAAGTCTTTTCCTTTTGCACTACAGGCTATTTATTTAAAAGTTTATATTATATAATTTGAAATTTTACATTTTGATGGAGCTGAATCTGTTTCTCTGAATTTTTTTACCATTTTAAATAAAGAATTTTAAGATATTTAATCATTTAATTTAATTCTAAATTTAATTAATTTTTTTGAAATTAATTAAAAAAAATATATAAAAACAATAAAAAAATATAAAAAAATACAATATATAAAAAAATAACCAAAAAAATAAAATATAAAATAAAAACATATAAAATTTTTTGATAAAAAAAATCTTTTTTAAATAAAAAAAATAAAAAACTTTTTAAAAAAAGTAAAAAACGAAATTTTTAAGGAAAAGACTTCTTAGTCATAATTTCATAAAATTCATCAAAAGTCAATTCAGTTCCATTAGCAGAAGCTCTTTCAAGCATATCCTTTAATTCTTCAGCACTCATATTTTCTCCTAATTCCTGAGCAATTTTTTTAAGAGAACTTAAAGTAATAGTATCAGCATTAGGATCATCAATAAATAATTCAAAAATTCTATGAATACCTTCTTTACTTTCTTTATCACCTAATTTATTGTTAATTGATCCTACAAAATCATCAAAGTTTACTCCTCCATTTTTTGCTGCTTCTGGAGTATCTAAATCTGCTATTAATGTATAAATTGTTGGATTTTTTGAATCAAATCCTAATGATTGCATTGCTGCTTTTAATTCTTTTGGATCTATTTTTCCTGTTCCATTTGTATCGAAGAGATCAAAGGCTTGACGAATTTCGTCTACTTCGTCGTTTGATAATCCACTTTTTTCTACTTTTGTTGTTGTTGTTACTGTTGTTTTTTGAACACGACGAGACATTTTATTTTTTTTATTATATGATTTTTTTTTTTGATTTTTGGGATATATAGTTTTTTTTTTTTGTATATTTAGTTTATTTTTTAATAATGGTTTTAAATTTTTTTTAAAAGTATTTATTCTTATAAATTCGAGTAAATCTATTTTTATAAAAATGGTAATTAATATAAATAAAGAAAATGGAAAAATCTAAATCAACATTCAGAAATGATTTTGAAGACTTAATGAATACATATGAACTTTTTGAAATAAAAAAAAATGAAAAAAAGAATAATGAAGATGAATTTAATGGTTTTACAATAATAAATATGAACAATAAAAAAAATAAATCAGTAAATGAAATAAATGAAGTAGTAAGAACATCAACAACTTTTCTTCCTAATAATAGTTTTAGTTTATTAAGTTCAATTAAATCATTTACATCAACAATATATTATAATCATTTAATAAATAATCCAAAATTAGATTTCAAAAATATAAATGAGCCTTTCATAATATTTAATCAGCAATTCAATAAATCTAATTTAATTAATGTTAAAAATCAATTATATACATTTTTATACATGTCATATAGAAATAATTTCTATAATTTAAAAGGAATAGGAAGTGGAAATTATACAAATGATTGTGGATGGGGTTGTATGTTAAGAGCAAGTCAAATGATGCTTTCAAAAGCTTTAATAGAAAGAAAAATTTATAAAAATAAAATATTAGAATTTAATAAAAATATTTATAATAATATTAGAAAAGAAGTTTTAATAGGTTTTTTAGATGATTATATTTCAATTGATATTATTATTTGTCATAATGATTATAATTATTTTTGGGAACAATACAAAAAATTATGTCAAATTGATAAAAAATATTTATCATTAACTCAAGTAATTCCTCCTTATTCAATTCAAATGATATGCAAACTTGGAAAATGTGCTGGAAAATTTAATTCTGATGTTTCAATGATTAAAATTCTTATGAAAATAAATGAAGAAATGTTTAATGATATTAATATGATTCATTTTGAATGTGGTACTTTAATTAAGGATAAAATATTTAAATCTTGTTGTATTGAGTTATTATGTAATTGTGAAGATAATAATTTTTCTATACTCGATGAAAATATTAATATTGATAAAAAAAATAGTATGTGTGATAATTGTTTAAAGGATTATTTAGAAAAAAATAAATTAACAAATGATGATATTTTAATTGATAATGATAAAAAATATATTTTTAAGAAAGGATGTATTATTTTTATTTCTTTTAGATTAGGAATCAAAAAAATACATCCAGATAATATTGAAACAATTCCCAATTTATTTTTAAAATTACATAATAATATAGGATTTATAAGTGGAAAGGAAAATAAAGCTTTTTATTTTATTGGTTTAAATGGTAAACAATTAATGTATATTGATCCTCATTTAAATCAACCTTCAATAAAAGGAAATTTAAATGATATATCAAGTTATGAAGTAAAAGATATTTTTATAATTGATATTAAAGATATTTCAAGTGAATTATCAACAGGAGTTTTAATAAATAATATTACTGATTTAAAAACATTTTTCACAGATATAAATTGGTTTATAAGTAACTATCCTTATTTTATAAAATATGATAACATTAAAAACTCAATCCCTCAAAATAATCCTTTATTTAATTAAAAAAGTATTAATAGACTAAAAAATAATATATATATTATAAATTAAAAAAAATAAATAAAAAAATATTAATAAATTAATTAATTTTTAAAAACAAAAAATAATTTAATTTTCATTTAGATATTAAATGGTAAAAACCCACCAAAAAGAACACAATATCCACCATTACTTAGTAGTAGGTCGTCATACCCCAACAGAGAAAAAACCAAATCCAAAAATATACAAAATGCGTATATTTGCAGACGACCCAGTAAGAGCAAAAAGCAAATTTTGGTATTTTATGAAAAAATTAGACAAAGTCAAAAAAGCATCCGGAGACATTTTAGCATGTCATGAAATTTTTGATAGAGATCCTTCAAAAGTGAAAACATATGGTATTGTCTGTACATATAAATCTAAATTTGGTTATCATAATTTATATAAAGAATTCAGATCAACTTCATTAAATGGAGCTGTTGATCAATTAACTAGTGAAATGGTTGGGAGACATAAAGCACAAAGAGAAAGTTTAGTTATTGTTAGGACTACTATTCTTAAAGGGGATATTGAACATGAAGCTAAGAGGAATTATATTAAACAAATTATGAAACATGATATGAAGTTTCCTCTTTTACATAAAAGGATTAGACCTTCACCTGCTTTTAGGAAAGTTTTTAGACCTAGTAGACCTTGTTTAATTGCTTAAGTTTGTTTTTTTATAAAAGTTATTATGGGATAGAAATAAAAATAAAAATAGAATGAATGTTATTTATAATTTATTTTTTTTGTTTTTGTTTATATTTTTTTTTTTGAATGTTTTTTATTTTTTTCAATTTTTATAGGATGGATATCAATGAATATTAATTTTAAATTTTTTTTTTTTTAAATATTATATATAAAATAATGAGAAAAAATTTATCACCAACTCATAGTAGATATAGGAAAAAAAAAAGTGCATTACCTCAAGAACAACAACAAGTACCATCAATAAATATTTCATTTAAATCAATATTAATATTATTTATATTAACATCAATATCAATAATTTTAGGAATTAAATTTTATAAAAATGTACAAGAATTAAAAGAAATTGATATAAAATTAAATACAACAAGATATCAAATTATAAGTGGTGAAGAAACAAGAATAATAGTAAATAAAGAAGCGGATGAATTAGAAACAAAAGTTAAAAGACAAGAACAAAGAATTAAACAATTAAAAGAAGAAGAAGAATTACTTTTTATGCAAAATAAAAATGAAAGTGATAGAGCTAATAGACTAAAAAGAGCTATTGAAAATTATATTTTAGTTGATAAAGAACAAAATGAAACTATAATTATTGAACAAAAAAAAATGAATGAATATAAATTAGCAATTGAAAATTTAAATTCAAGAATTAATGAAGTTAAATCTATGAAAAAAGAAAAAGATAAAGAAAAAGAAAATAAATAAAAATTAAAATATTCATTTTATTATATTATTTAATCTAATCCAATGTTTTATAATAATGTTTTAAAGGTTGAATTAACATTCTCATTTTTGACATTTTTATTTTTGAATACATCTCTTCATCATTTTGAATAATATCTCCATAAATATTTCTTACTATTCCTTTTTCTTTATCATATTTTGTTGTTTCATCTTTTTTTGGTGGAGCTTTAAAAATTTTCTTTTTTCTTTTTTCATTTTTATTCCATATATTTTCATATTGTTGCATTCTTTGAACACTATCTACTCTTCCATTATACTTCTTTGCTTTATTCATATTCTTTTAATTTAAAATTATAAAAAAAAATTTTGAAAATTAATATTTTTGAATAAATAAAAATTAAAAAAATAACAGTTCAAAATTAATAATATTTAAAATTAATTTTAACATTTATATAAATACAAAAACTAAATTAAAACATTTTTTTATTTTAACTCACCCAAAGCAGAATAATTATCAATTTTATTAAGTAAATTTTGTGCATAATCAGGAGAATAATATTTAATAATAGCATCATCATAATAACTATTAATATCAGCAATTAATTGTTGTATAGGTCCATTTGCTTTAACTTTAATTTCTTGTAACTTCTGCAATCCTCCATTTAAAAAATTTTTCTTAGCCTCCTTATTATCCTTCAAGCAAACAACAAATCTTTGTAAAATATGTTTTAAAATTTTTTCAGGGGCAACTGGAATTAAAGGTTCAAGAGCATTTAAATTCTCACAACAATCAATAATTTTCTTAAGTGACTTCTTAGCTTTTTCTTTCAAATCATCATTAGATTTAGGATCAACATAATAATAAAGCATAAGTGAAAGTACATTTGCATTACAAACTTCATTAGCATGAGCAGGACTATGTCTCCCTATATGTCCAAGTGCATAACATGAAGCAGCTTTAATATGTTGATGAGGTTCATTCTGTAAAGCATCTCTCAATTGATTAATGGCTTTACTTTTAATAACTATCATAGCTAAATCAGGTCCATATGCAGAAATGAAACCCAAAGATAAAATACCATATAAACGAGGATCACCTTTTATATTTGAAATATAATCTACTATTATTGAAGGACCACCTGAATTTGTTATTATTTTTGCATTTTCTGGTGATTTATTTACTATTTCACATATACAATATGCTGCATTTTTACGAACAATATCATCTGGGTCTTTTAAACAATTTAATAATTGAGATACATTTTTTAATTTATGTAATGTTTGAATTGCTAAATCTGCAGAATGTTTTGTTATATTTCCTAATAATTGACATATATTTCTTTTTAATTGTGTATCATTGTAATTAAGGAAAAATGTTATTTTTTCTAAACCACATTCAACAACAGGTTGAGCTAATTGTTCTGAATGTTGACATATATAACTTAGAGCTAAAGCAGAAGCTCTTTTTAATAAAACTTCAGGTTCTAATAAACATAACATTAACTTTTCAACTGCTCTTGCTTCAACAACTTGATGAGCTAAACTAGTATTATGTTTTGCAATATAACCTAAAGCCCAAGCAGCACTTTCTTTAACAGAAGGATCAAATTCCTCTAAACATAAGACTAAAGGAGATAAAGCTCCACATTTAATAACATCATCAGCTAATTGTGGACTATGTTTTGCTACGGATTTAATAACAAAACAAGCTGATTTTTTATAAAAACGATTTTGATTTGATAATGAAGAAATTAATTGTGTTATAATATCATTTTGAATTACACTTTCAGCTAATTCTTCACTATAATTGGCAAGACGACCAATAGCTAATATTGCATTTTGTTGTACTGATGGGTTTACATCTGTTAATAAAGGACGTAGTTCATGCATTACCCCTGCGGCTTGGAGTGTTGGAATATTTTTTGGATTTGATGCTAAATCTGCTATTTGTTGGACAAAAGTTATTTTATTTTTTTGATTTTGTTCAAATGGTAATAAAACAGCTCGAGACATTTTAATATTTTTATATATGTTTATATTAAAATATTAAAATATTAAAAAAAGGAAAATAGAATTTTAATATTAATAAATATTATAAATAGTTTTTTGTCATTTTTTATAAAATTTTTTAAATTTTTTTTCACTTTTTTTATTTTATCAGAAATATATTTAATCACAGTAATAAACATATCTGGCTCTCCTATGAACAACAAGTTTTCCTTCTACAAAAATAAAAGTATCACTTTTTGCATTAACATCTTCTTTATTTTCAATTTTTTTAACAACATCATCAGCCAATTTCGGAATATTATAAATAAATTCAATACTATTTTGCGAATTTGGCATAAAAAGAGGGAATTTAAATTGATAATTTGCTGCAAGTTTCCCTTCAACATAATGTCTTTCAATAAGAACTAAATTTTTAACAACTTGATTTCCAACAACTAAATTTAAAGTAGAACCAATTGTTTTTACTTTAGTAATTAATTTATTACTGAATGCATATTCTAATTCGTGATCTGCAAAATAATCTAATTCATATATATCGTTTGGGTAATATTCATGATATACTTCACCTGTTTCCATATTTCTCAATTTGAATCCATTGAAACGTATTCCTGGAGTATTATCTTCTAATGTTAAAATGAATTTATCTATTGGTTTTTCCATTTTTAAAACTTGATCTATTGTTATGTTCTTATCCATTTTTTTCAAAAAAATGTTTTATATAATTTTTATATATTTTTCATTTTGTATGGGATTATTAATTATTTTATATTATTTAATTTTTTCTTTCTTTTATTTATTAAAATATTTATTTACAATATCTACAAAAAAAAAGTAATGTTAATTTTTTCCTTTTATATTTTTAAAAAATTTAAATAATTATATTATAAAATGATACTAAGAAGTAAACTAGCAGAAAAAAAGAAAAATAATGATAATGACATTGATGAAGAATTTGATGAGTAAATTTTTTTTGTTTAATAAAATTAGGATTAATGATGAAATTTCAAAAGCCATTTTAAAAATGCATCAAGAAGAAGAAAAAAATACAAAAGAAAAAGATTATTTTCAAATTGAAAATAATATATCAAATTCATTTATTCAAAAAGATAAATATGATAAAACATTTTTACAAGAAACAAATAATCTATCAAATTCTTCAACAGAATCTAATTCCTCTATTAAATCAAATATATCTTATCAAAATAATTTACCTGCAAATTATAATCATGAGGTTTTTAATTTTTCCTTATTTAACAATGCAAACTTAAATAAAAATAATTATCTAACACATCTTTTTTCTGCAAATACATTTAATATAAATTTTCCTTTTGTTTTCCCTATTATATCAAATAATTGTAATAATAATTTTTATAACCAAAGAAGGAATTTAAATAATTTTCAATATAACTTTAATAATAAATTCGA
>Ga0256407_10013790_pt1 | contig 10763 bp, 7 predicted proteins | sample RumenRJG_04DNA_FD_193489 | JGI IMG/M metagenome (GOLD analysis project Ga0256407, IMG submission 193489) | Bovine rumen microbial communities from Lethbridge, Alberta, Canada - RJG_04 | ecosystem: Host-associated > Mammals > Digestive system > Stomach > Rumen | place: Canada: Alberta | collected... | reverse complement strand
CGTTAGCAGCTTGAAGTCCTTCATCGATCTTATTTACTAATAAAAGAATTGGTTTTTTAATTTTTCTTAATAATTTAGCAACCATGTGGTCATCACTAGTGACTCCAACCTTACCGTCCACTACAAATAAAATAATGTCGGCCTCTTCAATAGCGATATTGGCTTGCATTCTAATTTGTTCTTGGAAAGGATGATTAGCGATTTCAATACCACCTGTATCAATAAGAGTAAAACTCTTACCTAACCAATTAGCAGTGCCATACAATCGATCTCTAGTAATACCAGCTTCATCATCCACGATTGCTCTTTTATCACCGATGATACGATTAAAAATCGTTGATTTACCAACGTTAGGACTTCCAACAATAGCAACGACTGCTCTAGCCATTAATACCTTTCTCCGCTAATTTAGCGTTAATAATCTCAATAACTTTGTTGACTACTTCTTCAACAGTCATAAAAGAAGTATCTAAAGTTAAAGCATCAGGGGCACATTTAAGTGGGGCAAAATCTCTATGAGAATCGATATAGTCTCTTTTTCTAACATCATTTTCAATTTCTTCTAGTGTGCAAGGGATACCTTTGGCGATATTTTCATCATATCGACGTACCGCTCTAGTTTCTACAGAGGCAATTTGGAAAATTTTGACATCTGCATCAGGAAGAACATAGGTCCCAATATCTCTACCATCCATAATAACAGAGTGTTTAGCTGCCATTGCTCTTTGTTGATCAACTAAAAATAAACGAATATCTTTATAAGAAGCAATATAACTAACATTGCCTGAAACACGTGGCTCTCTAATTTCTTTTGTAACATCAAATTCATTACAAAGTACTTGTCCGCTAGGTCTTAATTTAATCGTCACTTCAGGAATTAACGCGCAGCAAGCCGCCTCGTTTTGACAATCAACGCCTTTTTCCATGCAGTACCAAGTGAACGCTCGATACATTGCGCCAGTATCAATATAGGTATAACCTAAGCGCTTAGCAACTTCCTTAGCAACAGTAGATTTTCCAGCAGCGGCTGGGCCATCAATAGCAACAGTAATTTTCATAGTTTTGCCCTCCTAAAAAACAATTACTCCAAATATTATTAATAAAGCAATAATACAAACAATAGCTAAGGCAATTGATAAGTTTATTACTCTATTTTTAATTGCAATTTTCTTAAAAAAACCCGCTTCATCAGCGTATTCATCGTGAGTTGAAGGGGTTTTTAAAACAGGGATATTGTCACTTCTTGCGGCAATAGCTTGACGATATTTGCGATATTTCTCAACTCGTGTCCCTGCCATAATTTTTAATTATCTATCTTTCATCATTGGGAATAAGATAACTTCTCTAATGTTTTCTTGATTTGTTAATAGCATTACAAGTCTATCTATACCCATTCCAATTCCACCTGCTGGAGGCATGCCGTATTCTAAAGCCTCAATGAAATCATTATCCATTTCATTAGCTTCCTCGTCTCCAAGTTCCTTAGCTTTGAGCTGAGCTAAGAATCTTTCTTTTTGATCAAATGGATCATTAAGTTCAGTATAGGCATTAGCTAATTCTTTGCCGTTAACAAAAAGTTCAAATCTTTCAGTATAACGTGGATCTTTACCTTTTTTAGTTAAAGGTGAAACTTCAATTGGATAAGAATAAACGAATGTTGGCTGAATGAGTTCTGCTTCGCAGAATTCTTCGAAGAATTCATTCATTACATGACCCACTGTATTTTTGTGTTTTTCTAATTTAATGCCTTTTTCTTCTGCTAATTTCTTAGCTTCTTCAAAGTCATAAATCTTTCTAAAATCAATACCGGTCTTTTCTAAAATAAGGTCCGCCATAGAAACCCATCTAAATGGTTTATGGAAATCGATAACTTTATCTTGATAAGTGATTACGTCACTACCAGTAACATCCTTAGCGGCTTTTCTAATCATACCTTCCGCTAATTTTCTCATTCCTTGTAAATCAGAATAAGCTTGATAAGCTTCAATTGTGGTAAATTCAGGATTATGAGTGGCATCCATTCCCTCATTACGGAAGAGTCTACCAATTTCATATACTCTTTCCATACCACCGACTAATAATCTTTTAAGATTAAGTTCAGTAGCAATTCTTAAATAGAAATCTTTATCTAAAGCATTCATATGAGCAACGAATGGTCTAGCATTAGCACCACCCAAAATTGGAGAAAGCACTGCAGTTTCCACTTCCACAAAACCTTGCGCGTCTAAATAAGATTGAATGCTTCTAATAAGTTTTGGACGAGCAAAAGCCACTTTTCTAGATTCTTCATTCATAATTAAATCAAGATATCTACGTCTACTTCTTTCTTCAACATCCACTAAGCCATGGAATTTCTCCGGAAGAGGATGTAAACACTTTGTTAAGTGTGTGTATTTTTCTGCTCTAATGGTGAGTTCACCACTACGAGTTTTCATCACGCGCCCATAGACACCAACGATATCTCCGATATCAGCAAGTTTAAATAATTCATATGCTTTCTTACCGACAACATCAATGCCCATATAAACTTGGATATTACCTGATTTGTCTTGAATATTCATGAATGAGGCTTTACCCATTCTTCTTAAATTTTTAATACGACCAGCAACAGTCACATATGGTTTATTCTTTTCTAAAGAATCAGGGCTCTTTTTATCAAATAAAGAGTGTACTTCACCAGCTAAATGAGAAACTTTAAAAGCTTTTCCAAATGGATCAACTTTAAAAGACTCATACTTTTTAAGCTTTTCCCTTCTAACTAATTCTTGATCATTAAGATTTTGATTATCCATAGATAATGCCTCCATATTGAAAATAGTATATAAGAATATTTGACCACTTTGTAGTCAAAATTGATTTATATCAGAATTTCTTTTTTATAATCCTCAATAATTCGAAGTAAGTCGTTATAAGAATTTAATTCTGTTGATAACCTACACTTTAATTGTTTAGATTTTGGAAATCCATCAAAGAATTTCGAGGCTATACTTCTATAAACTCTCATTCCAATGGTTTCACCTTTTTCTTCAATAAGTAACCTTGCTAATTCTAAACAATAATCAATTTGTTTTTCTAAATTCGATTCGATTAACTCTATATTATTAAAATAGTTATTGATGTTAGTGATAAGTAAAGGATTTCCCATACCGCCACGAGCCACCATTACTCCATCTGCACCTGTAATTTTTAGTGCTTCAACAGCATCTTCAACAGTAAAAATATTGCCGCTAATTATGAGTGGGACATTTACGCGATCTTTTAAATTTTCAATTAGTTCCCAATGTGGCTTACCGCCATACATTTCTTTAGCGCTTCTAGGATGAATTGCAATAAGATTGACACCTGCTTTAATCGTCTCGTCGATAACATCTAAAAATTGATCTTTGGAATTTCCAGCACCAAGCCTAATTTTAATTGTAACCGGTTTATGAGTTGCCTCTTTAACTGCGCGAACTATATCTCCACAAAGTTTAGGATTAGTCATTAAACTTGAGCCCGCTCCAGTCTTAGTGACTTTTGGAACTGGGCAGCCCATATTGATATCGTAAAAATCGATATTTTCATTTAATTTTTCGCAAATTAATGCCGCTTTTGTCAGATTTTCTGCAGAATTCCCAAATAATTGAACTCCTGTTGGAACATCGAGCTTTTCAAAGGTAACATAGGATTTTGTCTCTTTGTTTCCATAGATTAAACCCATATCAGAAACCATTTCTGTAACAACATATCCAACTCCAAAAGAAGCGCAAAACTTGCGATATGCATTTGAGGTAATTCCTGCCATTGGGGCAAGAACAACATTCGATTTTATTTCTAAATTTCCAATCTTAAACATATAAGAAAAAGAGGGGATTATTCCCCCTTATTTTCTCCCTCAACAGGTTCTGGCTCGACTTGAACAGTTTTTTCAACCTTTTCTTTTTCGGCCTTCTTAAGATGACGATGTTCGAGTAAATAATCAATCTCTTCTGCGGTGATTTGTTCATATTCGAGAAGAGTTTTTGCGATTAATTCAACATCATCTTTATATTTAAGAATAATGCTCTTCGCTTCCTCATGAGCCTCGTTAATAATCTTTTGAACTTCAGCATCAATTTTTTCGGCAGTTGCTAAAGAGAAATTCTTTTGACTTGAAGTATAATCACGTCCAAGGAAGACACTTCCAGTATCTCTTTCATATTGAATTGGGCCTAATGATGACATACCTAATTCGGTAACCATCATACGCGCAATACGTGTTGCCATTTCAATATCATTTTGAGCTCCAGAAGAAATATCATCAAAGAAAACTTCTTCTGAAGAACGTCCACCAAGATAACCCACAATTCGAGCAATTAACTCTTTACGTGTAAGTAAGAATCTATCTTCTTCAGGTGTCATACGGACGTGTCCGCCTGTATTACCACGAGGAATAATTGTAATTTTTTGAACTTTATCTGAATGTTCTAATTTCAATCCAATAATTGCATGTCCTGCTTCATGATGTGCGACAACTTCACGTTCATGTGCGTTAAGAGAGCGAGAAGATTTAGCTGGGCCAGCAATTCTTCTATCAATAGCTTCATCGATTTCAGCAGTAGTAATTTCCGACTTTCTTCTTCTAACTGCTAAGATTGCAGCTTCATTCATGATATTTTCAATATCAGCACCAGAGAAGCCAACTGTTCTTTTAGCAATGGCGGTGAAATCAACATCTTTAGCGAGTTTCTTGTTTCTAGAATGTACTTTAAAGATTGCTTCTCTACCTTCTCTATCTGGCAAGGAAACTGTAATTTTTCTATCGAAACGACCTGCTCTTAATAAAGCTGGGTCAAGAACGTCATCTCTATTAGTTGCAGCCATAACGATAATGCCAGAGTTATCAGAGAAACCATCCATCTCAACTAAAAGTTGGTTAAGTGTTTGTTCTCTTTCATCATTACCACCGCCTAAACCAGCACCTCTTTGTCTACCAACAGCATCGATTTCATCGATGAATACTAAACATGGAGCATTTGCTTTAGCGGTTCTAAACATATCTCTAACTCTACCAGCACCAACACCAACAAACATTTCTACGAAATCAGAGCCAGAAATTGAGAAGAATGGTACTCCCGCTTCTCCAGCAACAGCTTTAGCAAGTAAGGTTTTACCAGTACCTGGAGAGCCAACTAATAAGATACCTTTAGGCAATTTAGCTCCAAATCTTGTGAATTTTGTTGGATCTTTAAGATATTCAACAATTTCTTCCATCTCGGCTTTTTCTTCATCACAACCAGCCACATCTTTAAATCTGACTTTAGAATCTTGAATTCTTCTTGCACGAGATTTATTGAAATCCATAGCTTGTCTATTAGCCCCACCAATAGAGCCAGACAATCTAGAGAATAGGAAGATTACAATAATCGCACTACCAGCAAGCATGATGATAGTTGGTCCCCAACTATCCCACCAGCTAACCTGATAGACATCATTTACAGCAATTGATTCAGTTGTATAGTTTGTAACCCAATAGTTAGCACTTAATTTAGGGAGTTCAAGAACGTCATCTTTATTAAATTCACCTTTTGGATTTTCACTTGTAGCAAGTTCAGGAACATAAATCTTGGTTTCTACAACCTTAACAGTCCAACTGATTTCTTTACTTTCATAGGTTGCTTCATCAATTGTGCAAACATATTTAGTGCCGTTAGTTAAAACACCACTTAAAGAAACATAACTTCCTTCAAAATGATGAGTAACAACAGTAGTCTTAACTTGTTTATTTACAAGAGCTTGAATATAAGCTTTTGAAGTTAAAGGAGATGAGTTATCTCTATTTCCAAAAATACGATAAGCAAAAATAGCAATTAAGCCTGCTACTAATAGTATAGAAAATATAAAACCAAGGGGAATTCTACGTCTTGGAATATTATTAGGATTATTGTTATTTTCTGGCATAAAATTTTACCTCCATATCAATATTGATACGATATCTTAAAAAGATATATAGATTATATTAGTTTTTGTTTATTTTGAAAAGCAAAATACAAGTTCTTATTTAACATAAAAACTTAGCATATCAGATAATTGAAAGTCTTTTCTATAGCGGGGGATATAGATAACTTCACCATTTTTATTTAATATAACAGGCCAAGTCATCCTTTTCCTAAACGGCATTTTCCAATCAATCATAAGTCTAGATGCCTTGGCTTTATACCCATTAATGATAATAAAATCACTATTTTTTATATTTCTTATAATTAAAGGATAATCATCAAGATTAACATTTCGATCAGAAGTGTCTAACTTGAAATTAAGATAGAAATACGGAGTGTCTAATATTCCAGGACAATTCAAAGTGTATTGATACTCTTTTCGTTCAAATTTATTAACACCAAATTCAAAATTATCATATTCCTTAAATAAATATAGCCCTTTAAAAATCATAAATTGACCATTAGGTTTAGAAGATTTTAATACTTTGATTATTTGTCCTACATTCTTCTTTGTTAAACTATAGGATGCGTTAATATTTTTAACTAAATAATTAAACGCGTAACACTGGGAAATAAAGTCTAAAGAGATAACATAACTAACTTCATTTAATCTTTTAATATCGATAGACTTAAATAATTCGTTTATGTTGTTATTTTCTTCGTTTATTTTATTAAGAATTTCTTCTCTTTCATGGTCGCTCAATTTTGACACTATATTCTGCCTAATTTTATTTCGTAAAATAGAGATATCAAAGTTTGTTTTATCGATGGCATAAGGAACATTATTTTCATCGCAAATTGATTGTAGATAAGGCTTCTTAAAATGAAGTAAGGGTCTAATAACATTAACTCCATAAATCATCGTTTCTGAGCTAATTCCATAAAAGATTGGGTTATTTTGACGCTCTTTTTGCATTAAATAGGTCTCAATTAAGTCGTCTTGATGATGTGCGATAAGTGTTGCATCATAGCCAAATTGAGTACATAAATCTTTAAAGAACTTATATCTAATTTCTCTACAAGTAGCTTCGACATTTTTATTGATCTTTTCTTTTACATCATAAACATGAACTTTAATGTTAAATTGACTAGCGTATTTAAGTAAACCATCAACCTCAAGATTACTTTCTTCTCTTAAATGATAATTAACAATCGCACAGGCAAAATTATATTTATTTTTAACTAGTAAATGAAATAGAGCCATTGAGTCGGGTCCAAAGGAACACGCTAATAAATATTTCTTGTTTTTATCTAGATTCAAGCTGTTCATAACTCGCTATATACTTTTTACCTACTTTTTCTACTTTTGCAACAATAGAAAACTCATTATCACCAAACTTGATTGAGATAATTTCTCCACCTTTAATATCAAAAGACGGCTTAGCAATTTTATCATTCACTTTTACTAAACCTCTTTCGCAGAACTCTTTGGCAATAGTTCTTCGCTTGATAATTCTAGAATCTTTTAAAAACAAATCTAATCTCATGCTGTTTCAATAATTTTATTCGTATTAATAATGTTCACTAATGATTTTAATATATTTTCTAAATCTATTAACCAATTTCCTTTTTTATTCATCACAATTTTAAATTTATGATTAAGATAACTAATCTTAATAATGGATAAATATGGTATTAATGCTTCAAATAAGATGTTTCCTATACCTTTGATATTAATAAAGTTATCTCCAAGATATAATTCAACATTCATTTTGTTCTCTTTAATATCATTTATTTCACATTGTTTAACCATTAAATCAATAGCCCGTTTGTAGAATAATTGTTCAACTTCTTCAGGTAATCGTCCATAAACATCTCTTACCTTAACTTTAATCTCATTCAACGAATCTATCGAGGATGCCGCTAATATATCGTGATAAAGTTCAATCTTGTCGCTATCAGATGCATACTCTTTTGGGATATATGCATCAAATGCCAAAGATAGAGTTTTATTATATTGAGCCTCTTTATGATCCGCCCCTTCCATCTTCTCTTTAACTGCTTCGTTTAAGAGCTTGATATACATATCTAAACCAATTGAGTCAATAAAGCCGGCTTGTTCAGGTCCTAAAATATCTCCAGCTCCTCTAATCATTAAATCTCTTTGAGCAATTTTATAACCACTACCTAAAGCGGTAAAATCCTGTAATGCTCTTAAACGTTTTTGTGTGTCTTCTTTTAAAGCTTTATTACCGTTATACATTAAATATGCATAGGCAATTCGATTGCCCCTACCAACTCTGCCTTTAATTTGATATAACTGTGCTAATCCATATCTTTCAGAATCATCAACAATAATCATGTTTGCGTTAGGAACATCAATTCCATTTTCAATAATTGATGTACAAACTAATATTTGAATATCTCCAGAATAGAATTTGATCATGGTGTCTTCAATGTCGTTTCTAGTCATTTTTCCATGCGCAACAGCAATATTCGCGGATGGAATTGCTCTTTTTAATCTAGAAGCAATTTCATAAATTGTTTCAATGTCATTATGTAAATAGAAGACTTGTCCGTCTCTTCCTAATTCTCTTTGAATTAACTCTTTTATTACTTGGGTGTTAAAAGGGGTCACATATGTTTGAATTGGCATTCTTTCTCCTGGAGGAGTAGTAATTTGAGACATACTTCTAACTCCTAATAAAGAAATCTGCAATGTTCTAGGAATTGGGGTAGCGCTTAAAGTTAAGACATCAATATTAGACTTTAACTCCTTAAGCCTTTCTTTTTGTTCAACACCAAAACGTTGCTCTTCATCCACCACTAATAAACCTAAATCTTTATAAGTAATATCATTTGATAATAGGCGGTGAGTGCCAATAATAAGATGGATTTTGCCTTCTTGGATTTCTTTAATATATTCCTTTTGTTTCTTTTCAGGGATAAGTCTAGAGAAGATAGCAATCTTTATATCAAATTTAGAGAATCTTTCTAAAGCTACTTCATAATGTTGTCTAGCTAATAAAGTAGTAGGACAAAGAAGAACTGCTTGTTTTCCAGAATTAATACATTTAAAGATTGCTCTAAAAGCAACTTCGGTTTTTCCAAATCCTACATCTCCACATAATAAGCGGTCCATAGGATGAGCAGATTCCATATCTGATTTAATTTCTTCTAAAGAACGAATTTGATCTTTAGTTAATTGGAATTCACAGGTATCTTCAAACGCCTTTTGGAACTCATCGTCTTTAGCAAAGGCATATCCTTCTATATGACTACGTTCAACATATAAATTAAACAATCTTTCCGCTAAATCATGGATTCTTTCTTTAATTTTAGCTTTAGTTCTCTCCCAATCTTTAGTGTGTAATCTAGATAATCTTGGTCTAGCGCCTTCTTTACCTAAATACTTTCTAATAAGTTGGAATTGAGATAAAGGAACATACAAAATCTCTCCTCCGTGATAAGCAAGTTTTAAATAATCTTGATGTTTGCCTTCAACTTCTAAAGTTTGTAATTCTAAAAATTGGCCTATACCTTGATATTCATGAACAACGTAATCTCCAGGAGTTAAGTCTTCATAACTCTTTAATATAGTTGCTTCTTTAAAACGATTATCAAATCTTGTGATTCTGATTTTTTCGTTAAATAATTCTTTAGAAGTTAAAAAGACAACTTTTTCATCATCCAAAACAAATCCACACGGGATATTTGAAATAGATAAACCTATTTGATGCTTGCTAGGTAAGCCATATTCTTTAACCATTTCAAAAGGAATATGAGATGAATCAAGTAAATCAATAATTGTATTTAAATGTTGTTTAGAACTTAGCGATATATTGATTTGGTAGTTTTGATTAATATATGTATGAATGACATTAATAACGTCACTATCTTTAGAAACCTCAAAAGGAATATTTTTACAGTTAAACACTATATCTTTATCGCTAGATTGTAATATAGAAGTCTTAATAAGTTTATTGCGATTAAATTTTAGTTCATTAAAGCTATAACACATTTTTAAATGTGAAATAGATTTGCCGTTTTCAAATAATTCCTGAAGGAATGATATAGATTCTTCTACAAGCATATCTGAACTTGCTTTAATTGAAGCTTCATCCACAAGTACAGTTGTAAAATCGTCAGTGTAATCTAAAAGTGATTTTAAACGGTCATCAAGTAAAGAATAATATCGGTACGCGCGTGGAGTATATTGATATTCCATTAGTTCGGTGACATCGTTATCAACTAAATCTCTTAAATTAGAAAAATCAGTAGGATTAAGAACTTCCTTATCTTTTTCTAATTGTTCATAAATGCGGTTCGTAAGAACTTTTAAATCATCTTTAGAAATAATGAAATCGTTAGCAGGTAATAAAGAAATCTTATCTACTTTTTCTTTAGATGACTGACTTGCTAAATCAAAGAATCTAATTGATTCAATTTCGTTATCAAAAAGTTCAATTCTAATAGGATCATCATAGTTCACAGTAAAGATATCCAATATGTCTCCTCTAGAGGCAAATTGAAGAGATTGATCTACTTTATTAACTTGAGTATAGCCTGCACTCACTAACTTTATTTTTAAAGATTGTAAGTCAATGCTTTGACCAACTATAAAAGAAAAGCAATTATCTAAAAATAGCGATTTTTCTGGCAAAAACCTGCTAATTGCAGAGATATTTGCAATAACTATATCAACTTTACCATTTAATATATTGTCTAAAGTATAGATCCGATTTGCGCTCATTTCTTTAGACATCGCAAGAGTTTCTGCTCTAATTAATTCATCCGAAACATATAAAGAAATCTTCTTATTTGGCAATAAACTAGAAAGAAAAGTATATAGTTTTTGGGCTTTAT
>Ga0256407_10013788_pt1 | contig 10764 bp, 11 predicted proteins | sample RumenRJG_04DNA_FD_193489 | JGI IMG/M metagenome (GOLD analysis project Ga0256407, IMG submission 193489) | Bovine rumen microbial communities from Lethbridge, Alberta, Canada - RJG_04 | ecosystem: Host-associated > Mammals > Digestive system > Stomach > Rumen | place: Canada: Alberta... | reverse complement strand
CTTTCTTTTAAATTTATAATAATGTGAATAAACTCTCTTTTTAAAATCCGTCCGATACTCCCGCACCAGACGGCTGGCCGGTGACGCTTCACCGCAAAACATTCAGTATGAAATCCAAGAAATCAGAACATAATAACAAAAAAATCTTTATGAGTAAAACTGAAATAATCTGTATCAATATGTCAAAGAACTCTCTTTTTGTCTTTCGACAGTGCAAAGGTAGGAATATGTTTTCAGCTGATTATTATGAATTTTCCCATGTTCCGTTTATTGTTCAGCCCCTTGCCGTTATTGTTCAGCTTTCTGTTCAGGTTCTTTGATTTTCGCCTTATTCAAAGCACTGATCAGCTGATTGATGATGTTTTTACGCCTAAGGATTTCCTGGGGATCTTGGGTGTCGATAAACTCCCAATTGGGGTACGAGCCTATCACCTTATTAAAATAGGTACTGAGTGTCGTACGACTCGGCACATGCTCCACCCCAAGTTCTTTAAGATAGTCCATGAATCTCTGAGGCGAGCGAAAACTGCCCAACCCGCTGATTGCGCCATCATTGATGGCCACCATAATCCAAGTATAGTCGTAGCTGAAGCGAATAGCCTTATTCGCCAAAAGTACGGAGAGCGCACAAGCCATTCTGCGGTTCATCTCGTCAAGGCCATAATCTGTCGAGTCCTGACGGCTCACAATCTCCATCTCTGGAATACGCTCTGCCCAAAGTTCAATCAGTTGTGCCATATCATCAGGCACGCGAAGAGTAATCTCTTTCATTTGCTCCGAATGATTTGTGAGATGTGTGTGGATGACGCGCGTTTTATTTCTATAGAAACATCCCACAAACCTCGGATTATTGATTACTTCCTAACAATCGTTATGCCTTTCTCTACAGCTATCCATTGATAACATGAGTGCAGCACCGCATCAGCAGAAATACACCCCGTAGTGTGAATGACTTGGCTATGGACGAAATCCAAAAGATCGTCAGCGATTTCCAGCTGCATGTCTTCACCGAAGCCAAGCAACATCTCCTTCAACAGCTCCAACAGTTCATCACTTACACGCTCTTCCAGACACTCCAATATCGACATTGCGACACCGTCAATGCACAGTTCAGAACTAAGATCCTGCTCAATCACACGATAGGTTACTTTCTTGTAATCCTTCTTAAACTTCTTCTTTGCCATAATAATTTGAAATTAAAAATTAAAAAAATGTATTAGCGATTTCAGTGGTCTGGGTGTTTGTGGAGACCCGTTCCTGACTGATTTCGCTGGCAAAGGTAGAATGCGATTATGCGACTGAAAAACAAAAAAAGAACATTTTTCAATCGCACAGATATTACATCGAAAGAAGCCTTTTGCTTATCGGATAAAAATAAATGAATAAAAAAAATGCGATTGAACACATAAGCATCCAATCGCACATTTTAATCGCAAAAACCTCGTATTTATTCTTTTACACCTGTCACATAATCTTTTACCCATTCAGCATAAGGCTGATTTTTTCCATCACCCATATACTTACCAAATGTTCGGGCCTCATCTTTTCCCACAACCTTAGCTGCTATAGTATCATAACCTCCTTCCAGAACTCCAGCATCCTTCAAAACACCAAATACATGACCTTTAATTTGGTTCCGCTTGTTGCGAATACCATTTAAAGCCCAGTCCTCTGCTATAGTTTTACCATACTCTGATTTCATTAGATCTTCGATGAAGGTATCCGTCCATTTTTCATCATATTTCGGGTCTTTCCGAACTTCATTAAAACACTCTTGCTTTAACATTTCCTGAAGATTAATTTGGGGAGCATAGTAGTTAATTCCCTCTTGACTCTTATTTTGATTTAGAGTCTCTTTATTATCAATGGGATTCAGCCATTCTTCGTACTCAGTTCCCAATTTTTCAGGAAACATTTCGCGGTGTATGATATTTCTCCTAAGCACGAGTTCGTAGAATAAGTCCAGATTATCAGCATTCAATGAAGATAATAAATTGTGAGTATCAACAGATAGCCTTATATCAAAAAGCTCATCATCAATACAAGTATCCTTGATTTTCTGCAACAACGAGTAATTTTCAGTCCACAATTTCCTTTGATCTTCATCAATGTATTCAAAGCGCTTCTCTTCGTTTCCTTCCAGTTTATCACAAATGGCCAAACGAAAAGCATCATCCTCTACTTCCATCACTTTTCCCCAAACATCAAAAGGGCGAGACTCATTGCTAGTGCGGTTCAGTTCCAGGGATAATTTTCTTAGCTCTCGATACACATTTTTACCTATTTGCTGTGCATATCTGCGCATTTCATGATTGAGCTGGCAGATTATTTCTTCTTCGCTAGGAGTATAGCCGAGTTGGAGAACATTAGGGTATGAGCATACTGTGTAAACAAGAGGGGATAAGCTATTCAGACAATAGTACATACCGACAAGTCCTGTGTAATGCTTGTTGTTTAACTCATCACTTCGGAACATATAGAAATCTATAGGTACCTCTTTTCCATTTATAATCTCAAAATTAGTATCACTGTCTAACTCAATATAATAAAGAGGCTTTTCGTTTTCGTCTTTTTCATCCTTGAAACGCTCCATATAGTAACCAATGACATCCCTTCTATTGTCTTCTGCGAAAATAACAGGAGGCAATTCTTTAACAGAATGATCTTTAAAATCTATCACACTCTCCAAATAATCAATTTGCTCTCTGAAGAGTGTTTCATATTTATCAATTAATTCTGAATGTTTTTTCGTTATATAACGAAATAATAAAAGCTTACTGGAGGAATGGTCAAATTCATCCCAAAACTGTTTGAAGCACTCATTAAACCAATGGAACAGATTGAGCGTATCGTATTCTACCAAAACAAACGCACGATTGGGGCTATTTTCAAGATGCTTGATTTTTGCTTCTATCTCATCCAAAGTACGAAGTAACTGTTCAGTTGCATTGATGTTCATTATCTATCCTCGTTAACGAAATACAACTCCTCAAACACATCACGCGGCAGAGTACTGTCCCAACCGCCAACACGCTGATTGGACTTCATGGAGTTGTTGAATCCAATATACTCCAACGAGCCGTCCTCATAGCGTTTGAACTTATAGACAGCATCATTCATCAAAGCTGAATTGAACACATTCAGGCTTACCAGTAACTCAAAGTCCTTCACTGTCAGACCTGTCACCTTGTGGAACAATCCTGGCTCCAACTGGGTAATGACATCCTTCAGACATTGCTCACGGAAGTCAGTCAGATACATAAAGATTGGAATACGTGTAGCAAACTTGATGAGCTTATCTTGTATCTGCTTTCGGAGCGATTTCATTTCCTTCTCATCTTCCGTCAGCTTGCGTTTTTCCTTAATAGTTAGCTCTTTGTCGTTAGCCTTAGCTTTCGCTTTCTTCACTGCCTCACTCTTGTTTATGATGGTTTCGATATCCTTATTCAGTGAACGGAAGCCCTCAATAGCCATCAAAGCCGTCATTGCTTCTGGGTTGTTTAACAGGCGTTGCAGAGTGATATTATCGACATTCACAAGCAATGCACTCTCCCATCGACGAGCCAACAATGTAGCCGAAGTTCCGCTCATAGCGATATCAAGAATACCTGCAGCATCTATCTGCTTCATGTGCATACCGTCGTATGCCAAAACGGGCAGGAACTTGATGAAATCTGCTACCTTCTTCTCTGGCTGAGTCTCATCTACATTTAGGCGACACGAATAGTCTGCAATCTGACGTAATGCTCGGTTGGGGGCAAAGTCAAACACATAACATTCACGCTTCATGATATCATAACGATTGGGATCATCATCCGTAGGATTGTTGATGACCCAAGGACTCTGAACTCGGAAAGCTGCCTGAAAATAAGTCTCAGGCGAACTGCTGTTTCTCAGCATAAAGATACCCGACCAAGGTTTTACCGTTACGCCAGTTGTCAATTTCCCACATGATAGTGTAATAGTACGAGTCTCAAATGGGTTATCCATCGCCTTGCGAACAGGCGGTAGTGCACCTACACCAATTCCAGCTTCTGTGCCTGCAGCCACAACTATTTTGAAATCATGATAGAATACGTTGTTGCGTTCGCCAAGAAGATTCCGCATTGCATAACATGAAGCTACAGAAGGCAGGAACCAGAATGTGTGGTTCAGAATTCTCAGCAGAGGTGCATGACTGAAAGGCATTGGCGGCTTTTGCTTTTCATTACGCAGCGTGAGATCTTCTTTGATATGCTCGCGATAGGCACCACGTATCAGGTCAAGCCATTTCTGTACTTCTTCCTCATGTCGGAAGGTTGCAAAATTGTGATCCCCACCTTCTGGAATATCAGCAGCAAAGAATTCATTCAGATCGAACTCGTCAAACTCCCCTTCCTTTGCTACTCGCACCAAATCATCGGGCATCTGATAGGTCATCAGCACCATGCGAGGCATCATTTCATAAGGATTATTTCCTTCTCCTACCCAACTTTCCTTTCTATGTTGCTCGTCGCTATATGTCCAGTTGAAAATCTGTTCTTCGATAAACTCACCTGAAGCGATAGCCCGGAATGGTGTTCCTGAAAGATAAAGATAATGTTTGGTAGTAATTGGCATATTATCCTCGTCAAAGTAGTCGATAGCCTCACCGTCCTGTGCCACTTGTTCTGCTTTATCTTCATTATAGAATAGATCCTTAGCATTCTCACGCCAAGCGCCGTAATGGTATTCATCGAGAATCACCACATCCCAATTCACTAAGTGAACCCACTCGTTTTTCAGCTTAATACCGCCAGCTTTATTCTTACCCAAATAATCTTGGAACGACCCAAAGCAGACGATAGGACGGTTATGGTCAGCTTTTTCGTATGTCAGTTCAGAAGTACGAGAGATAAACTGCCAGCCTTTGAAATCCACATGCGTCTTCAGGTCCTCTTCCCAAGCACTCTCAACTGCAGGTTTAAATGTCAGTACAAGTATTCTCTTCCATTCCATTTTCTTGGCCAACTGGTAGGCAGTGAAGGTCTTACCAAAACGCATCTTACAGTTCCAGAGGAAGTGAGGTGTTCTACCTGTTTCACGCTCATAGCTTTTAAAATATTCTGCGGTTTTGTTTACTGCCTCTCGCTGCTCGTCACGCATCCCGAATGTTTCGGTCCGATGTTCATCATTCTCAGTGCCACTCTTTAAGGCATACATAGCTGCACGCACATCGCTTGCAGTACAACGGAACCATTCGCCGCCTGTATTTACAAAACCATTCTTCTTGAGCCACCAATGCACCATCTTATCAGTAAAGGCCGTTCCGTCTTCTCTGACGCTACTGTCCTGAAAAACGATTTTATAAGGCAACTTGTCACCAGGTCGCTTTGTTGGGTATTGGTCTGCAACTCGTTTCTGGACATCGTGTGCTGTATAGCCCACTTTTAGCATACCCTCATACTGTGGGTCGCTATAAGCATATATTTGTGGCGTTAAATCTGGACGCCTTGGGAAGAAACTACTCTGTGCCATAATATTTTATTCCATTGGGTAAATCATCCCTTCAATATAATCAATTTCATCTGTAGATAAATGATACCTCTCATAGAGAGCTCTATCATCCCATTCTTTTGTAAAATCAAGTAATGGTACAAAAATATATGTTGCTTTTGATAAATTTATTGAAGCTGCCGCTTGAAGAATTAGAAAACGTACAAATTTTGTTTTTAAGAAACTTTCCAAGTTCTTTGCATTATTCAAATTATCGTATTCTCCCGCAGTTATATACGAATCTGTGCAAACTTGTTTGGGGTGTAGTAACCTTACAGTTGCCAACACTTTAAATTTTCCATCCTTATCTGGTTCACCAGCATGTTCGCACATAACGCGAGTAATCATGACCTTATAGGAATCAGCAATATTCTTATTTGACAAAATATCATTTTGCTCAATATAGCCTTCTCCCTGACTAGAGATGAGTTTGTAAGAATTTACAAAAGATTTTTCTTTACCTCGAGCATTAGTTGGAATTCCAAACGGATTTCTTGATGAAAGAATAGATGTTAAGGATTTCTTATCCACCTTTTTTATTTTATGAATAATATCTATAGCTTTATTATAGCGTACGAAAATAGGGAATTCGTCAAGTTTCCTTTGCATATTATCTTCAATACCAGCATTGACAGAAGTAAAATCGCATAAGCCTTTATAATCTCTGCTCCATAAAAAATAGCAGATACCCCCACTTATGCTAAGACCTGGGAAACAGTCTTTTGCATTGACATAATCCCTTAAGACTTTTATTCTAGGGTCAGCCAACATGCCTTCTCTGAAACTATCAAGCCCTTTTCCACCAGTAAACCATCGAGAAGGGATAATCATAACAAGGTATCGCGGATTCAATTTCTTTGCTTGTTCAACAAATAATTGGTAAATAGGACTAGCACTTGCTTTTGAGCCTCCATCATCCAATTGATACGGCGGGTTTCCTATGATGACATCAAACTTCATGTTTCCGAATATTTTTTCTGGTTTGTCTGTGTGAATAAACTCGTATGCGTGGCTCTCCAAGTCTTTACGGTATTTTTTACCAAAGACGGATTCCGAGGCCCCACAATACTTACATTTCCCATTTTCGAACTTATGCTCAATTGGCTTAAATCGAAGATTACCATCCTCGTCTTTGAACTTGCGGCAAATGGAATACTGCCCATTGGCGTATTTGCTGCAATAGACAGAGCGTCGACTGGTAAGCGCTGTCAACTCAGTGATGGCTATACCAAAGAGTTGCTGTGTAAAGATGTGGTCAGCGCGTTCGTGAATATCAGGGATCTGACTTTCCAACCCTATCATCAATCTCTTAGCTATTTCACGAAGGAAAACACCACTTTTGCTAACGGGGTCGAGAAACTTTGTCTCTTTACTACGGAATAGCTCTGCTGGTAGCATATCAAGCATACGGTTCACTACCTGAGGCGGCGTGAACACTTCATCATTGGATAGGTTGGCCAGACAGGTCAATACATCTGGGTTGTAATTATTGCTTAGTATCATAATAGGTAGATATTTTCAAATAATGAATAGGACGATATTCTTTAATAGGCTCAGGAGGTAGAAATACCTCGTTTCCTTGATCATTCTTAACAAAAGGAACGCTTGCAGACTGAGCTTGAACAAGTGCTGCCAAGTGGAAATCCTTACGAATCACCATATCGCGGATGAATGACCATTCACTAAAGGTGATAGGTTTCGCATTTTGCTTTTCTATGACTGTGGCTTTCTCGCCAACAGGCTCACGAAGGGTTAATGCATCACCCCAAAGTATATTCCGATGAAGAAGGTAAGACCAAGTGGCTTTCAGCTTCTCGGATGCTGCTTTCTGTTGGGGATGTACTTCTGCATACCAATTGCAAACAATGTCGAGCAATCGCTGGCAGCACTCTTCTACATTGTCTTTCATGATGTCAACACCATAGATACTGCTCAGGGCAATAGTGGTTTGCAGTTCGAGTTCACCCAATTGTTTTTGGTACTGGCGTCGGATAACTTCCAGTTTCCTACGCAGAATCTCTACGAGGAAGTTGCCATTTCCACATGCTGGCTCCAGGAAGCGGGAGTCTATACGCTCCGTCTCTTGTTTAACCAAGTCGAGCATAGCATTTACCTCTCGCTCGGCAGTGAACACCTCACCACGTTCGGCTACACGTTCACGTGATTTAATCTGTCGCTCCGCCATATATCGTATTTAGTCTATTTTATCTAATTCGAGTCTCTTTTTTAGATAATCTATTGATCCATTCACAGTTTCTTTAATTTTCGCTAATAATAATTTGTCTTTACTCCCTGCTGAACTCTTGTGAAAATCCTTAAAAAACTTTATCATGCCTAAGATATCTCCATATGTAAGTTTCATAGGTTCTCTTCCTCTGCCTCCTGTCATTCCTTCGTCTATAGAACGTGAAAGTTTATTGAACTTAATAGCTGTCTCTGCATCTCCAAACTGACTATAAATATTTATCAAATTTAAATAGTTGCACAACACTTCTTCTGCAGAAAACCTAATCTTGAAGGGTGTGCTATATAATCGTAACTCAGTATCATAAGGGTCAATGCATTCAATTTCAAATGAAGTGCTACAATACGATCCTGGATCATGAAATGTACCTTCAAAATGGCAACCGAAGACCCATCCATTCAACTCAATATCAGTCAATTCTCCAAAATGATAAATATCGGCTTCAAAAGAGCCGTCAAAGGCGGAGCCACCGCCCCAGAAATGTATTTTACCACATGTGTCAATATTACTGACATGATCTGTTTTGTAAGCGTTATACTTACCTAATATCTTATGTAATTCATATATACTTGCCATAGTCGTAATGTTTTAAAGATCTATATCTTTCACAGTAAGATGGCTTTCTTGGTTATCTGATATAGAAGGTAAATTTGACTTACTATACAAACTACTATTTCTTCTATTACAAACCTTAATCTCAGCGTCATCAAGAAGCATTGCAACGTCACTGAAGATGTTAAGAGCCTCCTCTGGTTTTACGTTAAAGAACTCACGGTTATTGCGAATACGGAGATTGGTGAAACGCTCGATGTAGCGATGCACAAGTTTTTCTGCCTCATTGTACTTCGCTGTTTTCATTGTTGCGAAGATCTCAAAGGGCAGAGGCACAGCCGTATTGTCAAGTTCCTTGCTCCTGACATCCACAGGACGAGAACTCTTACCAATCTTCACCCAGTCTTCTCGGAAGCTCGGGTTAGTCAGTATATATACGTAGCCAGGTTCTATCTTATCCATTAATAGTTGGTCTTGTTTCTTTACCCTATTAAAGTTCATTTCAAAAGGCCCTTCGCCTTAATAGCCAAGCGGAAATGACAAAGTACGACTCCTTTACCTCTTGATCTGTCTAATTTGCCATTCTCTCTACCATATCCTCTAACTACGTGGACAGAACCTTCTTCTGGCCCCATTGGGTCAGTTTGTTCATCTGCCTCAAATTCATCAAAAAAGTCATAGCAATATTCCAACCCTTTACATTCTTTGAAAAGTATTTCTTGCAGGGGTGAGCATGCTGCATATTCCCATTCTGCTTCTGTAGGAAGCCGGACTGGAATACTTGTCATTTTATCAATTTTCTCTACTGCATCACTTATTTTCTTCCAGTAATCATAAAAAAACTCACCTTTGTATTTCTTTCCTGTTATTTCATTTACGATATCAGTTCTTATAAACATTTCACTAATATAAAACGAAGTCACGTTCACCTTGTGCATTGGTTCGCTATCCATCGATAAACTATGACGGCCATCGTAGCCCATTGTCATTTCACCACCTCTTACTAATATCATTTTAACGATATGATTACCGACTTGAAGATCGAATGACTCTGGATAATCAGCCATATCAGTTACCCTAAACAATTTCTTTGTTCCTTGATCTTTATCGGAAGATTCGGGGAAATCAGAAGACTCTTCTATTCTCTCTATTTCGCTCATTTTAATCTTTACTTCCACACCCGCCATAATCAATGTGGCTGCATCAGTTGGATCTATAGACTTAATAATTCCTTTTAATTCTGTACCATTTTTCAATTTAACAATTGCTTGATTTGTTTGGCCGTATAGATTAATTGAAAAAAGAAGTAATAGTAGTACTGTAAGTTTCTTCATAATTTAATATGTTTTTAGATTGTTTCCTTTAAATAATAATCTCCGAGGCCATCTACATAGAGGATCTCAGTGTCGAGCTGGAGGCGCATGAATGAGAGGTGTTTTTTGATCTTGTCGATATGATCGGCGGTAAGCCCGTCGAGTTGGGACAGGTCTGCTTCGGAGCGTCGGATGAGGTCGGAAACCTTGAAGATCTGATGGGCATTGAGACGTCTGATGATGTCGCGGGGGAACGCAACTTCATCCAATTTATGGCTCACTCGCCTCTTTAATTGCGGTGTGAGCTTACGAAAATTGTACTTTGGCAGGTCTTTCGGAGCATCTTTTTCCTCCAGAAGTGACTGCAATCGTTCGTTTTCGGCTCGCAGTTTCTCGATCTCTGATGCCTGCGTTTCTATCACATTGGTCTTCGAGCACACCATCTCTTCCAGCTCTGAAATCCGCTGGTTGAGACTGTTGATGTGCTCGAGGGCTATTGCAAAAGTATTGGGATTGTCGAGTCCGACACTGTGCTGTTCGGATTGATTGTTGTTTATGCTAACTTGCTGAGTTTCAAACTCTTCGCAGTACCCCCCCAATTGTTAACAGAGGTTAAATCCGCTTTGCGACTGCAAAGAGGTGTGACCGGTCTGTCAAGTCTGAGATGGCGTAGAATATTCATTGGCTTTAGCATTATTGACTGCAAAGATAATGGAAATAATCGACTTCACCAAATTAAAATGAGGGAAATTATTTAGTCATTTAGTCATTAGTCATTTAGTCATTTTCGTTTTGGGACACTCTGTTATTGCTCACAATATAATAAAAATATATTTTTATTATATTGTGGACGAAACTGGGGTGTCTGAATTTGATTTTGACTAATGACTAAATGACTAAATGACTACTTTTGAACCAGAGAAAAATAAGTGCGTGCTTTTTTGCGTGCTTTTTTGGCGAAAATATTTGGTGGTCTTCTGAAATTTTTGTACCTTTGCAGTGTCAATGAAAAAAGACGAAATTTGCGGCCTAACTGGGCGACAAAAATTGCCAAGCGCGCGGGCACGTGATACCTAGGGAAATCGCAAAACAGAGTCTAATCAGCGACAAGTAAAAATAATTAACAAGTATCTATTAACC
>Ga0256407_10013787_pt1 | contig 10765 bp, 11 predicted proteins | sample RumenRJG_04DNA_FD_193489 | JGI IMG/M metagenome (GOLD analysis project Ga0256407, IMG submission 193489) | Bovine rumen microbial communities from Lethbridge, Alberta, Canada - RJG_04 | ecosystem: Host-associated > Mammals > Digestive system > Stomach > Rumen | place: Canada: Alberta... | reverse complement strand
GGGCGTTACCGTCGGCGAATCGCTGCGCGTGCTTTCCGGGCAGGCCCGGCGGGGCGGGGACGGCGACGTGATCGCGACGCTGTATCGCGCGGTGGCGGACGGGGAACGGCTCTCCGACGTCATGGCACGCCTGCCGTGGGTTTTTACGCCGGGAATCGCGGCCATGGTGGATGCGGGAGAGAAAAGCGGCAGTCTGGACGTGCTGCTTTCCCGTCTTGCGGATTCGCTGGAAGAGGATTACGCGGCGCGGGAAAAATTGCTGACGCTGATGCTGTATCCCTGCGTGCTTGCCTTGGCTGTGGCCGTGGCGGCGGGTTTCCTGCTGGCGTTCGTGTTTCCCGTTTTCGTGTCCATGTTCCAGTCGCTTTCCATCGAACTGCCCCTTCCCACGCGCATCCTGCTGTGGATTTACGATTTTATCGGCGATTACGGGCTTTGGATTGCGGCGGCGGCGATTCCGGCTGCTTTCGGCATGGCGGCCTTGTATCGGCGTGAATCCTTTCGCATCCGTTTAGACCGCTTGCTGCTTCGTATCCCCGTGTTCGGGGCGCTTGCGGCGGCTGCGGAGAGAAGGCGCGTTTCTGGCACGCTGGCTGTGCTGTTGGGCAGCGGCGTCGTCATCGACCAGGCGCTGCTCCTCGTGGAAGGGGTGGCGGAAAATGCTTTTTTCCGCCGGGAGATCCGCAGGGCGCATGCCGCCGTGCAGAAAGGATGCCTGCTTTCGGACGCGTTTCGCGGCAAGGGATTGCTGCCGCCGATGCTGTTGGAACTGCTCGAAACGGGGGAAGCGACGGGCGAGATGGAGCAGATGCTGGAAAAAATCTCGGAATTCTGCCGACTCGATTTGAACACACGGGCGGAACGGATTCGCGCGCTGCTTCCGCCGCTGGCGCTCCTGTTTCTCGGCGGGACGGTCGGGTTTATCCTGTTTTCTGCGGTACTGCCGTTGCTCGACAGCATGACCGCGTTTATGTGAATAATACCCATATATGTAAAAAATATCCGGATGGGAGGAAAACAGATTGCAGTCGTCCAAGAAAAAATCGTTGTCAGACCAGCGGGGGTTCACGCTCTTGGAAATGCTCATCGTCATCAGCATTGCCGGCGTATTGGCCGCGGTGGCGGTGCCGCGTTTCAACAACGCAATCATAATGGCGAATACCTCTCGGGTGCAGGCCGACTTGCAGGTGCTCAATTCCGCTATCGTCATGTATCAGGCGGAAAACGGGAAGTACCCTGCAGCCGTCGGGGACCTTGAAAATTACGTGATGAATATCAGCGGCGTGAAACCGCCGAAGGGGAAATGCCAGCTGAGAGACGGCAATTCCATTGACGTTACGGATACCGCGTATTCGTTGGGGAAGGACGGAGCGGAAGCGACCTGCCAGGGAAAAACGCTGAGCGAATTCGGGCGGAAGGAATAAGCGATGGAAGAAGAATTGACGCTTTCGGGGGAATTGTTTTCCCAGTATCGGAAAGAGTTGGCGGGCGGCGGGTTGCTGCTGTTCGCCCTGTGCGTCTATTTCATCGGCGTTGGCGTACGGCTTTTCGAGGGATTGGTGTTGACCGGATTCCTTTGGGCGGCGGCGATTTTTGATTTCCGCTGCGGGTTCATTTTCGACTGGCTGACGTTTCCGATGGCGGTTTGCGCGTTGGGCTTCCGCTTGTGTGACGGCGGTTCCGGGCTTTTACAGTCGGCTGCGGGTCTGCTGGCGGGCGGGGCGCCCCTGCTTGCGATTCGGCTCCTATCGAGGGAAGGATTGGGCGGCGGCGACGTGAAATTGGCGGCGGCGGGCGGCCTTTGGCTCGGGTGGCAGAACGCGCTTCTGGCGCTGACGCTCGCGTCGTGGGTCGGCGGTCTCGCGGCGTTGTTCCTGCTGATTTCCGGCAGGAAACGGTGCGGGGATGAAGTGGCCTTCGGCCCGTTCCTTTCCTTCGGGATTTGGATTGCCTTCCTTTTCGGGGATGATCTGCTCAGGCTGTACGGGGCGTATTTTTGTGGATAGGCGCGGATACGGCGTGATTGGCCTATTGGTTTCGGTTTTCTTTGTGTCGGTGGTGGCTGCCGGCGCCGTTCCCCGGTTGGTCGGCATGGAAAGAACCATGCGGCTCGACCGTGAAGCAGCCCGGCTCGCCGCGGAATTGATGCGGTACAGGGAACCGATCATGACGAGGCAGCCGATCCATCAGGATTTTGTCGGCGTCGCTTCGGAGGTGGAGCCGAAGTTCGAGCTGCTGCCGGACAGCTATCGGATTCGGGAAGGTATGAAAGCGCAGGCGGTCTACAAGCTTCCGAGCGGGATGCAGATGAGCTGGAGCGGCGGCGAGGTGCAGTTCCGCATGACGGGAAATGCGCAGCCGATGACCATATATCTCAAAGCGGGCAAGGAGATGCGGTATGTTATTATCGACAGGGTGGGCCGGGTGCGCGTGTCGCTTACGCCGCCGGAGGACTGACGACAGGGGCTATTTTCTTGTCGAGGCGTTGGTCCTGTCTTTCCTGCTCTTCGGGTGCGCCGCGTCGGTTTTTGTCTATCAGGCCTTGGCGCAAAACCGCGCGTCCATGGAAGCGGAAATCACGGCGGAATATTTGGCGCAGGAACAGCTGGCGCTCATCGAATCAAAACCGGCGTCGTATCTTCGTACGCACAGCGATCTCCCGTGGCTGGGGGAGGGAAGCGTTCCCGTGGAGAAAAACCGGACGAAATTTGAAGTCGTTTCCACCGTATTGCCCCATGCGGCGACAAACGGACTGGCGGAGGCGGAAGTTCGGGTTCGATGGCAGGAGGCGGGCAAAGGAAGAGAGACCGTCCGCCGGAAGCTCGTAGTATATCATGACTAAAGCAGATTTGCGCGGAAACGAGAAGGGGACGGGTGTTTTGGAGCTCGTTGCGGCGATGCCTCTCATCGTTTTCCTGCTCGCGGCGCTCGGTACGGTATTCGTTTTCGGCGTGCGCGCGTATTTGTTCCTGTTGAGCGATTGGGCGCTGCAGGAACAGGTCGGGTATGCGATGGAGCGCATGACGGCGGATCTCCGGTACGCGGAAGACGTCAAAATGGAGGGCGGGCGGCTTCAGGTACTCTGCCGCGCGACCCGCGAGCCGGCGGCCTGGGTCGTCTATGAGGCGACGCAGGAATCATGGCCGCGCATGATGCGGGGCGGGCAGCCGCTGACGGGACAAAGTACGCTGGGAAAGATTGTGATGCGGCAGTTTACGGCGAAGCCCGTCGGCGACAGGACGGTTCTGCTTCGCCTCGTCGGCGAAAATTTTCTGACGGGGCGGACGTATGAACTGGAAACGGCGGTCACATGGACGGGGAAAGGTACATGAAACGGCGGATGATTTTAGGAGAAAAGGGCGTATTTTCTGTCTTCGGGATTTGCGCGCTGGGCACGCTGCTGTTCTTTTCCGCAACCTTGTATGCGGTAAGTTCAAGTCATCTCAAAGCGGAGCGGCGATTCTTGGCGAGGACGGCGCTTCGGAACGCGGCGGAGGACGGCGTGCGGCTGGCGGTCCTGCGCCTGAACGCGGAGGCGGCTCTGTCGGCGCAGGCGGAAGCGGCGGTCCAGAAGCACGCGCAGCTTTTTTCCGGCGCTTCCGGCGAGGCGAAGTACAAGGTATATGCCCGGCGCAAAGACGGGAAATTGTTGATATTGAGCGTCGGCGAGCAGGGAGAGGAACGCGCCCGCGTGGTCGGGGTGGCGGAAAAGAAGGACGGGAAATATATTATCGATCATTGGGAGTATTGAAAGTATGTGGGGATGGGATGAGCAGCCGCAGCGGGCCTTGGGGGTATTCGTCGCGGCTGACGCAGTCTTTTTGACGGAATTGGAACGAATCGGGGACGGCCAACGTTTTCGCGTTCGGCAGTGCAGGCAGGAGAAGATCAAGGCGCCGGGGGCGCTCTGGGATAATGCGAGGGCGCTTGCGGAGGGCGTCATGCGCCTATGTATGACATACGGTCTGTCTTATGGTAAGATAAATATATGTCTGCCCCGGGCGTTGTTTTTCGTTTACGAGCGGGAGTTTCCCCCGATGGAGCGCAAGGAACTGACCGAAGCGGTGCGATGGGATATGGAGACCAACGTGCCTTTCGGAGAGGGAACGTATTGGACGGGATTTGGACGCCATGAGGAGAATCTGGAGTTGGCGGCGCTTCCGTCGGAATATGGGCGAAAGCTTGTGGATACGATGACGGAAGCGGGGCTCGGCGTTGAAAGTCTGACGATGGAGCCGCTCCAGTTTACGCATCGGCGGGAGGGAGCGCGCATCGCCTGGCGCGATGCGGTGATAGAACTGCCCGTCCCTGCGGCGAGGGCGGTTTGGGACGGGGAAATGGCGTTGGCGCTGTATGCGGCGCTTCGGCCCTATTATCCCTGCGTCGGCGTGGAGTTTCTTCCAAAAGGTGAAAACGCGCGGAACGCGCGGCTTTGGCAAACGGCGGGAAACGTCATGCTGGCAGGCGTGCTGTTCGTAATCGCGGTTTTATTTGCCAAGAATCTTTGGCTGCTGTCGGCGGCGGATACGCGGCTGGACAATCTGCGCCAAGAGTACGCGCTCGTTTCGAAGGCGAGAGCGTCTATGGAGCGCATAGTGGGAGGAAAAGAAGAGATCGACGCGGGGGAACGGATTCTTCGGCGGCTTTCCTCGGAGCGCCTTTCGTGGTATGCCGTGTTCAGCGTGCTCGGTGCGTCGGCGGCGGACGGCGTCTATTTGACGGAATTCGACGTGCAGGAGGACGGCGCGCTCTTGTGCGGCGGGCGCGCCGTAAATTACGCGCGTCTCGTTTCCTATATAGAGCGGCTGGAACAGGACGCGGCGGTCTTTCGGGAGAAACCTCTGCTGAAAGAATCGGCTGCGGACGAACTCGGCGAGATCCGGTTCAAGATTCGGATGAAGTTTTGAAAAAGGCAGGCAGATATGGGGCTAAAAGGGGCACAGCGAAGATTTTGCGTTATGGCGGGTTTCTCGGCGGTATTGGCAGCCATGTTCTATATTTTCCTGTATGCGCCGCAGTGGGAGGAGCTTCAAACGAAGGAGGCGGAAGCCTCCGAGCTTCGCCGCGTCATGGCGGAAGCGGCGGCGTTCCGGAAAAATCATCCGGACCCCGTGAAGGAACAGAGCAGGGCCGAAGCCCGAAAGCGGTTGGTGACCGGCCTGCTGCCCTCTCGTCTTGAACAAGGCGCGTTCTTGACAGAGGCGGAGAAACGCGCGGCGGCGGTCGGCGTAAAACTGCTGGGCATCTTGCCGGGAGACGGCGCGGAGATGGGAGGCGTCGTGCGGGCGCCGGTCCGGCTGTCCGTTCGCGGCGAGTTCTTTTCGCTGCTTGATTTTTTATATTCGTTGGAACAGCGGGGACGCTTTGTGAAGATTGACGCCGTGCGGGGGAAAACCGACGACGTCGGCGTGTTCACGGGGACGGTCGAGCTTTGGATCTATGCTCGCTCGCTTTAGCGTGGAGAAAGGAAGTAATTCGAGGTAAGAGTAAGAAGTTCTTATTTTGGCAGTTTTTGTTGTTGCAGGAAGGAAGAAGAAAGATGGCACAGCTTCGGTTCATGACGGCAGGAGAGTCTCACGGCCCGGCATTGACGGCGATATTGGAAGGGCTTCCGGCAGGACTCCGGCTCGATCTTGAAAAAATCAACAGCGACCTGGCGCGTCGCCAGCAAGGCTACGGGCGCGGCGGCCGCATGAAGATCGAGACGGACAAAGCGGAAATCCTGTCCGGCCTGCGGTTCGGCGAAACTATCGGCGGCCCGCTCACGATACAGGTGAAGAACAAAGACTTTGCAAACTGGACCGACCGCATGGCGGCCTTCGGCGAGCCTGCCGGAGAAAAGGTCACGGCGGCCCGCCCCGGTCACGCCGACCTTGTAGGCGTAAAAAAATACGACCGCGAGGATATCCGCGACATCTTAGAGCGTTCCAGCGCGCGGGAAACGACGATGCGCGTGGCGGCAGGCGCGGTGGCGAAGCAGTTCCTTTCCGCGCTCGGCGTGGAGATTTCCTCACGCGTGCTGAATATCGGCGGCGTTGCCGCCGACGCGGCGAAAACGGACGGAAATGAAGCCTCGGAGCTGAACTGCCGCGACGCGGACGCAGAGGAGCGCATGAAGGAAAAAATCCGCGAAGCGAAGGAGGCCGGGGACACGCTGGGCGGCGTGTTCGAGGTTGTCGTGACGGGCGCGCCCGTCGGCCTCGGCAGTCATATCCAGTGGGACCGTCGTCTCGACGCGCGGCTGGCGGGCGCGATGATGTCGATTCAGGCCGTAAAGGGCGTGGAGATCGGCGAGGGATTTGGTTACACGTCGCTGCCGGGAAGTCTCGCCCACGACGAGATGTTTTACGACGGGGAAGGGCGCGTCGTGCGAAAGACAAACCGCGCGGGCGGCCTGGAGGGCGGCATGACGAACGGCGAGCCGATTGTCGTGCGGGCGGTCATGAAGCCGATACCGACGCTGATGCAGCCGCTCCATTCCGTGGATATCGCGGAAAAAAAGGCGGTGCTGGCGTCAAAGGAGCGCAGCGACGTCTGCGCGGTTTCGGCGGCGTCGGTGGTCGGAGAGGCGATGACGGCGCTGGTCGTCGCCGCGGCCGTCACGGAGAAATTCGGCGGCGACTCCATGCGCGACCTTTGGGAATCGATGCGCGCGTACAGGGCGCGGATAGAAGAGAAGTAAATACGCGCGATGCAAAAGCGCCGGGTTCCTTTTCGGGACTCGGCGCTTTTTCCGTCCCCCGGCGAGGTGTTGCAGCCATGTTTTTTAGTCCTTGATATCCGCGGGTTTTGCGAGGGTATAATTTTTGAGGTAAGAAAGTAAGTATTTCTTGCCTCAAAGATTTTTAGCCTGCGCAAACGCTTGGGCGACGCGGAAGAAAAAATCGGTCTGTGACAATCCGGCGCTTCGGAGATCGGGAATGCGCTTCTCCCCAAGGCCGGCTGCGAAAGAGGATTCCATGTACGCGGTAGTTTCGCCGTTTCCCGCGGATACCTGCTTTGAGCCTGCGTGAAATGAGAAATTCCTTTATGCAATTCACCAAAAGTGTTATAATTATGAAAGGAATGTGCGAGGAATAAGGTGAAATTATGCCCCGCAGCCAGGGAAGACAGCGGTATGACGATATTTGAAATCCTTGGAGGCGTGCCGATCATGAGCGTTGCGTGCGTGGGACTATCAACCGAGGCATTTCGGCATGGGATTATTTCACCCGACGGTGTCATGTGTTTTTGACATTGCCGGGTATTTTTGTCAGATGGGTTTGACGCTTTGAGGGGGAAGACAGGATGAAACGCTACTTTTTCATAGGGATAGCGGTAATCTTAGCGTTGGCGCTGGCGCTGGTCGCCTACGGCACATGGCTGAACGTCAGCGACGAGAAACAGATTGCGCGACGCATGGACGAGCGCGTCCTGATGCTGACGGGGGCGAAGGCGCAGAAGCGTTCCCTGCGTCCGGTGGTGGAGATGGACGCGGTGCGGTTGTACAGTGAGAACATGGCCGACGCCGTGGCGCTCGTCGAGGGGCGCATCATCGAGATGTATGTTGCGAAGAACGGCGCCGTGCATAAGGGCGACGTGCTGATGCGTCTGGAAAACGAAAAGATCCCGCTGCAAATCCAGCAGGCGACCGCCGCTGTCCGTCGGACGGAAGCGGCGCTGGCCCAGGCCGCGAACTCCTACCATCGGCAGGAACGGCTGATGGCGAAGGAAGCCACCTCGAAGGAAAAATACGAGGCGGCCGAGGCGCAGTACGCGGCGGCGCAGGAGGCGCTGGCCGAGGCCGAGGCCCAGCGCGCGCAGTATCTGGTACAGGAAGACCGCCAAAATGTGATCTCCCCTGTGGACGGCAACGTGCTCTTGATTTATCAGCGCGAAGGCTCCTATGTACAAGGCGGGACGCCGTTGGCCCTCGTCGGGAATTTTGACCGGCTGCTGTTCTCGGTGACGATGGACGACAAGTACACGCGGCATTTTTCCGTCGGGGAGACGGCGGAACTGCATTTTCCCGTCCAGGCCATGAACAAAGCCTACGATACCGAGTATGCGGCGGGCAATCAGGGCAAAGCGGAAAAAATCGTCGCGACCATCGCGGAAATTACGCCGCCTCTGTCCGAACCGGCGGGCATCCGGCGCGTGGTCTGCGCCATCGACAACCGGGCGCGGGTCTTGGAGCCTTTGACTTATAACGGCGTCTCCCTGCGGATGGGGCGGGGCTATGAATGTCTTTCCGTTCCGCTGTCGGCGATGGCCGACGCCTCCCACGAGGAAGTCCTTGTGGTCAATCCCGACGGGACGGTCAGCCGCCGGGAGGTCAAGGCGGGAGCAAATGACGGGCGGAATATTGAAATCCTGTCCGGGTTGGCCGAGGGCGAAGTGGTGGTCGTCGAGAGCTTCGACGGTTTGGAAGACGGAATGAAAGTGGACGTTTCCCTCGAGGAAAAGACGACGGGCGAGAAAGGGGGCAAGGGCTGATGACGGCGGAAAATGCGGAAAACGCCGGCGCAGCGGCGAAATACAGTAAGAAAAGCGAAGCGATATTCAGCCAGGAAGCGCTGGACAAAATGCGCTCCCCTGAAAAACTCGACACGGTGCTGCCGATTACCTCTCCCATCAGTTGGATGGGGCTGATTGCCGTGGCGGTGATGATGGTCGCGGTAGTGCTTTGGTCGATTTTCGGTTCGTTCACGGTGAAGGCCAACGGCATGGGGATGATCATGGACCCGAAGGGCGTCGTGAATGTGACCTCGATTATCGGCGGCAAGCTGGATAAGCTTTATGTCCATCCCGGCGACACCGTGGAGAAGGGCGAACGCATCGCTCATATCGAGCTGGTGCAGGAAAACGCGGCGACGCGGATGGCGCAGTACGGGCCGGAACTGGCTACCAGCGGACGGGACGCGATGAACCGCGTACAGGAATACGATATGCGCCGCAGCCAAAAGAACGCTTCGGAATACATCTACAGCAGCCATGAGGGCGTCGTCGATGAGATCTTGGCTGAGGAGGGAACTACCGTTACGGCCGGGCTTCCCGTCTGCACGCTGCGCCTGTCGGGCGGGCGGAAAGACCTCAAGGGCATCCTCTATGTGCCGGTGGATAAAGGCAAGCGCATCAAGCCGGGGATGACGGTCCAGCTCGCGCCGAACGGCGTTGACGTCTCCCAGTCGGGGAGTCTCCTTGCCACGGTGCGCTCCGTTTCCCAATATCCCGTCACTTTACAGGCGATGCAAAAACGCCTCGGCAACGACCAGCTTGCCCAGTGGTTCATCCAGACGCAGCAGAGCGCGGTGATGGAGGTTGCCTTTGACCTGGTGAAGGACGAGTCCTCCGAGTCCGGCTATCTTTGGACGTCTTCCGTGGGAACGCATAAACCCATCACGGCGGGCAGCTTCTGTACGGGAAGCATCATCATCGAACGCAAGCCTCCCATCGAGAAGGTCTTTCACAAGCTGAGTCAGTGGCTCAGAAACAGGTGAGCCTATGGACGTTATGGAAAAAATCGCGGGGCTGTTTTCCCGCGGCGACGGTTCACGCGTGAAAGTGCCGACGGTGCTCCAGATGGAGGCGACCGAATGCGGCGCGGCGGCGCTCGGCATGGTGCTGGCTCATTACGGTCTCTGGATTCCGCTCGAACTGCTTCGGCAGGAGTGCGGCGTGAACCGCGACGGTTCGAAGGCGAGCTGCGTCCTCCGGGCGGCGAGGGCGCGGCACTGCAAAGCGGACGGCTACAGATGGACGGCGAGCGACATCCTGAAATTGATCCCCGAGAAGCCGTTTCCGCTGATTATTCATTGGGAATTCAATCATTTCGTGGTTTTAGAGGGCATCCAGAACGGCGTCTGTTATCTGAACGATCCGGGTATGGGGCGGCGCACCGTGCCCTTTGAGGAGTTCCGCACTTCCTATACGGGCGTCGCGCTCCGCATTGAGCCGGGAGAGGGCTTCGTCAAGGAAGGCAAACGGTATAACGTCTTCGCGGACATCTGGGCAAAGCTGCGGGAGGACAAATGGGCGGCAACGTTCATCCTCATCCTGGAGCTCTGCGCGATTATCCCCGGCCTCGCGTCCCCGGTCATGAGCCAGATTTTCATGGACGACATCCTGACGCGGAAGCATCCGGACTGGATGTTCAATTTCTGCCTGGCCATGACGTTCTCATTCCTCGTCACGGGCGCGATTGCCTGGCTTCGGGCCGTGGTGCTGACCGCGTGGCAGAGGAAGCTGACGCTGGCCGATTCGTCCAGTTATTTTTGGCACCTCCTGCGGCTGCCGATGCAGTTCTTCCATCAGCGGTATGCGGCGGAGGTGGCGGGCCGCGTGGGGTTCAACGAGTCCATCGCGGGCGTGCTCTCCGGTCCGGCGGCGACGGCGGTATTGGATTTGATCGTGGCGGTGTTCTATCTCCTTTTGCTCTTGCAGTACAACGTGACGCTGACATTGATCGGCGTGGCGTTCAGCTCTGTGGGCATCATCCTGTTCTTTGCAATGCGCCGTCATCTGACCGATCTCAACATGCGGATACAGCAGGATGCGGGCAAGGCTTACGGCGTCTCCATGAACGGGCTTCGCATGATCGAGACCATCAAAGCGAACGGCGACGAGGCGGATTTCTTCACGAAATGGGCGGGCTATCAGACGAAGGTGCTTTCCGCCTCGCAGGAAACGGCCATGTGGCAGATGTCGGTGACGCTCCTGCCGACGCTCCTCGGCGGCATCAACGGCGCGCTGATCATGACTTTCGGCGGCTTCTCCATCATGGACG
>Ga0256407_10013785_pt1 | contig 10765 bp, 4 predicted proteins | sample RumenRJG_04DNA_FD_193489 | JGI IMG/M metagenome (GOLD analysis project Ga0256407, IMG submission 193489) | Bovine rumen microbial communities from Lethbridge, Alberta, Canada - RJG_04 | ecosystem: Host-associated > Mammals > Digestive system > Stomach > Rumen | place: Canada: Alberta | collected... | reverse complement strand
AAAAAAATAAAAAAAATAATAAAAAAATTATATATTTTTAAAAAAAAAAAATAATTTCAAAATTTTAATAATAAAAAAATTAAAAATCATAATAAATCAAATAAAAAAATTTAAAATCCAAATCCTCCAAAACCAAAACCTCCTTTTCCTACATTTTCCATATTTTGATTCATTTTCCCTAAATTTCCCATCATATTACCAAATTCATTTAAATTAGGCATTCCCATTTGAACATTAGCATTTTGTTTTTGTCCAGGAATAGGATTACCATCTTTATCATATCCTTCAGAATTCACTTTAAAATTCATTCCCATAAAATTAACATCTGCATTTTGTTTTTGTCCTGGTATTGGATTACCATCTTTATCATATCCTGAAAATTTTCCTCCAAAATTCATTCCCATAAAATTCATATTTGCTTCTTGATCTTCTCCTTTTATTGGATTTCCATCTTTGTCAAATCCCTTTGCTTTCATATCCACATCCATTCCCATCATTCCTGTTGATACTTTTTGCTCTTTTCCTTTTGGGTTTCCTGACATGTCAAAACCTTCTACGTTCATATGAGCACCAAATGGATTCATATCTTTTTTTTTTTTATTTGGGTTTTTATTTTTTTTTTAAATTGTTTTATTTATTTTAGGTAAATTTTTTGTTAGTTTTTATTAGGGATTTTTATTTTTTTTATTATGTTATTTTTCATTTTTTTTAAAATACTTTAATAATAATATATATTGTTTAATTATATAATTAAATGAAATATTATTTAAATAATAATAATTAAAATACTCATTTTATATTATAAAAAATAACAAAATAACATAAAAAACATAACTAATTATTATTATTATTTATTTTTTTAATAATATTATTATTGTTCCCTTTTAAAATCAAAATATTTCCAGAATTATCTGAATTATTTGGAAAACTTTTATTAAGTTGATTTTTTTTAATGTGGCTCAAAAAATTTTTATCATAAACAAAAATAGAAGGTTGAAATTGTGTATTACTTAAATTCATACTACTACTTTTTAAATTTTCTTCTTTTTTAAAATCACTCAAATTATAATGAACATTAAAAATAAGAACAGAACTAAATAAACATAAACAACCTACACAAGCAATAATTTCAATAACTAAACTAGCTTTAATAAACCTTCTCCCAAAAATTTCTTTAAACTCAGAATAAACAACTTGTAAAATTGGTTTAGCAAATTTACAATTAATAAAAGTAAACAAACCATTTCTATTATGAGTAACATTATAATAAATATAATCCCAATAATTAGTTAAATTATTAGCAGAAAACATAGAATCACTTAAATTATAAACTAAACTAAAAAAAGCATCTTCAACTAATTTTTCTAATTGATAAGCAACTTTAATAAATTCATTATTAGCATAATCTAAAGCTTTTAAAGCATCAACATAATAAATAGCAGCATTTGCAATTGTATTATATAATCTTCCATGAATTGGACAAGTAAAAGTTAATGGTACATATCTTAAAAGAGTTGATATTGTATTCCATTCATTTATATATAAAGCAATTGATTTATTTGAATTTATTAAAGGAGTTGTTTCATTATTTCCATAATATATATATTCATTTTCTGATTGAGGTTTTGTTACCCATTTATCATCTATACAATCTTGGTAATATCCTCTCATTGTATATTTGTTAAAGTTATCATATAAAGTTTTTATTTCAATTGATTTATTTAATGTTAAGTCTGTTATATTTGAGAGAATGAAATTATTTTGTAAATTTGTTATATTAGTTTTCCAAATATTTATTTTTGATTTTGTGTAATTATTATTTAGAATTTCAGTATAATTTTTAAATTTTTCTTTTATTAATATCATTTCATCAAATACATTAGCATATTCTGAATCTAAATTAAATACACTTCTCAAGTCACCATCTCCATCAATACATATTGATGCATATGCTATTCCTTTAGTAGATTTTATTATTTTAGGATTTTCTGATATTAAATTTTCATATGTTAATGTATAATGAACAACATCCATTAAATCATTTCCAATATTTCCTAAAATACCAATAATTGCTCCTATTAAAAAAGAGAAAAAAATAATAATATTATAACAAAATAATGAAATAAATATAATATATCTAAAAATTTTTTGATATTTAATTAAATGTCTAAATATTATTATATATTTTAATAAAGGTATAATAAAAGATAAAAATATCAAAATTAAATAACAAATAAATAAACCACTCAAACCAAAATTTTCAATAATATCATGATAAAATAACCATCTATCAATAATTTTTTCATAAAAACTTTCAAGAGAATCAAAAAGACCATATAAATCAAAAATAGAAGAATTTAATATTTGATTAATTTCATCACTTGAAGCAACATAAACATCTCTAGTAAATAAAAATAAAGTATCATTAGCTTCTTTTGCTCCTTTTAATAATAAATTATAAACATAATTTAATTCAGTTTCATTTTTATCAAAAGGACCATAATTTTTAACATAATCAAATATAAAAGTATGATTATTATTAGATAGCATTGTTAAACTTCCTTCAGGAGGAAAAGAGAAAATTGCTTCATTTGAATATGTATTATTTTTTATATTATAAATTCTATTATATTCTTCCATCATTGTTCCTAAAAATATTTTATATGATTCAATTAATGATGTTTGATTATTGAAAAAATATTGAGAATTGTTTTTTACTAAATTTGATATTTTTTGAATTTGATATATTATTTCTATTGATTTTAATACTCCTATAAATCTATCTGGAATTGAATTTGACTGTCCATTCATTATTTCTTCTACAAATTCTATTATTGTACATGTTGCTGTATTTAATGAATTTTTTAATTCAGATATTTCGAGTAAACTTATTAATGATATTATTATTATTATAAAAAATATTATTGTATTTAAAGTAATAATTACTATTTTACAGTTTTTATTTTTTATTTTATTCCTAAAAAAAAATAGGAAAAACCAAACAATAAAATATATAAATCCTAAAATCACTAAAATTATATAAGGTAAAAGATGTATTATATATTGAATAAAAGGTGTGTTGTTTTCATTTTTTTCTCCATCTATAAAATCTATAAATGCCTTTATATAAGTTTTATTGTCATTAAATTCATATGAATTTATTGTATAATTTCCACCATTAAAAAAATTTAATAAATTTTGAGATGCTTTTAAACATATTTTTAATTTTTCATTATTTTTCAAAAGACCTTTTAAATATCTTTTATGATTTGTTTGATTTGAAATAAAATTTAATAGGAATGATATAAATAATAATAAAATATTTTTCACATTGGATAGGTGTAACATTGAAAAAAAAATATAGTTTTTCTATTATATAATAAGTTTTTTTCAATTTTATATAAAAATAAATTTAATTCCTTAAAATTAGTATTCTTCCAATATTTTAAGATATAATTTGAAATAATTAAAAAAATTAGATATTTTATATATGTAACATTAAAATTGATATTAATATTATATTTCTAAATTAATATCATAAGTAACCTAAAATAATAAAATTTATTATTTTTTTTTTTAAAATTTTTGAATGAAGTAAAAAAAATTTTATAAAGTATTTTATAAATAATTCACTTTTTTATATATATTTAAATAGATATACCTTTGCTTAAATATTGATATAAATACAACTGACATTTATTATTATTTTCCCCTATTATTTTATTCAAAATTTTTAAAAAATAAAATTATTTTTTTTACTTAATAAATAAATACTTTAAAATGTGGAATGGAGATATTGAAGATGAAAAAATACAAAATAATCAAATAAAAAATAAAGAATCCATAACAGAAAATGATATTTTTTTAGATTTAGAGAAAGAAAGAAAAAAAGCAATAAATAACTTTGAAAGTCCTTTTGCAGAAAAAAAAGAAATAGAACCAACCTTACTTTGGACAGTTAATATTGAAAATATATCATTAGATTATTATGAACAAAAAGATTTATTTTTTGAAGGATTATATATTAGATTAATACTTTATTATGAACAAAATAAAAATATTTTTAATTTAGCAATTCAACATTTAATAAAAAATGAAAATCAAAATGAAAATATTTTAAAAGAAGAAGAAGAAGAAAATTTTAGTTCATTAGGTGATACAATTAAAAAAATTTCTAAAAATGAAGAACTTAATTTTTTAGAAAAAGAAACAAATGTAAATAAAATAATAAGTATACTTTCAATTTGTAAAATAAAAAAAATAAATTATCAATCAAAAACATTTTTTAATTGTATAATTTCAAATAGTAATGGAAAATTTTTAATATTTAAATTAGATGATTTTACAAATTATTTTAATGAAAAAATAATAATTAATGGAATAACTTCAATTAAATTTGATTTAGAAGTATTTTTAAAAAGAGATTATATTTTTTCAACAACTTTAAATCAAATTTGTCAAAATTTTCATAATTATTATAATCTTCCTTCAGTAATGAATCTTCCAAGAAGTGCACTTAATTTAATAATAAAAAATGAGTATTTAAAATATAAAGAAGAAAATGAAAAATTAATTTGTATTTTAAATTGGTTAAGTAATAAATCTGTATATTATCAAAAAAATTCTTTTGATTTATTTAAATTTATTAATTGGTCTAAAATTCCTTCTGATGATTTAGTTGATTTTTTAATGAATCAAAATCAATTATTAATTCAATCAATTGAATTAAAAAATGAAATTTTTTTTGAATTTCATAAAAGATTTCAAGATGCTTATGGTAATTTAAATAATTCAATATTAACAAATAGTTCTATTGGAACTAGTTTATCAGTCACTGATACAATTATTTCTACAAATAATAATAAAAATAATAATAATCACAATAATAATCAAAATAATCTTAATAATAATTTAAGAAATAATTATTTTATTAATAATTTTACATATGATATTTTTTCAAAAATTTTATCTATTTGTTCTCAATATACAAATGAAGGTTACTTAAATAATAATTCTAATTCTTTAAAAGAAACAAACTCATTAAAAGAAAATAATACTTTAAAAGAACCAAATATAATAAATAATCAAAAAGAAATAACAAATAATGAAATAAAGAAAAAAAATATAAATGACATTCCAAAAGATAAATCAGATACAGGACATTATATAAGTTATTTAGTTAAAAGAGTAGAAAATAATTCATCAATGAGAAATAAAGGAAATGTAAGAAATACAAATCAAAATTCTTCAATTAAAAGTAAATTTAAATATGGAACAATAAATAATAATAATAGTAGTTTAGTTTCATATCATAATACATCAGGAATTTCATGTAAGAATAGTAATTCAAATATTGTTGTAAATTCAGTTTCAAATTATATAAAAAATCCAAATAATGAACAAGTTAAAATTTTTTCTCCTAAAGGATTAAGGACAAATACTCCATTAAATAATGATATAATAATTATAAGAAATAGAGAAAATAAATATAAAAATAATGCAATAGCAAAAGCAAAAAAATGTTTAAATCCAAAATCTCATTCTAAAAGTATGGATAAAACATTTAAAATAAATACATCTAAAAATTTTTTAAATTTAAATAATGAAACATTACAAAAACAATTAAATTCATTATACCCAAAATACACAATAAATAATACAAATGCAAATACAAATACAAATTCAAAAATAAATAATAATAATCAAAAAATAATAAATTCAGCTAAGCCTAGAACACCAAATAATATAACTGCATATACATTAAAATTAAGAAAATTTTCTACTGTTAATAAAGTTAATAATATTATAAATAATAAAAAATATAATAATGGAAATAATCCATCTTTAGCTATTCATCCCACAAATCCAACATCAAGAACTGAATTTTTAAAAACTGAAAATTCACAAAATATTATTCAAAAAAAAGGAACAAATCCTTCAAATATAATTCATATTCGTTCAAAAAGTAATCATTAAAATTTTTTTACCTTCTCTCTGATAAAAAAATCATAAAAATTTAAAATATAAATATATTAATTATAATATTATACCTTTTAAATATATTTTTTAAAAGAATTTTTAAAATATCAATTTTGGAGTTTGGGAAAAATAATTATTGGAATTATTAATGTATTATAATTTTTGTTACTAATTTTTTTGATATATCAAATATAAAAAATTAATTGAATGATATTAAAATAAATATGTAATTTGTTATTTTTTTTTTGTATTCTTTTGTATAATTGTTTTTATTTTTTTCATTTTTTTTTTTGATTTTTTTGGTTAATAGATATTAAATAATAACTTTTATTTAATATTATAAAATATTTATATTTATTTTTTATTTTTGAATTCTTTTTTTTATAATTTTTATGGAATGTAAAAATAGTTATTTGAATTATTTTCTTCTTTTCCAATAATTTGTCTTTCAATTAATTTTTCTAAATTTTCATTTATTTGTTCTTTTGATGGTTCAAATCTATATATTTCTTTTATTATTTTATTATATAAAGTTTCATAATTAATAGATTTTTTATTATTATTTTTTAATATTCTTGTAATTGTTGATTGTAAAATATGCATTTGTTGATTTTTTTTTTGACGTTCATCCATAATTTCTTCTTCTTTTTCAATATAAACATTATTAATTGTATTAAAAAAAAGAAAATCAACAGAAAAATTATCATTTAATTCAATAATTGAAGTATCTAAAATTTCATTTTCAAAATCCCCTTTAATAATACCATTCCAATTTTTATTATTTATTTTAGCTAATCCATAAAGTTCATCTATTATAATATAAACAGGTAAATTTAATATTTCAGATATTTGAATAATATTTAATTTTTTATTTTTTTCTAAAGTTAAAAGAATATTATATTGAATAAGAGTTGATATTGATTTATATTGTTTATCAAAACATAAATAATTAATATTTAAAGTAAAATAACTATAATACCATTTTAAAGAATGTCCTTTATTTGAATAATATTTAACAAAATTATCTAATGTATTAGATAAAGATTTTGGAATTGGAATATTAAATTTTTTATTTAATGGAATTTCAAAATTATCAATTGAAAGTATTTTAATTGTTAAAGTATAATCATAATCTTCAATAATTGAATTTTCATAAAATTCAGTTAAATAAAATATTGAATTTTCTACATCATCAATCATTGAATTCATTTTCTTGATTGAACTTTTACTAATTGATTTTTTAATTAATGATAAAAATTCTTTTTCTTTCTCTAAAGAAAAACTTTCATCATAAATTAATCTTGTTGTTAATTTTCTTGATAATTCATGTTCAAGACTTAATTTATTTGGTAAACAATAAATTAGATAATTGATTTGATTAAATTTATTTAAATAATCTGAATTTAATAATAAGGAATTTTTTTCATCTGTTAATTGATGATTAAAATAATTTACTAATTCACGAACATAAAAATCTCCTTTTAAAAGTTTTTTAAGACAAATTTCTTTTATTTTATTCATATTATTTGAATGAAATCCATTATCAATTATATTATTTAAACATTGAATTAATTCTAAAAGAGAAGGAATTATATTTTCTGAATGTTGGATAATATTATTAAATTTTTTTTCAATGAAATTTATGAAAATATTTGGAATATTTTTTTTAAATATATTTAAATGAAGAATATTCCTAAAAAATTTTATTTTTTCTATATCATTTCCATCTAATGCTTTTTCAAATATTTGTCTCCAATTTGAAATTTTATATGATGCAATAAGGATATATTCTTTTTCTATATTCATTATTTCTGTTTTTTGTAATCCTTTATAAATATATTCTTTTATATATTTTTTTTCTTCAGTTAAAATTTGATTTAATTTTTCTGAATAATTTTCAATATTTAGATCTTTAAAATATTCTTTTGATTTTTCTCTGATATATTCTATATTTTGAATTTGAAATTTTTCATAACATTCATTAATATATTTTTCAATTTGCTTTATATCATTTATTTTATCATCTTTCCATTCATATTCATTTTCACTTATTTTTATTAAATTTGGTTTTGTAAAATTCATTTTTTCAAAAATTGAATATATATATTTAACATATTTTATATTTTCAGAATTAATTACTTGTAATTTTTTATCTCTAATTAATATATTATTTAAATTTTGATAGATTTTATCTCTAAGAGGAATAAAAACATTTAATTTAAACTTTCCAAATACAATTTCATTTAATAATATTATATTATTTGAAATAGCATATCTTTTTTCAACTAATTTAAATAATTTTATAATATAAAATGCAAATTTATTATATTTTTTATATTCTAATATAAAATGATTAATTAATTCATTATTTTGATTTACTTCATCTAATTTTTTGAATATTTCTTTTGAATATTGAATAAAATAATCAATGAAATAAAAATATAATTTTTTTCCTGAATTGAGATTATCATCTAATAATTCAGAGATTAAATTATATGCTTTCATTTTTGAATTTAATGTGACTTTTTCATATTCTTCTTTTTTATAATAATTTAAAACAGTTTCATTTATTATTTTTAGATTATTCTCTAATTTTTTCATTTATTTGAAAAAGGGTTTTTTAATAATTTAATAAATTTTTTTATTAAATTATTAATTTTATCATTTGAATAATTGGATAAATTCTTATTTTCAATATTATTTTCAAATACTGATTTTTTTTAATATAAAATTTTTATTTAAATAAAATATGAATATATATAGTAAATGGAATAAAACACAAAAAGATAATCTAATATTATCACCAATTTATAAATTACATTATTTTCAAAAAAGAAAAAGTACATTTGAAGATCAAACTTCAGCAGGAAGTATGAGTGAACATTCATTTTTAAATAGCAAAAAGAATCAAACAACAAATAAATCACTTTCATTATTAAATATTCCTTCAAATTTAACTAATTTAATACCAAATAAATTAGAAAAAAAAAATTTTAAAAGTATACTCAAAAAAGATATATTAAAAGATAATTATACAAATAGTTTACCTGAATTATCAAATATTGAAAATAATGAAAGTATAAATATAAAAACTGATAAAAGTAGAAATAAAATTTTTTTAAAAAATTTGAAATTAAATAATATAAGAAGTGAAACTGATATAATACAAACTAATAAAATTAAATCAAATAAAATTCTAAATAATTTTAGAAATAAAATTCAACATTTACTAAAAAAACATACATTAAATAAACCAAATAAAAAAATTCATAATTTTTCACCAAATTTATTAATTAATGATTATGATATAACAAAAAAAAGATTTTTTTTTGGTTTTATGAATCTTGAAAAATTAAATATTAAAGATGATAATAAAAAAAACGATAATAATAAATCATTAGTAAAAAATAATAAAACTATTAATTCAAATTCAATTAAAAAGAAAAAACATTCGACTTTAAAATTAAATAAAAATACAAAAATAAAATATACTATTGACCAACTTTTAAAAAAAAAATTTAAAAATCCAAATGATAACAAATTAATTCTTCAAAGATTAATACATCCAAAAAAAAAATTAAAATTAAAGCCTTTTTCAAAAACTAAATTTCAAAAAAATAAAAAGGGTTTATCATTAATTAACATATTTTCAAGAAATACAAAAACACATTTTTTAACTACTAAAACATCAATTAATCATTCAATAACAGAAAAAAAAATGATTAAAAATTCAAGTTTAAGAAAAAATAAAAAAAAACGTTCAATGAGTACAAGGACAGTAAGTTTTAAAGATGTTCCAATAAAGATTTCATCTAAAGAAGATGAAAAGAAAAAAACAATAAGAAATGAAATAAAAAAAAAATCAGAAAGAAAAATAACAGAAAAAATAAATCCAGATAATTTTTATGGTTATAATTTTGAACTTGAAGAATTAGAAGATTATTATAGAGATGAATATGATGATAGTAATATTAATACTGATTCAGAAGAAGAAAAAAAGAAAAAAAGAATATTAAAAGAAAAAAAAAAATTTCGTAATAGAATTAGTTCTTCAACTCTTAATTTATCACAAAAAATTGTTAAAACATATGAATTTTTTAATTTTACACAACAAGAAAAAAAATTTTTAGTAAAATTACATCCTGAAAATTTATTAATTAAAAAATTAATGACATCAAATTATTCTCAAATTTTAAATAAAACAAAATCATATATAAAAGGAAAAATAATAATAAAAGAAAAAAATAATTTCCCAAATTTTCATTATTCAGAAGAAATGTTTTTTATATCAAATGATGATATAAATGAATCAATTGACTTTCATTTAAGTATGCAAAATAATTCATTTGGATATAAAGAATATATAAATTTAGGTTTAAATACAGCAACAGCTTTTCATATAATGAATTTATATCTTTTAATGTCACCTCAAATTATTATTAATTTTTTATCTGCTAAACCAGAAGAAAAAGATAAGGATTTAAAATATATTTTTAGATCTGATAAAAATATAAGAAAAAAAAAAAGTGTTCCTGATATGGAAACTTCAAAAATGTATGATATAATGGGATTAACAAAACAAAATATAGTTTTTTATCAAAAATTTATTTATGTTGATTATGGAATATTCTTTTTAGAAGATATAGATAAATTAATAATAAATACAGATAATAATGAAAAAAAAGATAAAAATAATATATATAAAATAGAAAAAAATCATAATATAACAAAACCAAAAAAAAAAAGAAAAATCCATTTAGAAATATTAAGAAAAAAACATTTTTAT
>Ga0256407_10013782_pt1 | contig 10766 bp, 11 predicted proteins | sample RumenRJG_04DNA_FD_193489 | JGI IMG/M metagenome (GOLD analysis project Ga0256407, IMG submission 193489) | Bovine rumen microbial communities from Lethbridge, Alberta, Canada - RJG_04 | ecosystem: Host-associated > Mammals > Digestive system > Stomach > Rumen | place: Canada: Alberta... | reverse complement strand
TCGATCGGGGGAGGGGAAAAAATAACGCCCGACTATTTGTCGGGCGTTGTCTGCTGGTGTTTTGTCTCACCTTTGATTCGTGACTCGTGCAGGATTCAAACCTGCGACCTTTTGATCCGTAGTCAAATGCTCTATTCAGCTGAGCTAACGAGCCAGTTTGGAGGGGGATTGGATCCCCGGTCCTTTATTCTGCAGTTTCTTCTTTTACGAAGTTGTATTTCTTCTCCTGGATTCTTGCTTTCTTACCAGCGAGGTTCCTGAGGTAGAAAATACGTGCTCTGCGCACTTTACCAACTTTGTTGAGCTCTATGCTCTCGATAAATGGAGACTGGAATGGGAAGATCCTCTCAACTCCTACGCCGCTGGAGATTTTACGAATTGTAAAAGTCTTTGTGTTGGCGCCTGCTCCCTTTATCTGGATAACGACTCCTCTGAATTTCTGGAGTCTTTCCTTATCACCCTCCTTGATTCTGTAGGTAACGGTGAGGGTATCACCGGCTTTGAATTCAGGGTACTTTGCGACTTTCTCATTCTCGAAAGCCTGTTCTACTAACTTAACGTAATTCATTTCTCTATTAACTGTTTAGCGCAACGTTGCAGGGGTTCGCTGCCGGTCTGCAAGAGGTTGCATTGTTATTTGGGACTGCAAATGTAGGAATAATTTTAAGAATAGACAAAAAAATCGTCGAAAACTTAAAAATTTTCCTTCATTTTGTCGAATACCGCCTTGTCTTCGCGGGTCGGGTTCGGAGTGAAGGAGTCGCTGGAGCGCATTGACTCGAGGGCTTCTTTCTCGCTCTTGGAGAGTTTCTTAGGGATCCATACGAGGAATTTGACGTAGAGATCGCCTGTGCCGTGACCATAGCCGCTTACTGAAGGGAGGCCGCGTCCGCGGAGTCTTACGACCGTGCCGGACTGGGTTCCCGGTTCTACCTTTATCTTATAAGAACCGTCGAGACATGGGATCGTCACTTCGGTTCCGAGGATTGCATCGGTGACGGAGATTGTCTGGGTGAAGAAGAGGTTGTTCCCTTCTCTGAGGAATCTGCTGTGAGGCTCTTCCTGGATCAGTATGAAGAGATCGCCTGGTACTCCGCCGTTCTTGGCTTTGTGACCTTCGCCGCGGATTGTCAGCTGCATTCCGTCCTCTACTCCTGCAGGAATCTTGACTTTGATCTTGACTTTGCGGGATACAAGGCCGGTGCCGCCGCAGGTGCGGCATGGGTTCTTGATTATCTGACCTGTGCCGCCGCAGTGGGAGCATGTAGTATAGGTGACTGTCTGGCCGAAGAAGCTGTTGACCACGCGCTGTTCCTGACCTGTGCCGTGGCAGTGAGGGCAGGTCTGTACGTCGGAAGCGTTCTTCGTGCCTTTTCCGCCGCAGTCCGGACATGTCTCGTTCCTGTCGATTTCGACTTCCTTCTCCACGCCGGTAGCGATTTCCTCGAGAGTGAGGAAGACCTTCTTGCGGATGTCGCGGCCGCGGTATGTCCTCTGCTGGGCACCGCCCTGGCTGCCGAATCCGAATCCGCCGAATCCTCTGCCGAAGCCTCCGAATCCGCCTCCAAAGAGGTCGTTCAGGATGTCGTTGAGGTTGCCGAATCCGCCGCTGAAGTCGAAGCCTGCCTGGCCGTCTACTCCGGCGTGGCCGAATTGGTCGTATTTGGCCCTTTTGTCTTTGTCGCTGAGCACGGAATATGCCTCGGAGGCCTCCTTGAATTTCTCCTCGGCGGTCTTCTTCTCGGCGTCTGTGCCGTCTACCCATTTGTCAGGATGCCACTTGAGGGCGAGCTTCCTGTAGGCGGATTTTATCTCGTCTTCGGAAGCGCCCTTCTGGACTCCCAGTATCTCGTAATAATCTCTTTTCTCTGCCATAATTAAATCCCTACCACTACTTTAGCGAAGCGGAGCACGTTGCCGTTGAGGAGATATCCTGTCTGGACGACGTCATAGACCAGCCCTTTCTTGTCTTCTTCTGGGACGGGAATCTGGGCTACCGCTTCGTGGAAATCGGTGTCGAACTTAGCACCTTTAGCCTCGATCTTTTCCAGACCGCGGGTCTTGAGGTATGCCATAAGCTTGTTATATATAAGGGATGTGCCCTCTTTGGCTGCCTCGTCGCTGGACTGGGCGAGAAGTTCCATGGCCCTTTCGCAGTCGTCGAGAACCGGCAGCAGCCCTTTGATCGTCTCTGCTGATGCGGAGCCGACAAGCGCGAGCTTCTCTTCGGCGGTCCTACGGCGGAAGGTCTCGAATTCTGCCATGAGCTTAAGATAGCTGTTCTTTTCTTCAGCTATCTGGTCGCTGAGTTTCTTGGCTTCTGCTTCGAGTTCGGCGATACGGTCTTTCTTTTCTTCCTTCTTTTCCTCTTTCTTCTCGTCTTTCAGCTCTTCTTTGTTCTTTGCCATATTTTTTGCCATTTCTATTCGTCTTTTGCGTACCAGACCATCAAAATATCTGCCAATATCCCATTTCTGACATATTGGCAGATAAGCTATGCTGTTTCTTTAAATATTCTCGAATGTGAACTTGTCCCAAGGAAAGTCCTTGTACTCGCCGTACTCCAGGACTCCGTCGATGTATGCCAGAAGCGGGAACTTGTCCATGTCAACGAGTCCTCTCTCGGCGCGGCGCCTCAGGGCCTTTGTCAGCCTCTTGACGACTACGATTGATTCGAGAGTCATGCCGCTGAGCATCTTCTGGGCCTCTTCGAGGGTCTTTCCCTGACCGAGCAGGATTCCGATCTGGCGGGTCCTGGCTCCGGCTACGGTGACATAAAGATCGCCGATGCCGATCAGAGCGCTGTCTTTCTCGGCTCCCTGGAGCTCGAGGAACAGCATCATCTCTTTCGACGCCTGGTAGAATACGGCTGCCTGTGAGTTATAATGCTCATCTCCCGGCGCGGTCGTCTCTGCATATCCGATGGCGATCGCCACTCCCAGCGCGAAGGCATTCTTGATCGCCACTGCGCTCTCCAGTCCGATGTCGTCGTGGGTGAGGGATATATGGAACCATTCGGTGTTCAGAGCCTTCTTCATCATCCTGAGAAGGTCGTTGTCAGGGCCGCAGATTGCCACATGGGTATGGTCCTGGGCAATGATCTCTGCCGCTGTTCCGGGGCCGCCGAGGGCGTATATGTCTCTTTTGATTCCTATTTTGCGGAGCTCGTTCTTCCAGTGCTCCGGGTACGAGATAAGAGTGCCGTCTTCGAGGTCGAGCAATCCTTTTGCTGCCGAGAGGACGGGGATAGACGGATCCATCTTTGCCAGAATGTCATTGAGGAACCAGTCCACGCCATACGAAGAGACGCCGGCGATCACGAAATCCGAGCCGTTCGCCGCCTCTTCCCACTGCTCACTGTAGTAATATTCGGTATCGGCCGGGAAAGCTTTATCCAGTTTAGGATGCTTTCCGGTGGCTTTGCAGGCATCGATGACCTCCCGGTCTACCGGCGTGCCTGTCAGTCTGAGCCTGTTCCCGTTTGCTGCTGCAACGAAGGCGAGAGCCGAGCCCATCTGGCCGATTCCGATAATGTTTATTATAGCCATTTCAATAATTATTCAATATCGAATCCGCCGCAAAGATAGCCATTTTTTTTAACATTGCGGATTATCCTGTCAGGATTGTGCCTGCGGGCCTTCCTCTCGACGGATCTCGAAGCAGGTGCTCCGGCGCTCTTCGTGGATGCTGAAATCCATTCCATGTCAAGCGGGAACTGAGGTACGTCCGAATTGAAATTGTATGTCTTGCCGTTGGCATCGACCGGGACATACATCATCTGCATAGAGGTGAATGCCGTCTCGAAAGTGGTGCCGTTGTCGAAGTTGACGTTGACTCCGCAGCCGGTGACTCTTGCCGTGCGGCCTTCTCCGCCTTCGACGAGGGTGCCTTCGGCGATGCAGATATCTTCATTGATGTAAAGATACTCGTCGTTGTACTTGATGTTGCCGTTGAGGCAGACTTCATAGTCGTTGTTGTCGTCGAGTCTGACTGTCTCGAAGTAGAGGCTGTTGAACACTATCTGGCCGGTGACTCTGTCGAATTCGACTTCGAATTCGTAGTCGTTGCCGTCAGGATCCTTTGCGCCTTCCCAGCCGCGGAGCCAGTAGGCGTAGTTGGATTCGGAACTGGAGATGTAGATGGTGTAGCTTACTCCGTCGCCCCGGAGGTCCTTGCCGCCGATTCTCCATGTTCCTATCCAGCGGTTGAATTCGTCGGTAGGGACTTCTTCCTTGACGGTGAAGTCGAGGCGGGCGTATGATCCCGTTATCTTTCTGTTCGCGTCGATTCCGATTGCGTAGGCTCTCCATGATCCTGCTCTGAGTCGGTCGTAGTCGACTGTGCTGTTGCCCTGGCTGACCATCTCGGAGGCTTTCCAGTTACCGTCGGCGATCTGCTTGTTGAGGTTGTCGATGGTAGCTTTAAAGTAGTCGGCTTCGCTGCCGTTATAGTTGTCCTGGAGGGCGCTTTCCGTGATCACGTCGACGAAGTAGAATTCTTTGTCGGTGCTCTTGACTTCGATGCGGTCAACTTCTTTGGCGCCTCCCTGACCGTCGGGTTCGGTGAAGCGGCCGGCGTAGGTTATCTTCCAGTTGTTGTTCTTTTCTAAGACTATCGGCTTGCCGTTGTTGCCGCCGTGGTTCCAGTCAGGTCTGTCGTAGTTATAATAGTCGTCTGGTCCGCAGGATGCAAATATGCATGATGCGAGCGCAAGTATAGCTGCTAGTCTTGTTTTCATGGTCTTAAATTTTCTGGTTTATTCCAGTGATTGCAAATAATAGTCCAAAGATGAGGCTTTTTTCTTAAATTTGCACGCAATACGATTGACATGATGCATACTAAAGAAGAAAAACTGGCCGGAATAGGCCGATTATTGGATATAATGGACAAGCTCAGGACCGGCTGTCCATGGAACGGCGCGCAGACCATAGACTCGCTCCGTCCGCTTACTCTGGAAGAGGTTTTCGAACTCAGCGATGCCGTGCTGCAGAAGAATGATGCCGACCTTGAAAAAGAGCTCGGGGACCTTCTGCTGCATGTGGTGTTCTACGCGAAGATCGCCGAAGAGGAGGGAAAGTACGATATCGGGGATATCGCCGAGAAGGAGTGCGAAAAGATGGTCTTCAGGCATCCTCATGTGTTCTCTGACGGGTTCGAGGCAGACGCGAAGTCGGTGGCCGAGAACTGGGAGCTGCGCAAGCGCAAGGAGAACGGGGGCCAGAGGCATATTCTGGACGGAGTGCCGAAATCGGCTCCGGGAGTGCTCAAGGCTATGCAGATGCAGCGCAAGGCTCGTGACGTGGGGTTTGACTGGGAGGAGAAGAGCCAGGTCTGGGACAAGGTGAAGGAGGAGATGGGCGAGTACCAGGCGGAGCTCGAGGCCATGGAGGCAGCGGCAGACGAGAAGGAAAGGGCGGCCGCATTCGACAGGGCCGAGGAAGAGATGGGCGATTTCATGTTCGCCGTCATCAATGCTGCGAGACTCTACGGGATCGACCCGGAGGTGGCGCTCAGCAGGACATGCGAGAAATTCCGCCGCCGGTTTACATATCTTGAGGACCATACCATCAAGGAGGGCCGGCTGCTGTCGGACATGACCCTCGCTGAGATGGATTCCATCTGGGACGAAGGAAAAAGAAAAGGACTCTGATTCAGAGTCCTTTTCTTTTATTCGTGAGTGGCGAGGCGCTGCTCGGCGAGCTTTTCCCATTTGGTGCCCGGACGGCCGTAGTTGGCGTACGGGAAGATCGAGATGCCTCCGCGAGGGGTAAACAACCCCGTCACCTCGATGTACTTAGGATCCATGAGCTTGATCAGGTCCTTCATGATCTTGTTGACGCAGTCCTCGTGGAAGTCTCCGTGGTTGCGGAAACTGAAGAGGTAGAGCTTAAGGCTCTTGCTCTCAACCATGCGGACATCCGGAACATAGCTGATCCTGATTTCGGCGAAGTCCGGCTGGCCCGTGATAGGGCACAGGGATGTGAACTCCGGGCAGTTGAACCTTACCCAGTAATCGTTGTCCTGGTGCTTGTTGACGAAGGTCTCGAGCACTTCCGGAGCATAATCCTGACGGTATTCCGTCTTTTTCCCGAGGGCATGGAGCCCTTCCAGTTCTCTTCCTTCTGACATGACTATTCTTCTCCTGCTTCTTTGAGTCGCTCGGCGTTCTCGGCGATCGTCAGCTGGTCGATGCATTCCTGGATGTCTCCGTCCATGAATACAGGCAGGTTGTACATGGTCCAGTTGATACGGTGGTCGGTAACGCGGGACTGTGGATAGTTGTATGTACGGATCTTGGCGGAACGGTCTCCGGTGGAAACCATTGTCTTACGCTTTGATGCGATTTCGTCGAGATATTTCTGGTGCTCCATGTTGTAGAGCCTGGTACGGAGCTCTTCCATGGCGCGGTCGAGGTTCTTGAGCTGGGAACGCTCCTCCTGGCACTGTACCACGATTCCTGAAGGGATGTGGGTGAGTCGGACGGCCGAGTAGGTTGTGTTCACGCCCTGGCCTCCAGGTCCTGATGAACAGAAGGTATCCTTGCGGATATCGCTCATGTTGAGCTCGATGTCGAACTCTCCGGCCTCAGGGAATACTGCAACGGACGCTGCGGAAGTCTGGATCCTGCCCTGGGTCTCGGTCTGAGGGACACGCTGCACGCGGTGGACTCCGGACTCATATTTCATGATGCCATAGACGCCGTCGGTACTGCTTGAGAGCTTGAACACGATCTGTTTGTATCCTCCGGACGTGCCCGGAGCCTGGTCGGTGACCTCGAGCTTCCAGCCGCGGCTCTCCGCAAACTTGGAATACATCCTGAAGAGGTCTCCTGCGAAGATGGCGGCCTCGTCTCCGCCGGTGCCGCCGCGGATCTCTATCATCGCGTTCTTGCCGTCGTCCGGATCGGCAGGGATGAGGAGGAGCTTGATGTTCTGCTCCATGTCCGGCAGTTTAGGCTCGATCTCGGCGATCTCCGCGCGGGCCATCTCCTTGAGCTCGTCGTCTTTCTCGTTTATGAGAATATCCTTGGCAGAAGCAAGTTCTTCCACCATTTTCTTATATTCCAGTCCGGCCTTGATGATAGGCTCAAGTTCCTTGTAGTCCTTGTTGAGCTGGACGAATTTCTTCATGTCGGACATTACCTCGGGATCAGCGAGCTGCTCCTGAAGCTTTCCGTATCTTTCCTGAAGGCTGAGAACCTTCTCCAAAAGTGAGTTTTCTGCCATATTCTGTATCAGATTTCTTTAATGTAACAGCGGCGTCGGTTATATATTTCGCTGACGCCATATTTGGCCCATACGTTGACCGCTATGTTGGTCTCTATCTGGGGGTTGGCGATCGCCCACTTGCAGCCGAGCGCCTTGTATCTTTCGGACATCCTGCAGTGCACTACTGCGGATATCCCTGTGTTCTGCCACTTGGGCACAGCTCCTGTCAGCATGAGGTCCATTGTCTCATAGTTCCTCAGAGCTCTCAGAAGGTGCAGCCAGCCGGTCGGGAATAGCTTTCCCTTTGCTTTCCGGAAGGCTCCGGACAGGTCCGGAATGGTGATTCCGAAGGCTGCCAGTTCGTTGTTTTCGTCCATCAGTACGACAGAGGTCCTGTTGCTGAGGAACGGAATGAAGGCAGCGGCTTCTTCTTCTATCTCTTCATCGGTGAAGGGGATGAAGTTCTGCACGTTCCCGGCGAAGCTTTCATTGTAGGCCCGGAAGAATTTTCTGATCTGGGCCTTGTCCTTTTTGAGGACGTCGATGTCGCATTCGTGGAGCCTGTATCTTTCTGTCAGTCTGTCGGAGCCCATGCGTATCCTTTCCGGAACGTCCTGGGAGGCCGCCATCCTGTATTCCAGCCAGTCGCATTCTTTTCTGTATCCGAGTCTTTCGACGAAGTCCGGGTAGTAGCTGTAGTTGTAGAGGGTGTTGAAGACCGGAAGGTGGTCGAAGCCTTCTACGAGCATGCCCTGCTTGCCGAGGGTGTTGTAGTAGAGGGGACCGTGGATCTCCGTCATTCCCTGCTGCCTTGCCCAGTCTTCGGCTGTCTCCAGCAGAAGTCTCGCTACTTCAATGTCATTGACGGTGTCGAACCAGCCGAATCGGGCTCGTTTCTTGCCGTAGAGCTCGTTGTAACGGGGATTGACCATGGCACATATCCTGCCGACAATCTTTTTCCCGTCTAGAGCCAGCCACATTTTCCTTTTGCAGTAGCTTAGCGTCGATACTTTCGTCAGAGAGTTTATCTGGTCTTTGTGAAGCGGTGGGACATATTGTCCGCAATTTCTGTACAGGTCGTCGGGGAACCGGACGAATCTGCGTATGTCGCGTCTGTCTGCCGCTTCGATTATCTTGTACCTTGTCATTTCTCTGATAAAAGATGCAATACAGACTGCAAAGATACGAATATTTTGGATAACAAAAAGCCGGCGGCCTTTTCAGGCTGCCGGCAATTATATGAACATGCAGTTTACTGCTGGATAGGTACAAGAGCGAAAGTGATTTCGCCTTTGCAGCAGAGCTTTCCTCCGACTTCGAGCTTGGCGCTGCAGAAGTAGAGATTGGCTCTCTTCTCAAGGAGCTGGCAGGTAATCTCGCAGAGGTCGCCTGGCTTTACTACGTTCTTGAAACGCACCTTGTCGATTCCGGCATAGAGGGTGATGTGCCCCGGGATGTCGTCCTTGACGAGGACGGCGCAACTCTGGGCCATGATCTCGCACTGGATTACTCCAGGAACGATAGGGTTGCCAGGGAAGTGACCTCTTGTGAAGAACTCGTCTTCCTTGATGCGGTATTTGGCGTGTCCTACGCCGTTCTCGTCCATATCGCACTCTTCAACGAGAAGCATAGGCTCTCTGTGCGGCAGGAACTGCTTGATTTCTTCTTTGTTCATCTTGGTTTGGTTTTAGTCCGTTCTATATTTAGTCCTTGTAAGGTCTGAAGGCGATACATGCGTCGTGACCGCCGAATCCGAGGGAGTCGGAGATACCGAGGGTAATGTCGCTCTTGAGGGCCTTGTTAGGAGTGTAGTCGAGGTCGCATTCCGGATCCGGGCAGTCGAGGTTGATTGTCGGAGGAATGATTCCGTTCTTGAGGGCAAGCACAGTCGCGATAGCTTCTGCTGCGCCTGCGGCTCCGAACATGTGACCGGTCATCGACTTGATAGAGCTGATATGGGCCTTGTATGCGAAGTCGCCGAGGGCGATCTTGTAGGCTGTAGTCTCAGCTACGTCGTTGAGGTGGGTTCCGGTACCGTGGGCATTGATGTAAAGGTTGTCCTTCTTCTCGTCAAATCCGGCCTCTTCGAGGGCGAGATTGATACATTTTGCCTGGGTTGTGCCGTCCGGCCTTGGGGCGGTAGAGTGGTAGGCGTCGCAGGTGTTGCCGTATCCGACCATCTCGCCGTAGATCTTGGCGCCGCGGGCTTTTGCATGTTCATACTCCTCGAGTACGAGGATTCCGGCGCCGTCGCCCATGACGAAACCCTGTCTGTTCTTGTTGAACGGGAGGGATGCGTATTTTGGATCTTCAGCTCTGGAAAGGGCCTTGGCGTTGGCGAAGCCGGCGATTCCGAGAGGAATTGTGGCGTTCTCGCAGCCTCCGGCGATGATTGCGTCAGCGTAGCCGTGGCGGATAGCTCTCATGGCCTCTCCGAGGCAGTGGGACGATGTCGCGCAGGCTGTCACGATGTCGAGACATGGACCCTGGGCGTTGTGCTTGATTGCGATGTGGCCGGCAGCGATGTTGGAGATCATTGTCGGGATGAAGAGTGGAGAAATCCACTGTCCTGACGGGTCTTCGATCATCTTGGCGGTCTCGCGGAACTGTACTTCGAATCCGCCGATACCGGAGCCGACATAAACGCCGAGTCTGAATGGGTCAATGTTCTTGTTCTCGCCGTCGGAGTGAAGTCCGGCGTCTTCCATTGCCTGATATGCGGCAGCAACACCATATTGGGTGAAGAGGTCCTGCTTGCGGATGAACGGTTTGTCCATGCCGTATTTTTCAGCCTCGAAATTCTTTACCTTTCCGGCAATCTTGACAGGGAGGTTGTCTGTCGGGAATGAGTCGATGAGCTCGATTCCGCAAACTCCGTCAAGGAGGTTTTTCCAGAATGTAGGAACGTCATTTCCGATTGAGGAAACGACTCCCATACCTGTTACAACTACTCTTTTATTTTCCATATTCATTTATTAGTAAAGGAGGTCTTTGGCGCCGGCCATAAGCTTTTCGGCTCCTCCAATTATATCCTGAACTATTTCAGCGGCGGTTTCTTTCTTCTTGATCATTCCGGCTACCTCGCCCGCAAGCATGCTTCCTTCGTTGATGTTTCCGTCGAATACGGCTTTGCGCACGGCTCCGGTTCCGAATTTGAGGACTTCCTCGTTAGGGATTGCCGGGTCGTATTCCATCTTGAAGAATTTCTTTGAGAATGGGGTCTTGAGGCTGCGGCAGGCGTCTCCGAGAGACTTTCCTGTAACAATTGTGCCTATTTCTGTAGCCTTGATAAGGCGCTCTTTGTAATTTTCGTGGATGTGGCATTCGTCAGCGATGAGGAATCTGGTTCCTACCTGGACGCCGCATGCTCCGAGCATGAAGGCTGCTGCTGCGCCTCTGCCGTCGAAGATACCGCCGGCTGCCATCACAGGAATGTCGAGGGCGTCGATGATCTGAGGAACGAGGGCCATCGTATGGATGTCACCGATGTGACCGCCTGATTCTGCTCCTTCTGCGATTACGGCTGTTGCGCCGAGTTCCTGCATCTTGAGTGCATAT
>Ga0256407_10013781_pt1 | contig 10766 bp, 3 predicted proteins | sample RumenRJG_04DNA_FD_193489 | JGI IMG/M metagenome (GOLD analysis project Ga0256407, IMG submission 193489) | Bovine rumen microbial communities from Lethbridge, Alberta, Canada - RJG_04 | ecosystem: Host-associated > Mammals > Digestive system > Stomach > Rumen | place: Canada: Alberta | collected... | reverse complement strand
ATTTCAAATTTTTTTTAATTTTTTTAAAAGATATTTTTTTTTTAATTATTTTAACTTATTGAATTGAGATTTTTACTTATTTTTAAATTATATTTTTATTAGGTTTATATTTAAGTCTATATCAAATAAAAGTAAAACTAATTTGTAAATTTTAATATTTGTCAAAAAATAAATAAATAATAGAATTTAGTTTATGTTTTTTATTAATTAGATAAAATTTAATATTCAAATTTTTATTATTTATTTTAATATAATATTAAAAATATTAAAAAATATGTCTAAAAAATTCCTGATACTTTTTTTTATCTAACCTCAATTTTTTATAAATAATAAATTCACAAAACAATTAAAAAAAATATATATAACAATATCAATCTAAAAAACAATATACAAACAATTAATCTAATTCATTTTTTATTTTATTATCATATAAATTAATATATTCTTTATAAATATTACTTTCTCTAATTTTTTTTTCATTAATCTCCTCTTCATTATATTTTTTAACAATAATCCCATTTTCCATTTTAACAATATTTTCATTTTTTTCATTATCAAAAACAATAACAATTCCATTATCTAATTTATCATTAAACCAATTTCCAATAACAATAACATTATTATCTTTATAATAACATCCCCCAATTCCATTTTTTTTATCATCTTTAAAATATCCAATATATTTTTTTCCATTTTCATTTAAAATTCCAAATCCTTCAATACAATTTTGTTTCCATTCACCATTATAATATTTTCCTTCATTCCATTTAAAAATACCATTTCCATCTAATAAATCATCATTAAAATCACCATTATATTCAGATCCATTTGATAAAGTTAATTTTCCTTTTCCATTTTTTTTTCCTTTAATAAAATTACCATTATATTTTGTTGTACCATTTTCATTTTCAATTATTTCAATTCCTTCTCCTGTTATTTCATCATTATTAAAATCTCCTTCATAAATTTTTTTTTCTATTATATTATCATTATTATTTATATTATTATTAAAAGTATTATTATTGAAATCAGTATTATTATTATTAATATTATAATTAATATTAATATTTGAATTTTGTTTATTAAAATTATTATTATTTGAATTATTTAATTTTTTAATTATTTCAATTTTACCTTTACCATGTTTTCTTCCATTTAAAAAATCTCCTTTATAAATACTATCATTTCTAACAAAAATCCCTTTTCCATTAAATAAATCATCTTTAAAATTTCCTTCATAATATGAGCCATCAGTAAAAATCAATTTTCCTTTTCCTTGTTTTTTCCCATCAATAATATCACCAATATATTGTGCTTGATTTGATATTTCAAATTTTGATGATTGACGATTTATTGATGATAAATTCCAAGAAATTGATGAATGACGAGTATCTGATAATGGAATTAAATATGAATGTCCTATTATATTATTGTTATTTATTATATTATTATTGTTTGTTGTTTGATCATTTATTTTTTTTGTTAAACATTTTTCATTTTTTTTATTTAAAACTTGCTCATTTTCTTCATTACAGGATGAACAAAAATCTGATTGATTTCCCATTATTTTTTTATTTTTTTTTAATTAATTTGTTTCTATTAATTAAAGTATTATTTTTGATTTATATTTGTGAATGAAATTAACTGTTAAATGAATATAATATATTTATATAAATTTATAAATTATATTTTTGAAAATAAATAACTTTAAATAATTACTTAAATTAAATATTTTTTATTTTTTTTATAAATTTTCAATTTCTAAATATTGTGAATCTCCTCTTTCTATTTTTTGAGCCATATCAATTAATAATTCATATCTTTCATCATTTTGACAATGATAACATAAAGAAATTGTATAATCTTGATTAAATGAATATTTACCAAAATGTTTATGAACTCCTTTTATTTTTCCTCTTAATTCCCAAACCCTATAATACATAAAATTTAAAAACGGAAAATCTATCTTATTCATTTCATTTTGTGATATTTTTCCATTATTTAAAAGATTATTTGATATTTTATAAAATTCATCAATATTTTTATTTTTATTTTTCTTTTGAGCTTTTATTTCATTTGTTTTTGTTTCAAAATCTGAAACATTAATTCCTAAAAAAGAACATAAAAATTCTTTTTGATTAGGCCAAATAAAATTTATATATTCTATTCTAGCATTTTCTTTTATTATATCAAATAATTGAAAATATTCAATATAATTTTGATAACTATTAAAAATTTTATTTATTCTTGATAAATGAAAATTAATAAATTTTCCAATAATATCAACTATATAATAATCTTTCAAAGAGCAATTAATAATATCAATAGCATATTTTTCAATTTTTAATTCTTCATCACCAAATAAATTTGCAATAAAAATTAATAAATAATTATAATAAAATTCACACATATTATTAATATCAATATTATGAATATCTTCATTAACTAAACCATTATCCCCAAAATCAAAAATATTTTTAAATCCATTAATAAAAAAATTTTTAAACCATTCATCTTTAATCAAACTTCTATTTTGTTTATAATAATAAATAATTTCATATAAAAAATATTGAATAATATTCTTAAAATTATCATTATAAATCATTTTACATTTATAAATATTTTCTAAAATATTTTCAACATTAATAGCATTCATAAAACTAATATTCATATCCATAAATAATTTACAATTAAAAGCATTTGGCATAATAACATATTCACAACAACATCCATTTGATATTTTTCCTCTATTTGTTCCTAAAATAATAAGATAAAAATGTATTATTTGACAATTTAAATTAAATAATATTGAAATATTATTTGGTGATATTGCAGGATCACCTTCTTTAGTTCTATGTAAAATTATTCTTCTTTCTAATTTTTTATCATATAATTCACATTTTGGATTTATTATTAAATTATCATTTTCTTCTGTTTCTTTGATTATATCATAATCAGATTTGAATTTAAATAAACATGGAAAAACTGGAATTTCATAATCTGATGTTAATTTATTTTTTAAATTTTGGAAAATAAAAGAATGAGGAACTAAATTTAATCTTACTTCATTACATTCTATTATTCTCTGATTTGATTTATTATAAAGTGATGACGCATCTGCTGTTATATGAAAAAAATTAAAAGGAATATTATATTTTTTTAATGTGCTTGTTATTTTTTTATTTATGTTATTTGGTAAATTTTTTGGCATTGTTGGATTTTCTAAACATAATATTGGGTTTATAAAATTATATTCGATATTATATGTTCCAAAATATGGTATTGAAAACATTTGAAGAATTTCACATTGTTTATTATAATTTTTTAAAATTGTATTTGATATTTGATTTCTGTTCACTTTTATTTTTTGATTTATATTTTTCTCCATTTAGGTTTAAATTAAATTGATTTATTTTTTTTTTAAATTTTTTTAAATAAGATAATTTAATAATTTATTTTTATTTACATATATCATTTTTAAAAAAAAATAATATAAACTTTCCAAAATTATAATAAAAATTTTAAGTTTTAATTACAAAAAAATTTATTAATCAATAAAAACAAAAATAAATTAAAATTATTATTAATTATTTTAAAAAGAGACAATTGTTGATATTTTTGATGTATTTTTATTAACTATTCTCATTATTTTTATTATCATTATTTTCATTATTATTATTATTAATATTTGAATGATTACTAATGTTACTAGGATTAATATTACTAGAATGAACAGATGAATTATTAAAATCTTTCTTTTTTGTAGTATTATTACTTTCAATATGAATTAAATTAATTTTAAAATCACTATTAACAGAAGAAGTCTTAGAATTTTTTTTTTTGTTTGATCTCAAAAGATCACTTAAATTACTATGAATAGAACTTCTTCTATTTTTTTTCATAGAAGCTTTTTTCGAAAAATCAAAATTAGATTTAGAAGAATAAATACTTGATCTTCTTTTTATAGAATTCTTCTTCTTTTTTTTCTTATAATCATTATTTTCTTTAATAACTCTTAATTTACCATAATAAATTTTCCTGGCTTTATAAAAATTATACAAATCTATAATTCTCTTTCCAGACAATTTTTTAGCAAGAGCAGAATTTTCTTCTCTTCTTTCAATATTAATAAAAAACTGTTTAAGCATTTTTTTATCATATTCAGCTTCCCACATTTTTTTACTATATTTACTAACTTCTCCTCTTCTTAATTTTTTAAAAGAAACATTTTTACTAATAGAAACAGCATATTTACTAATAGAAAAGCAAGCATCAATATAATGAATATAAATATCATCAGCTCCATGTCCTTCTAAATGTTTATGAACATGTTTATATTCTTCTTCTTCATCCTTACTTAAAATATTATTTTGTCCTGCTCCAGTATGATCTTTTTTATAAATATCATATGCTAAAATACTATAACGATTCATTAATTGCATTACTTCAACATCAGATGTGTAAAATTTTAAATTTTTACTTATGTATATTTTATTTTTTGGGAATTGTTCTGTAAATTTTGGAAATATTTGACTTTGAACTCTTGATAATTGGAAATTTGAAGGATTATGGGAAATATCATATAGGTTATTTGATATGTTTAATTGACGATATGTTGATAAAGGTTCTTCTGTATTATGTGATTCTTGATAACGGATTCTTGGACTTTGTAAATTTGATTCTGTCATTAAGTCAAATTCGACATGGGTATTTTTTTTATTTAAATTTACATTTTCATTATTGTTTTTAATTTCATTTTTTTTATTTTCATTAGTATTATTTTCTTTTTTATTTTCTCCAATTATTAAATGTGATAATTTTCTTAATAAACCTGTTTTTGAAGCTCTTTTCCTTCTTCTTTCTTCTTTTTCTTCTCTTTTCTTTCTTTTAATCTCTTCAACAATTCTTTGAAATTCATGATATTCTTCTTTTTCTCTTCTTGTTTTAACATTAGAAGAAACTAAATGCCGATCATAATTATAACCAATAGGAGGTTGTAATTCTTTCATCATTAAAACAAACTGATAAGGTTTAACAACTTTAGCATTTTCAGGATCATATTCTTCCCATAATGAAACAAACTTTTCCATATATTCTTGAGGTAAAATACCTTCATTTTCAAAAACACTTTCTTCAAATCCTTGTATTACCATAACTAAACATAAATTCATAATAAAAACAGGGCAAATAATAACAAATGATATAAAGAATGCATATGAAAATGAATTACCACATGAAAATCTATCTAATTTTGAAAGTGCAGTATAATTTATAAATTCTTCATCCCAACATGAAACATTATATGTAACACAATAATAATCATGTTTATATACTGAACTATTTCTATCTCTACAATCATGATATGCTAATTCATTCATTAATTCATTCCAATCTTCTCCTGTTGATACTTGTAATAAAACTAAACATGCTGAAAGAAAATTTCTAAAATTTGCATTTGAATTAATTTTCTTTCGGAAAGGTACAGAACCAAAAATATTCATTCCAATATTACCATATATTAAAAAAATAAAACTTGCAAATACTGCTACATTACCTAATGATGGTAATTCATATAATAAAGTATCTAATAAAGCTCTCATTCTACCTTCTTTTGATAGTAATTTTACAATTTCAAATAAACGAAGGAATCTTAAACATAATGGAACTGAATCAAATGTTGATTTTAATACATTATCCCAATGTAAATAATCAATTGGTATTGTTATATCTATTAAGAGAACTACAATAAAGTCAAATATATTCCATTTATGATGAAAATAATCTTTTTTATAAACCCAGATTTTTAATATTATTTCTGTTGTGAATAAAAATTCACAAAAGTAATCTAATGTTAAAAAACATATTTCTAATGCTTTACTTTCGTGATGTAATCTGAATATTAATCCTATTATTGATAAACAAATTGTGATTATACTATAAACTGTATATTTTTTAGATTCAAAAAATAAATGAATGTAATCAACAAGTTTTTTTTCTCCAGTTATAACAAATCTTTTTTTAGGATGAAATTTCATAACAATTCTTTGAGTTTGAATCCAATCTTTCTCAGCTTCATTTAACAAAGCAAAATGAAATCTTTTTGCTTTTAATGTTCTAAATTCTTGAATAATAACAGCAAGAATCATATCTAAAATAAAAGTATTTCCAATAAACATAACAATAATATAAAATAACCAAACCCATTTAGTACCAGTTTTCATTCCAGCAACTTGCATTTCTTGAACCCATTCATCTTTTAAAATTAATTCAAAATTAGCTTTTAAACCATAAATAAAATTAGCATAATTTTCCCTATTAAAAATCCAATTACCTCCTATATTATTACATTCTTCTTCATTTTGAAGTGAAAAATCAATATCACAAACACGTTCTAATTTCCCTTTAAAAATATTAATTCCTAATAAAGTAAACATAAAAATATATAAAAAAATAAATAATAATAAATTAATCATTGCTGGAATTGATGCTATAATAGTTTCCATCATTAAAGATAAATTTTCACTTCTAATTAAAATTCTTATTGGTTTAATTGATCTTAAAGCTCTTAAATAACGATATTGAGTAGCAATATTAAAAAATCCTAAAAATCCAATAATCCAACAAAAACAATCAATTATATTTATAATATTTCTCAAATATGCATTTTTATCAAGAATAACACCATCAGATATCATTTTTAATGAAGCATTTAAAATAAAAATACAAGTATAACATTGATTAGCTCTTTTAGAAAATTTTGCAAAATTTGATTTTGGATCTAACCAAGGATTATCAAAACAAATTAAAATTGTATTCGTTACAATTAAAACAAAAATAATATAAGATACAATTCTATTATAAACAAAATCATGAATTGCCTTTCTAAAACGTAAATTTTTTCCAAAAATAAAACAACTTGCCTTACTAACATATCGATAAAATTTTTGCCAACAAGATTTTTCTTCTTCATCATATGAATCTTCATCAAAAGAATATTCAGGAGCAACAGAAAATAAACCATTATATTTACTAGCACTTGAATTAATAGAACTTAAAGTTTGATTTCTAGATGCAGCAAAACTTGAAAGAATACTTTTATTATTTCCTTTATTTGAACTTTTTTGATCATTTGCAACTGAAACAATATCATAATCATTTTCTTTAATTGAAGGTAAGTCATTATCTTGAGGAACATTTTGTAAAAATTTCATATCTGTTGTTATTGGATTATCCATTTCATTTTCACTATCAATTTCTTCTAAAACGATATTATCTATATTTGCATATTTATTTTTTATTATATTTTTATTATTATTTGATTTATATGAAATTTCACTTGAAGAATTTAAATCAGAAAAAATTTCTGGTTCTTCTAAATTATATTCTGATAAATTGTAAAATTCTACTTTTTCTAATTCGTCATTGTAAAATAATTCAACTTGAATATTATTTGTATGTTTTATTAAAACATCATCGAAATTAAATATTTTCATATTTCCTATTTCTTCGTAATATCCACCATATTTTAAAGCATGTTCACTTAAATGTCTTTGGATAGCATGAACTTTTTTCTTTTCTCTAGTTATGAAATTTATTTGAATTTTTTTTAATAATTCAAATGGACCTTCTGATAAAGAGTAATTTGGTTTTATGTGTTCTATTCCATTTAAATATGATTTTATTTGTTCATTTATTGGTTTTTTTTTAGAGGTACAATTTATATTTATGGATGTTGCATAATAAATCATATCAAGACGGAAATTATGTATATAAAAATTTTTTTCAAAATGTCTTTTTGCAATTTCAAATTGTTCGATTAAGTAAGCAAGGAAAATTTTCATAATTATAATTTGACCAAACAACAATATTAAAAAATAAAAAGCAATAACTTCAACTTTACTATTTGTAGAACTTCTAAAACAATCAAATAATAAATCAATCCAATGATCACCAATAATAATAATAATAACAGAAACTAAACTATTTATAAAATTATCAAAATTATAATATTGTGAATCAGCAACAGCAAAATAAACTCCATTTTTATATTTTAAAGAATTGCTAAAAAAAGAATAACCTAACAAGGCAAAAATAAACAAAAATAAAATAAACACAAAAAAAAAATCAATCATCCTTGAAATAGTTCTTTCAATACTATCTAAAATAATAGCAAAATTTTCCCATTTTCTAAATAATTTAAATATTCTTATTATTCTCAAACAAGTTAAAACACTCGCAACTGCATCATCATTTCTACTAATAAGACCACTTTCTTTAATAATAACTTCAAATAAAGCTAAAATTACAATTATAAAATCCCAAATATTTTGTTTTGATTTAAAATATTCTTTTGGAGTAAAACCTACTAAAGCTAAAATAATTTCTAATAAGAAAAATCCTACTAAAATTGCATTTAATGTTTCATGAATATTAATTTCTTTTTCTGAGATTCCTCTTCTTTGAAAAGCAAAAACAATTCCATTTAATATTATACAAAGATAAAAAAATTTTTGAACAATTGGTTGTTCATGAATATAATAACAATAATAACCAAAAGTAGATTTTTTATGATAAGGAGTTAATCTTTTTATTTTTTTAAACCATTTAATTTCAGTAATCCAAGTAATTAATTTAAAATATAATGATTTAGATGTTCTTTTAATATCTCTATTAAAATTAATCAATTTATATTTTCTTTTTATTTTATTCATTTCTTGCATATTTGATAAATTAGTAGAATTAATATTTAAATTTATATTAACTAAACTTCTACTTCCTTTTGAATAAACACTTGAACCATTACTTGCAGTTTGATTAAAACTTGACATATTTTGATCTCCAATTGCCATTTTAATTTTATTTGCTTTTTTTCTTCCTCTTTTAGCAACTGATATAGAAATTTCAATATCATTTCTATCTTTATTAAAGTTATATAAAAGTAAAGCAGTAATTAAATTCAACATGAAATAATAATTAACAACTAAACAAAAAAAAAAATATATTAATGAAACATAATAATTATATCCATCCATCATTAAAAACATTAAATCAACCCAACCTTCAGAAGTAGCTACAATAACAACAACAAAAAGTGAATGTATAATATTATTAAAATTAATTAATCCATATGTAAAAACTTTATTTTTACTTGCTTCATGTAAATTAGGATTTTGAAAAGGATAATCCTCAGGAATAAAATATCTTCCATCATAATAAAATTCCCAAGTACTTAAACAATAATCTTTCTTTCCATTACAAGTTACTTCACCTCCGCATAATTTATTAATGTATAAAGGATCTAATGGTAAATCACCTCTTATAGGTTTTTTTGATGTTCTGCAAAAATAATTAAATCTATTATCAAAAATTGCGAAACCTAATAAAGCAAAGAAAAAAAATACAAAAAGTAATATTACTATTATATCAAATAAATCATTTAAACAATTAAAAATTGAATTTATAAATCTTTTCATTGAAGGAAATATTGATAAAGTTCTTAAAGGACGAATTAAACGAAAAGCACGAAGAGCATTAATATTAACTTTAAAATGTGGAATAAAATATAATAAACCACTAATAACAATAATAAAATCAACCCAATTCCAAGGATCTCTTAAATAACAATAATCTTCCATTACAAAACCATAAGCAATAATTTTTAATAACATTTCAATTGTAAAAATAATTGTAAAAGTGTTATGATAATAATCGGAATATATTTCAAATTTATCTATTGTTTCTAAGAATAAAAATATACAATTTATTATTATAAGAATATTTATTGTGTGTATAAATATTTTTGTTGATATTATTCTTTGGATAAAATATCGGAACTTATTATTATGACCAAAACAAAGTGAATTATTTGCAAAAAGAATTCCTGAATCTCTACTAAAATAACTTGAACCATTTAATCTACTACTTGTTATTGATCTTTCTTGAGACATGTGACTTAAACTTATTATATCATCTTTTTTTTTTGAATCTTTTTTTGCCTCTGGTCTTTCTCTAAACATTAATTAAATTATAATTTCTTTTAAAATATTAGGAAAATTTAAAATTAAATGATTATTATATTATTTTTTATGTTTTTAATAATTTTAATTAAATATATTATTGATAATATCAATAATAAAAAAGAATATGATTTATTGAAAATAATTAAAATTATATATTGGATATTGAAAATTATTTAAATAATTTACATAATCTAATAGATTGAAAATCAAGAGTTAATAACTATAATATTGATTGAATATAATGTCTAATATAACTTATAATTAATAAACTGAGGAAATAAAATCAATAGTATTTAGGTAAATATAATTAAAATTCCATTGTTTAAAAATTTTCTTTAATTATAAATTATATTGTTTTAAAAAATAATTTTTAATAAAATCAAAGATATAATTAAATTTTATTTATATTAAAAAAAGATATAGATATAAATTATTTATTTTTTTCACAATAATTTTTAAAATAATAAAAATTCATATATTTAATTTTATTAATTATCATATAAAAAATAAATTTATTATAAATAAATTATGTTTAATAATCAACTTATATCAAAATGTTTAAAAAAGATTAACAAAAAGGTTTTATCATTTCTTATTATTAAATATATTTTTAAATAAATTATCAATTATTTCTTCTATGAAAAACTCTTAAATTAACCAATTTAAAATAAATCAAAATATTTTTAATAACAAAAAATATAGAAAAACTTGAAACAAAAGAGAGTAAACACAATTTCCCTAATAAAT
>Ga0256407_10013778_pt1 | contig 10768 bp, 10 predicted proteins | sample RumenRJG_04DNA_FD_193489 | JGI IMG/M metagenome (GOLD analysis project Ga0256407, IMG submission 193489) | Bovine rumen microbial communities from Lethbridge, Alberta, Canada - RJG_04 | ecosystem: Host-associated > Mammals > Digestive system > Stomach > Rumen | place: Canada: Alberta... | reverse complement strand
TTATTATCTTCGGAGAATTGATAAGGGCGCGTGCGATAGACATCCGCCGCAGTTCTCCTCCGGAAAGTTCGTTTGAATAAACATCACAAAGCTCGAACAAGTCCATTTGAGAAAGGAGCTCTTTTGCGCTTCGCATGATGGCTCCTCCTCTTAATTTGCCATCCATCTAAGATAATAAACATAAAACGACACCGCAAAGACAAGGAGCAAAACGGAAAGAATGAAGACGAAATCCGTTGCGAATTTTTTGTGCCCTTTGACGCCGAAACCGAGGAGAGCGGGCTTGACATTCAAAAGCACATGAAAGGCGATAGAAACAACAAGAATTATCTGCGAGATGAGTCGTCCCGTCGTAAATACCGAAAGGCGGTAAGCTCCTTCATGCTGCGCGCCGAATATCTGAAGATGCATGATGAGCGGGAGTATTATCGTAAGACCGCTTATCCTACGAACCCAAAACAGTAGATTGTTTTTGAAATAATGGGCCCCGGATCTTTTTATCGCATAGAGTGTCTTTATTGAAAGGATCACAGTCACGATGATATGTAATGTGGCACAAGTCATCAGCACCTCCGCCGCGATCCTCATCGCGACCGGATTTGACTGTGCTCCGGTAAGCTGCAGGGAACCTATTATCGCATGGATAATAAAGCTTATAAGCATCCCCGCAACAAGAAACATATTGAACCGTCTCATATCAACCTTTCCCGCTCAGCGAAACAACTGTCATGTCTCTTTTCAATCTTTCGGGGTTGAAGCCCAGCACATCCGCCATCTCTTTTGATATCACTGCAATATCAATATATCCTTCTTCCACCTTTGAGATGAAAAGAGTGGGATCTTCCGTGCGAAATGTCATCTGGTTTTCCGGAAGCTGCGCCCGAAAGCGCTCTACAAGCTGTATCCCGCCGGCATCTCCTTTTGCTGAAGCGCAGCGGATGTCGTCAAAGATGACAGGCAGCTCCTCTCCCGAAAAAAACTTTTCCCAATCCGAAAGTGTGTCGCTGTGGAGTTTTTTGTTGATGATCACGAGGAATTCTCCGGAGGGCTGATCCGGAAGCTCTATTGTCGCGCTCGATACGGCATCGGGACTGCTCGAAAACCCTGAAAGATCAAAATGTGTCGCAAACGGCAGTCCTACAAGAAGCAGGAGAACTGCGGCCACAAACAGAGTGTGCCATAATGATTCAAGTGAGCGCATCAATCATTCTCCATTTTTCAGTTTTTTGCAGCCTGACTCAAGGCATCATTCACGGCTTCAATGAATTCGTTGTAGGAGATCGTCGCGCCACTTATTGCGTCCACCCCGTCAAGCCCCTTTGCTTCAACGAGCATTTGAGCATACTTTGGCGCTGCCTGAACAGCCTTCTGCGCTCTCAGCCGGTTTTCCTTTGAAAGATCAGCTCCGTAATTCTCATCCTTTAATGTACCGTCCAGCTCATATGTCGTGAATGTGCAGGAGACCACCTGATTGTCCTTGATCTCGATCTCAACCTCACCGTAGCCGGCGCCGTTTCCATCGGCATCATCATTGTGATCTGCGCTTCTGCCTTTGTATGTTCCGTCAGCGTAGGAAGATGCCTTCTTTTCACCACCGCAGGCAGTGAGAGAAAAGACAAACGAGAGAGCAAGTGCGGCAGCGGCTATTCGGATTATTTTCTTTTTCATATCATTCACCTCATCCCTTAAACAGCTCGTTTTTCTGATCCGATATGACCTTGCCATGCTCGAGCCTGACAATGCGCTGCGCTTCTTCACCGACCTCGGGGTCGTGTGTAACCACGATCAGGCTCGTTCCTTCTTTGTGAAGCTGGCGGAAGATCTCAAGCACGATATTCTCGTTTGCTTCGTCAAGATTACCTGTCGGCTCGTCAGCGAGGATCAGCTCCGGCGAATTGATAAGTGCCCTTGCAATACAGACTCTCTGCTGCTCTCCGCCTGAAAGCTGACTCGGGAGATGCCTTGCCCTCTCTGCAAGTCCTACCCGCTCAAGTGCCTCAAGCGCTTCCTTCTCATCCGGCATACTGTGATAATATTGCGCGACCATCACATTTTCCACAGCATTGAGGTAGTTTATCAGATGAAACTGCTGGAAGACAAGACCTATCTTGTCCCGGTGAAGCTCGGTGAGACGTTTATTACTCTCCTTTGATATGTCCCGTCCGTCAAAGATCACCTCTCCGCTCGTCGGCTTGTCGAGTGCTCCGACGATATTCATCATCGTACTCTTCCCGGAACCGGAAGGCCCCATGATGGCGATCCACTCGCCTTTTTCTATACGAAGACTCACGTTGTCAAGGGCTTTGAGTCCGCCGTATATCTTTGATATGTTTTTCAATTCCAGTAAACTCATTTTTTTGCTCCTTTATTCGCCTTTCAAAACCAGTGCCGGATCGACTTCAACAGCGCTCTTGATCGGGATGAGGCATGCGATCCCGGTAACAAGTACAGATGCGAGTATCGTGATCGGAATTAATAACGGACGGAACATTATCGAACTTCCAAAGACATTCCGGCTTACGATCTGTGCAAATACGTATCCAAGGATCGAACCAAGTATCCCTCCGATCGCTCCGAGAACCAGTCCTTCAGTCAAAAACTGCCCTATGATGCTTGAATTGTAGGCGCCAAGCGCTTTTCGAAGACCGATCTCTCTTCGCCTTTCCGCTATGACTGCTGTCATCGTAGTCGCGACGCAGATCATCGTAAGCACAAGAACTACTGCAGTCACGATAAAGACGAGGGACTGAAGCTTTGTAAGTACCGTACTTTCAGATGCTGTGACACGTTTCACAAGCTTAGCCGAAATATTAAAAACATTTGAATTGATGGTTTCAATATAGGATGACAGCCGGTCCTGGGTTGCCGCAACGCTGACCTCGACGATGTCATAGCCTCTGTCCGTCAGGGCGAGATCGGCGACATCAGATAATGAAACATAGATATAATCTTCCTCCGAGCCTCCTGTCTGAAGAATCCCGGTCACCTTCAGGGAAAGCTCGTGGTCACAATATTTTTCACCCGTATCGGGAGAAGTGTATATTTCATAATCAGGTATCTTTGAAATGTCTATGTCATCTGTCACTTCAAATGAATTTACCGCCGAGATGTCATCTCCTGCGCTGATGCCGAGCCGCTCGGCAACCTTTGCTCCTACAAGCGCCTCACCGCCGCTCATCGGTCTTTCCCCGTTGATGCGCCAATAGGGGCTCGTCTTTTGCACTGAGTCAAAGTCGATTCCCGCAAGGGTCACAGGCATATTGTGGACTGAGGTATTTTCGTAGCGGTAGGGAGTATAGCCTTCAAGCTCCTCTGTTGGAAAAAATGAAAGTCCCTTCAAGAGATCAGCGTCCTCAACGAAGGAATCCTTTGAAGGCGTGATTATGATATTCGCTCCATAGCTTCGAAACTGCGAGCTCATCTGCCTCGGCACATCATAGTAGATCATCCCGAGTCCGGAAAGGATGGTCCCTCCTACGACGATCGAAAGCAAAGCTATTATCATTCTCGAGCGGCGCCTCACAAGAGAGGCGGCTATCATCCTGATAAACATCATTCTTTTTTTGTTCATTCTCAAAGCCTCCTCAATGCCCGCCGTGAAGTACTTCAGAGGGCCGGAGTCGAAGAACGATACGGATCGCAGGGATACTGCCGACAAGAGTCACGGCTACGATCAGCACGGAAACTATGAAGGCCACCATTCCGTTCATTTCGATCGAAGAGGAAAATACAGTGTGGCCGATGACCTGGGCAAACGCATATCCCAGGAAATATCCCGCGACCGTTCCAAGGATCGCCGTCACGATCGTTTCAGTAAGGACAAGTCCCGTGACCTGACCGTTTTTCGCTCCGACGGCTTTAAGAAGCGCAAGCTCCTGCGAGCGCTCCATAACGCCCGATGTCACAAGATTTGATATTCCAAGCGTTGCGCCGATCAGGCTCATCAAAGTGATCAGCGACATCAGAAGTTCTGTCTTTTCAAGTATCTTTCCTTCAGAATCCGCGATCTTGAGTACCGCGGTCGCAGATGCCTCGGGGATCGCCTCCTGTATCTGGAAGCAGATCGAGCTCACATAGGCTGTGCAGTACCAGAGGTCGTATTCGTCACCCGTCAGAAGTGAAGGGTTTTTCGCGGCCTTTACTGCAAGCTCGTCGTCAGGGGATGTGATCGCGCTGACCTCCGCCTTTTGAAAAAGCCCATCCGTATTCGTCAGCTTCTGAACGGATGAGAGCGTCGTATAGATGTAATTGTCCTCATCATCGCCGGCTTCGTAAATTCCTGTGACTTTGAGCGTTACAGCATTATTCTCATTCTTCACGGTGATCTCATCGCCGGCTGAGATATCCTTTGCCTTTGCAAGTTCGGATCCGACCATGCAACAGTCACCGTTCGAAAGCGCCTGCTCGTCAAGCCATTCCCCGCTCTTCAGGTCCCACCAGCTCCGAAGATTGATGATCCCCGTGTCGCGCTGATAGGTCGTGCCTTTTTTTACAAATTCAAGATGATGATCAAACCAGCTGCCGACAAGCTTCACATCTTCATTTTCAAGCTTTACAAAAGTCTCTGTCACCGGCGCAAAATCCGTGATATTGTTTGCCCAGAAGATCGTGAGCAGTTCGTTCAGTCTTTCTTCCTTGAGATAATCCGGTCTGACCTCATCATCGACCTCGTATAGTTTGCTTATCACGGCCTCTGATTGCGGAACGACAGTGATGTTCGAGCCGTAGGCCTTCAGCTCCGCATTGATCTTGTCGCCGACGCCCAGCATCACATTCAGCATAGCCGTCGCAATGGAGGCGCCGAGCGCGACTGTCACCGCGATCATCAGCATTTTTTTCCATTGCCGCCTGAATGTGCCGCGCACCATTCGAAAAAACATACAGTATCCTCCTGCTACTTTATTTCACTTCATTTTTTTACTTTTTGAAGCGGGACTGGTTCTTCACCATTTCCTCGACAGGAACGATGATATCCCCGTCTACGATATCGTAATCGATGATGATCGGGTTGCAGCCGCCCTTCATACCGATAGTCGTCTTGTTCATCACGACGCCGCACTTTTTGCAGACGACCTGAGAGTCCTTGTTCTCATAATAACCGGCCTCTCCGCAGATCTCGCAGGCATCGAGCCCGATACCGTAATTCCCTGTATTCTCCTGCTTCAGGACTACTATGAACCTTGTCGGATAACCCTCCGCCGTCGTATAACCGAAGCGGTGAAGGTGCCCGTCGCTCACTGTTTCAAGTCCCACTCGAAGCTCCTTGTCATTTCCCGCACTGTCCTTTACGATCGCGGTTTCCTCAACGGGAGCCTCTTCGATGACAACGGTATTCATTTTTACAAAAAGTGTCGTGCAAAGTATTCCCATCACAAAGCAAAGAGCAGTGACCACTGTATATCGTTTTGCGTCCCTCCACAAAACGCGGTGCTTCCTTCGCTGCGCGTTCGTAGTATAGGGCTCTTTTGCTGTATGGCTTTTGACCCAGAGAAACACAGCGATAAATATCAATATGATAAAGGCGATGTATGTGTACCAGCGGGAATTGTTGCTGCTTGCTGCCGCGAAATTAAAGAGAGCGGGGCTGTCTATGATCTTCCTCGGTGTCAGTATCAGCATGAGTTTTGCGAAGAGATTCACCGCGAAGATTATGCTCAAAAGGAAGAAGGACAGGGAAAGGAGTTTTTCAAAGCCTTTTTTTGCTGCGATCGAAAGAAGCTTATATGCTGCGACTGCCGAGACCACGCAGATCACTACACCAAGAAGATAGCCGCCGAGACGGAAAAGATAATCAGTTGACAATACCCCGTTCCCGCCCGTATCGAATTTGAACGGATAAGCAAAGACATTCGGCATCGTGCCGTAAAGATAAGATGCGATAAGCCCCGCGGTCAAAACCGAAATGAAGGTCTTTGAAGCCGAAGCAGCTTTCGTCTCTTCTGAAGTACTGAAGAATTTTTTTGAAAGGATCAAAAGGACGACCATCAAGGCCAAAAATAATATCAACGCAACTACATAGCCATAGGTTCCGACCTTCCAGCCGTCGACAAGGCGTCTTGTATTTGTGATATATGATCTGACCGCAGCGATCACAAAGCCGGCAAGAAGACCGATCCTTGTGATGATCTTTGCTACAGCGTTCCCGAAATGATCCATGAAAGCAAGCATCACTCCAAGAAGAAGTGATACGAGGAGCATATCATCTGTTACATTTATCAGATAAGTAAGCATAATCCCACCATTGAAATCTGTATTGTTGAAATAAAAGCAAATTGCCGGACGCCTGTCAGCGTTCTTTATTACAAGCGTAAAGCCCATATCCGGACAGAGCATCAAAACTGCCCGGACATGAGCCCTGTGCTGCCGAAGTCCCGTAAACGCCGGCAACCGCTCCTAAAAAATTGTCTGTTTTATTCTGCCCAGGCTCCCTTGGTGAACTGCCATTTGTCGTAAGTATATACGATGGCTGAAGGGAACTCGTGAGTATCGGGACCTGTCTCGTCAGTGTGGATGAGGTAGGTGCTGGAATCAGGGAACTTGACCGTGAATGTAACGGTGTAAAGTCCGTCACCGCTCATCTTGATATTCGCGCCGTAGTGAGGGCCATCGGAAGCAGCCATCGGCATGAACGTACCGTTGACATTGTAGCTGCCGTCATTCTTCTTTACTTCGTACTCAACCGTAAGATAAGGTACCCAGTCGCCGGTTCCGTAACCGAGACCGTTCTGAAGAGCGGAAACATCAAGCTCAAGGTGGCAGTCGTAGTCTTCTGCTTTATATCCGCCGGTCATATCGACAGGCTGAAAATACACTGCGTTGAGATTCAGGAATTCTTTCTCCACTCCGGAGAAGATCTCCACCTCTGTGAAGCCCGCATCAGCAGCATCAGCGGCTGCAGCAGCAACGGCGGCTGTGGCTACATCGTCCGCAACTGAATTGACTGCGGAATTTACAGCTGAGCTTACTACAGCCTTAGTATTGTTGTTACCGCAGGCCGTGAAAGTAACGACGAGCATTGAAAGCGCGAGTGCCGACGAAAGAATTTTTGTACTTTTTCTCATTGTGTAACCTCCATATTAAAGATAAGTTTCTATAATAGCTGTGACGGATTTACGGGATCCGTTCAGGTATTACCATTGATCTTCCCGGCAGGAGCATTTTCCTGCACTGCCGCCTTTTTGGCTGTGGCTTTCCTTGTCGTCACGATGAAGACGATGAATGTGATAACAGTGATGATAAGCAATATGATCTGCGGTCCGAGTGTGATCCAGGTCGGATAGATACCGAAGAAGGCCAATACATCGTTTCCGGACATCCAGGCGAGTTCGGGAATAGTGCCCGCCAGACTTTGGACAACACCTCCGATCCTCTCCGCAAGACCGCCATCGAGGAAAAGTTCCCACATGCCGGCCCCGAGGAATGCGATCGCCATGACCGCCATGAAGATACTCGTCACGAAGAAGAACGGCTTGAGCGGTATCTTGACGCCGAATACTCTTATCAGGATAAAGATGATCGCCACTGCAAGAAGCCCCAGGGCTATTCCTCCAAACACGGCGAGAAACCCGTGCTCCATTGAGCCGGCTCTTGAGAAGTATTGCTGGCAGAACAGTATGACCTCCGCGCCTTCCCTGAATACCACGAGGAAGGAAGTAAATCCGAGCGCAAACATCTTGCCCTTCTCCGCCGAAGATGAGACCTTTTCGGTTATGTACTTCGTCCACGCCTCGGACTCTACCTTGGATATCATCCAGTTTGATACATAGATCATTACTACCACTGCCACGAGGGCTGTGACGCCTTCCACGATCTCCTGAGGTATGGAATTGCTGGTTCCGCTCGTAATGTTGTAAAGGATTATCGCAAGCACCACGCTGGCTGCAACCGCAAGTAAGGCGCCGACATAAACATAGGGCAGTCTCTTTTTGTTGTTCGTCTTGATAAGGTAGGCGACTATAGCGCCGATGATCAGGATCGCCTCGAGTCCTTCACGAAGGATGATGCCAAAGACTGCGGCGAATGTTGCGGCTGCAAGACCGCCCGCGGCAGAGGAGCCGGAGCCATCGGAAGTACCCGTCGAATAACCAAACAGCCCGTCAAGGATATTTGCATCCTCGCGGAGCATGGAAACGAGCTTATCAACTTCCGCCTTCACTTCATCGGGACTTGCGCCGTTGTTCACGGCCTTCTTCATATTTGAGAACTGAAGCTCAACCTCGTTGACTCTGGCGCCCGATATGTAGCCCATGACTGTCTTTTCAAAGCCGCTCGTTTCATACCAGAAGCCGTAGGAATTTGTGAAGGGCTTGTAATAGCCGTCGTCGCCCTCCTGGGCTGTACCGGCCTGATATCTCCTCAGACCTTCGTTCAAAAGATTTGAGATCTGGTCAGTCACATCATTGTAGGTGATCGTCCTGCTGCCGTCGGGATTGACAGCTTCCTTGTACTTTTTGAATGAAAGATAATAATTCGAGTCATCCTGACTGCCCGACGCAAACGCGTTAACAGAAAACAGACTGCATAGTGTCAGCACGAGCATGAATATGCATAATACTCTGCCGAATTTGATTCTCATGACGATAACTCCTAAATAGTTGATTCTATATTTTGTTAGGAATAACTAACGCTCTCGCAAAAAAAATAATTAGTCTTCGCTAACATCACTCTCAAAAAAACGGCCGCTACCCATCGCACTGATACAAAGCATAATGGCTTGTGACCGAACGTTATTATAGTTAGTCTATACTAACTTGTCAAGAAAAAAATGCCGGGAGGAGGATCCCCCCGGCACTGCGTTCCCCGGTATTATTTCTTGAAGAAAGCGAGTGTCTTCGTAAGCTCGTCCGAGATCTCCGACATCTTCTCCGACATGGAATTGATGTTTCCGACGGTCGCATTGACCTGCTCCATGGAAGCCGAGGTCTCTTCGGAGGACGCGGCGTTCTCTTCGGAAATAGCTGAAAGTGAGGACATGACCTGATCTACCTTGTCCGTCTTCTCGCTGATATCCTCGCAGCCATTCTTGATCCGCTCAAGCGATACTCTCACCTCGGAAACGGCCTCGATAACCTCGTCTGCCGACTTCTCGGTCTCGTCGGTGAGCGTAGCCTGATGTCCTACTGTCGTAACGAGCCTGTCGATAGTCTCAATCGCCGAGCTCGTCTTCTCGTTGAGGTTGGTCATGACCTCATCGATGAGAGCCGCGGAATCCTTGGTCTGATTTGAAAGCTTTCCGATCTCGTCAGCAACGACAGCAAAGCCTTTACCGGCCTCTCCTGCCCTTGCCGCTTCGATGGAAGCGTTGAGTGAAAGGAGGTTTGTCTGGGAGGCGATGCTGTTGATCTCGTTCATTGTCTCCTTGACCTTGTCGACTATGTCGCCGACCTCCTTCATGGAAGTTGACATATCATTGAGGGTCGATGTGGTCTCGCTCATGGCCTGCGAAAGCTTTCCGAAATTGTCCTTCATGGAAGCTGTCTTGTCTGACATCTCAACAGCCTTTGCCTCGGCGTCAGTAGCCTCTGCGGTAAGTGAATCCGTAGATTCCTTGACAGAGATCGTAGCTTCGACACCGCCCTGGATCTCTTCCGCCTGATTTGTAGCGCCCTTTGCGATCTCCTCAACAGCATTCGAAACCGCTGAAGAAGTATTTGCCGTGCTTGCAGCTGAGTTCTTGAGTTCGCCGGAAGATCTTCCGACATCATTCGCCCTTCCTGTAATGGAATCGATGATGTCACTGAGAGCTGACTTCATCCTTGTAGCTGACCTTGTAAGATTTCCAAGCTCATCGGGAGAATCATTCTGAGGTATGGCTGAAACGAGGTCACCCGAAGCGATCTTTGAAAGCGCGGAATCAAGCGACTTGATGGATCTTGTCATATACATGATGATCCGAAGCGCGATCAGTGAAAGCACTACGATAATGGCAAGCACCACAACGAGCGTAATGGTCGAGAGTATGCTGATCTGTTTTTCATAAGCCGCCACGCGATATTGGGTATAAGCGTCTATGGAGTCCTCCATGGAATTGAGATGGTCCCTGGCCGTTGAAAAGGCAACCCTCTTCACCTCGGCATCTCCCTGTCCGGTCGCGGGGTCGTAGGCTTTGTCCCATTCATCGATCTCTCCTTCAAATTCGGTAAGGAGTTCCCTGTTGGTCTGATCAAGTCCCTCAGCCTTGTATTCATTCAGGAGGAAAGGATCTTTCGCCAGCATTGTTTCAAGCTTCTTTACGGCATCCTTGACCTGATCCCTGTTTTCCGCGTAATCAGCTGCGTACTCGGATACATCAGCCCCCCTCGTGATCCACCGGTTGTAGAAAGCTTCATCGCAGGCATACTGGGCCTGATACATATCCCTGTCCGCTGTGATGAGGGCCGAAGAGGTGTTTGAGATCACCTCGATATAGGTTTCCCTGCAGGAATTTGCGACCCTTGTGATTAGGAGGTTTGAAATGATAACAACTGCAACAAGCGCGAGTGCAAGAGGAACTTCAAGTATCAAAAGCTTCACCGTGATGGAGCCCCTCATCTTCTTGATCCGCTTGACCTCCTGAACTTCTTTTTTCATGTCTTCCCCTTTCTATCCCTGATGGATATTCTGAATTCCTCGCCCGAAAATCAGCGATCTGTCGTTTTTCGGGAATGATTTCAGTATTATAGCATTAAACAGTGAAAAATAGTAATATTATTTATGCAATTATTGCTTGACAGGAAAGGCACTTCGTCAATGGTCAAAGCGTATTACATAAAAAAGAACACAGGAACGG
>Ga0256407_10013772_pt1 | contig 10771 bp, 7 predicted proteins | sample RumenRJG_04DNA_FD_193489 | JGI IMG/M metagenome (GOLD analysis project Ga0256407, IMG submission 193489) | Bovine rumen microbial communities from Lethbridge, Alberta, Canada - RJG_04 | ecosystem: Host-associated > Mammals > Digestive system > Stomach > Rumen | place: Canada: Alberta | collected... | reverse complement strand
TTTCTTTTTTATCTTTTTTTTTATTTATTAATCTTATTAATCCATTTTTTATATTCACAAAAATATGATATTTTTTATCTAAATTAGTATGATTTGATATTGTTTGCGTAATTTCGTTTTTTATATTATCCCATTCATTATTTATTATTCCCATATTATCTAATTCAAATCCATTTGAATATTTACAAGAATATTCTTTGTTCTTTTTATCAATCATGGATAAATTAATTTTTATTTCATCATTTTCTTTAATAAATTTAAATTTAATATTAGACATATTATTCAAATCCGGATTTTCATTTTTTAATTTATTCACATCAATTTTATATGAATAAATAGTTTCATATTTTGAAGGATATAGATTATTCTCATATATAAAATTAACCTTTATTTCTGATAAACTAATTATATCATCAACATTCATTTGATATTGATTCATTTCAATAGAATTATTATTTTGAAAAAGAAATTTTTTTATATCTCCACCATAATATAAATTACAATGAATTATAGGTTCATATATTATTAATTGATTTAATTCTTTAATTGGAAAATTATTTTTATATTTATAATAATATGTATATAATCCAGCTCCAACACTACAACATTCATCAATTAATATTGTTTTTGAAATTAAAAAATTATGATTACATGATTTAATAATTTCTTGAAATATAGGTATTCTCATTAATTCACCAGCCATTTCTATTTTAGCTATATTAATAATTTTTTGAGGAATTTTTGTTAAAAATTCTTTAAATTCATTATTAACATAATCAGTATAATCTTTAATTATATTTTGAAATGATTCTCTAGTTAATTCATATTTTAAATCTTTTGATTTATAAAAATCTTCAATTAAAACAGTTGAATCTTCATTAACAGTAAGAACTTTTCTTGCTTTTATAACAGCATCTAATATATATTTTTTATTTCTTTTAATAAATGATGTAAATTCTTGATCTTCATTTGAAATTGAATTTTCTTTTTTAAAATATTCCATAGATAATTTAAAAATTCTTTTATCTATATTTCTTCCTCCAAATTTATATGAAGATTTAACATATTCAACTTTAAAACTATTATAAGTAAATGTAGAATAAATAAAAGAAGTTTTTGAATGACCAATATCAACAAAAATTATATGTTTAACATCTTTTGGATCTTTTTTATTTTTAAACATATCATTATATTTATTATAACCATAATATATTGTAATTGCTGTTGATTCATTAATTATATTTACATTTTTCATTCCAATTCCTTCTGCAATAATTTTTAATATATTTTTTTGATAATAAGTATAATAATCAGGAATACTAAAAGTAGTATAATCATATTCAATTTCATTTTCTTCAAAATAATATTTATTAATTAAAGAAAGATAATCTGCAATAATTATATATGAATCACAATATTCATTATTATAAATTTTAAATTTATTTAATTTTTCATTAAAACATTCATTTTCAATATATTCAAATTCTTCCTTGTACATTGATTTATATGTTTCACTATTAGTTAAAAAAAATCCAATTAATCTTGATATATTTAAATATGATGAATTATAAAATCTTTTCATTTTTGAATTTGATGTTTCACCATATAATCTATTTGTATCACTATAACATATTTGAGAAGGAATTGTCCTTGATGCAACATCACTTAATAAAACTTCAGTTGTAAATTTTCCATTTGATGAATAACATAATGAATAAACTGTATTTTGACTTCCTATATTAATTCCTAAACTTATGTTTTTGTTTAACATTAATTTCTTTATTTTTTAAATTATAATAAATAGTTAAATAATAAATTCATAAATTATTTATTTATTCATAAAATATATTTTTTGTTTGAAAAAAGGAAATATAATTTTTTATTTAAATTTTATTAAATATGATTATAAATAAAATTAGTCTTATTTATGTATAAATAATAAATTTTTTTTTGTTTATCTTTTATTATATTTAATTTATTTAAGAATATAAATTATTTAATTCATTTTATATATTTTTATTTTTATTATTTTTTTTATATTATTAAAGAATATTTTATGAATACACTTTATCAAAATAAAATTGTTAAATTGATTTCACCGATAAATAATGATTTTTTTACTATTGAATTAACAGGTGATGAAGATGAATTGAAAGATTTAATTGGTACAATCATTAATGTTAATCCATATTCAATAAAAGGATTTAAAGATACTTATGGCAATTATTTTACTTTTTCAAGTGCAATTAAAAATCCAAGAATCAATTCAAATTATAGTCCTTTTTATTTTATTATAATTAGTAATAATTCAAATGAAAATAATATAAATAATAATAATAATAAAATAAAAAGTAAATCTATAAATTATATTACACCATTGAATAATAATAATTATATAAATAATAAAATGGAAAAAAATACAATAAAACCAAATAAAAATATGAATAAAAATGAAGAAATTGCATTAAAATTATACGAAAAAAAATTAATTGATAAAAGAAGTTATAATCTTCTAAATGAATATTTACAAAAACAAAATATAGAAATATTAACATTATTTAAATTATTTAATAATCATAATAAAAATTTAAAAAAATTATCTCTTCAAATAAAACCAATTTTAGAAGAAATAACAAATAGAAAAAATATTTCCAAAAATGAAAATAATGACATAAACAATAATAATAAAACAAATAATTTAATATTACATATAATTGAAAAAGAGATTAATTCTAAAAATGATATACAATTATTAAAAGAATTATTATTAAATGGAAATAAACAAATGATTCAAATAATAGAAAATTATAATAAAGATAATAATAAAAAAAATTTAGTAAATAGTTTAAATAATATATTAAATAATTTCAGAGATAAATCAAATTTTTTTAATTCAGAAAATAATTCAATAAGCAAAGATGAATTACAATTAATAAAAAAAAATGAAAAGATAGAAAAAAAAATTTTAAAATGTTTCTCATCAAATTCTAATTTTAAACAAGATTGTATTTTATTATTTAAATATGATATGATGAGATTTAATAATAAAGAAAAAAATCAATTTTTTAATGAAGTTTTTCATATAAAAGAAAATTCAAATATTACACAATATATAAAAAGTTGTATTAAAGAACATTATCAAAATTTTATTTTAACAAGCTTATTTCCAGATTTTAATTTAGAACAAACAAATATTTATAATGAATGTATTAATAATAATGATAAAAAAATGATTAATTTTTTTAATAAATTAATTGAGAATAATGATTTAAAAGATTTTATTAAAAATGTTATTTCATATGTTAATACAATTATAAAAGAAAAAAAAAGTGAAAATGAAAATGAAAGTGAAAATGAAAGTGAAAGTGAAAATGAAAATGAAAATGAAAGTGATGAAGATATAGAAAAAGAATCTGATTATCCTTCATCTTCATCTGCTTTTTCTTCATCAAATGATGAACAATATAAACAATTCATCAATTGATAAATAATTTATTATAATTTATCTAGTTATATATTATATAAGAATAATATATATTAATATATAAATATTAATATTCATATATTATATTATTTTTTGGAAATATTTATTCAAATATAAATATTCAAAATATTTTTATTTAATTCATTTATTATTTATATTTTTTTTAAGATATTAAATATTTTTTAATATTAATGAAATTTATTTATTATAATATTGATTTTAATAGAATTTTACTCTTTATTTCTAATTTAAAATTATTATACCTTAATATATATGAAAATGGAATTTTTAGAAATTAATAAATTTAATTTATTGAAATATAAAAAATTTCATTTTTAAAAAAAGAATTATATAAAATAAATGTCATCAAACTCATTAGAAAAATATCAAAAATTATCAGATAAAATAGCTCATTTACAAAATCTAGAGCTAAAAAATCCAGAAAGAATAGATACTCTTCAATATAATGTAGAAAAATTAAACAATCAAATGATAGATTCAATATCAGATTTTTCAGAAAAATCAAAATATATTGAACAATCAATAGAAGCATTAAATCGTCTTTATAAATCAAAAATGTTAATAAAAGATAATAATGAAAAGAAAATAAATAAAGAATTAGAAAATACAGAAGAAAATATAAAAATGATGATTCAAGAACATAGAAATAAAATGATGAAAGGGATTGATCAATCTTTTTTAGAAATTGAAAATTATTTAAATGAAATGATTAAAAAGCAAGAAAATGATAAAATAAAAGTAAATGAACAATTTGATAAATTAAAATTTATTACTCAAAATGAAATTCCTAATTTAATAAAAGAAACTGAAAATTTTAATAATAATAGTAAATCAAATTTAGAATCAATGAGACAAATTTTAAAAGAAGAAGTTAATTATACTAAAGATTTAGTATGATATTTTTTTTAATTTTTTATATATTTCTAAAGGAAGAGCCTCAAGAGAAGAAAATGAAAATTTATTTAATCAAAGTTTAAATGATGAAGTTAAGAATATTCAAAATAAAATTGAACAATCAAAAAAAGATAGGTAAATATATAATATTTCATTATCTTTTTTAGAGAAATTTTTGAAGAGAATGTTTTTAAAACTTTAACTGATTCTATTGAAAGAATGAGAAATGCAATTTCAAATTAAAATATTGAATAAATTTAATTTTTATTATTTTTTATTTAAAATATTAAAAAATAATCTAATTTAAATAAAATAAAAACAATAAAAAAAATTAAATATAAAATAAAAAAAATTAATTTTTCTGTTTTTTATTAGATAAATGAATAATAATGATTCAGCAACATTCTTAGGAAAAAAAGGAAAAATAATGCAAAATGCAGAAGTACAAATAGGAACATATGATGAAAATATTTTTCCAGAAGAAAAAGAAATTGAACCAGAAGAAATAATAGATTTAAAAAATGAAGAATATAAAAATAATGAGAATAACTCAGAAATAAATGAATATGAAGATGAATTAAATAATATTGATCCAGATAATATTATTCCAAATGATGAAGAAGATTTAAATCAAATTGAAATTGAAAATGAATTAAATGAAAAAGAAGAATTAAATAATGAAAATAATAATAATAATATTAATCAAAATATTGAAGAAGAAAATAATGTTAATTCAATGAATTTTAGTCAATTAAATTTAATAAAATCACATTTAAAATTAATATGTGATAAAATAGAAGAAGGATTAAATAATTATCATAAATCAAAAGAAATATCAAAAGATAAAAATGATACTTCTTTTCAAAATTCTTTTTCAAATATTGAAATTAAACCTTTAACAAAAGAAATAAATAATTATAAACAACAATCTGAAAATATACAATATGAATTAGAACATGTTTATAATATTCAAAAAGTAAATGAATTAGAATCTGAATTACAAAAAAAGAAAAATTTTTGTGAAAAATTAAAAAAAGATAATTTGACTTTAAGAAGAGTTATTAAAGATCAATCTAAAGGAATAGATGAATATATTAGTAAATTTGATAATAGTAAAGAAATAGATGAAATTAAAGAACAATTAAAAATTGAAAAAGGAGAATTAAAAATTAAAAAAGATGAAAATAAAATTATTGAAAATAAAATTAAAAACCAAAATTCAAAAATTGATGTTTTAGAAAAAAAAAGTAAGTTAATTAAAGAAAATATTGAATATTGTAAAAAAAAACAAATGAAAGATAAAAAAAATCAAATTGAAGAAGAAAAAGATGAAAAAATTGATGAAAATGATATTGAAAAATTAATTGAAGAGAAAAATAAATTATCAGAAGAAAATTCAATTAAAGAAAAATTATATAAAAATGAAATTAAAAATCAACAAATAAAAATAAAAGAAATGAGAAGTCAAATATCAAAAATTTCAAATATATTAAAATCAATTGAACAAATGAAAAAAAAAGAAGAATTAAAAAAAAGAGAAATTCAGAGAAATAAATTAAGACAAAATCAAAAAAGTAAATCTCCAATTAGAATAAACCCAAATCAAAAAAGTAAATCACCAATTAGAATAAATAATAATAATCAAAATAATATTATTATTAATCAAAAAAAATATGACAGAGTAAAAAATATGAGTAGAGATAATATAAGAAGATTTAATGATAATAATTATAATAATAATAAAAGTAATATTATTCCAAATTTTGGAAATAAAAATAGTTATAACAATCAAATTATTGATGATTTAATTTTAACAAGAACTCCAAATTTAAAAGTTAAAGGAGGAAAATTTAATAAACCTTTTGAAATAAATAAATTTAATAAAGGACAAAATATTACTAATTATATTCCTAAGAGATTAAGTCAAGCATTACCAGAAAATCCTAGTGATATTTTTAAAAGAAAAGGAGATATACATGAAGTAGGAAATGAATATAATAATATGGATATTAATATTAAAAGTAATATTAATAATAATGAAAAAGGAAATAAAAATCCTGATATTGTAGTTAATGAAATAGAAAATTTGAAAAATGAAATTCAAAATGTTTTAAAAAATAATATTTTTCAAGATAATCCTTTATCAGATAAGAATATTTATTCAAATGATATTGATAATGAAAATATAAATATAAATATTAATAGTCAAAATAGAGTAAATAGTAATGAAAAAAATTACAAATTTAATGAACAAAGTACAATTTTAGCAACACCAATTAATGATATATCAGATATTAAAAATGAATTTGATTATTTAAATGAATTAGATAATCAAAATATAATATCTAAAAATTTACCTAAAGAAAGACCAGCTTCATCAAAAAGAAAACCTTTTGATAAAATTAATTTTAAATAATAAATCAATATAATATTAAATAAATTTTATTAATTAAAATTTAATCGTTAATAAAAATATTTTAAAACCTTCAAATAAATAAAATGTCTTCATTGAGAACATATAATAAATTTTATAAATCAGATATTTTTAATACATCTTCAAAGATAGAATATTTTTCACCAATAAGGAAAAATCTTCAATCATCATTAGAAAAAACATCATATGATATTTTTAATTCTAATAATTCAAATCTATCATTAAATAATAATGATGAATCAATTAATAAACATAGTAAAAAATATATTAATAAATCTCAAAGTGATATTTTTAATGCTAAAAAAGAAAATAAAAAAATAAAAACAAGAAATAATCCAAATACAGATTCTCATATTTTTTTAGGTAATAATTATACAGATTATATAGTAAAAAAATCAAAAAAAAAAGAAGAATTTAATCCAAAATATTCAATAAATACTTCATTAGAAACTTATTATAAGCAATTTTTTAATAAAGAAAATAAATATAAAAATTTTACTTCTTCAAAAGGTTATTTAAATAATGAAATAAAATTAAATAATCATCATATTTTACAAAATCCAATTAGAAGAAAAATAAAATGGACAAATGGAAATTCTGCAAATGTAAATATAAATCCATCAAATACATCTCGAATAAATAAAATAAATGCTCAAATTTCAAATATTTTTAATTTACCTGAAAAAGATTATAATAAAATTGAATTGAAAAGAAAAAATGAAGAAGAAAAATTAAAAGAAAAAAATAAATTAGAAAAAAATAAAGAAAAGAAAAAAACAGAATTTAGAAATAATTCAGCAAAAGATATTAAAAATTATGATAAATATGAATTTAGTTCAATTCATTCAAAATGGAAACAAAGTAAAATTGATTGGATTAAACCAGAAACAAGTATTATGTTTCAAAGATTTAATGATAAAGAAAATAGTAAATTAAATGCTTTTCAAAGGAAACAATTTGAAATAAATGGAAATATTAATTATAATGACAAAAAAGATATTAAAATTAATATTAATGATAACATTCCTAAATTTAAAAAAATAAAAAGATTAATTGATTTGAATTCTCCCTTAATGAATGATACAAAAAAAAAGAAAATTATGCAAAATATTTCAACTAATAATTTATTTGAAAATGACTATTATGATAAAATTTTATCTAAAAAAAAAATAAATATATTAAGTGATAGTGAATATAGTTTTAGAGATAATTCTAAATCTAGAAATGATGAAAGTACTTTAAGAAGAATATTTTCAAATGAAGGAATACATATTTATGATATTAATTCTCATTATGATAAAATTTTTGGAGATGGAAATGATATTGAATTTACTTTTAAAATTAGAAATGATGATGAAAATGAAATTAAAAGAGTATCTGAAAAATTATTAAAAGAGAAAAATATTCAAATTGAACCTAAAAAAAAAATCTTTGTAAATAGAAAAAAAAGTAAATTTAATAGTCCAAGAATTAGTAATTATAATGATAGTATAAAATTAAATAATAATTTAAATAATCCAAAGTTTTCTAAGGATAAATTTTCTAAACAATTTATTCAAATTAATTATAATTATAAGAATAATAATAAATTAAAAAAATGATAATATTAGTTAATTTAGTTTTTATATTTTTTATTTTTATTTTTTTATAAAAAAAATTTATAAATTATATTCCAATATTATTATATTTTTTATAAATATGAATGATTATTCATTTTTAGAAAAAGAAAATTATGAATTAAGAAGTGAACATGAAAATTTATTTCAAAAATCAATAAAAAAAGAAAATTATATAAATGAATTAGAAAAAAAAATTTCAATATTAGAAAATAATTTTTATAAAAAACAAAAAGAAGAGCAAAGAAAGAAAGAATTATTTGATGCTGTTGAAAAAACAAAAGAAAATTTAAATCATTTGAAACAATTATATATTCAGAAATTTAATCAATTAAAAAATAAATTTATTAAATTAAAGGGAAAAATTGAAGAACAAAATAGTAATATAGAAAACAATAATTATAATTTTTCAAATACAAAAATTAATAAATATATTTCAAAAATAGAAAAAGTAAAAATATTTATTTTAAATTTAATAGTTTATTAACGAAATGAATAATAATAACTCTAATATTTAATTTATAAAAATATACGATAATAATAAAAAAATAAAATATAAAAATATAATTTTTATTTAAATAAATTTTCGAATAAATATATTGAAAAAAACCCAACAAAAAAATATCATTCATTCATAATTTGAAATTTTTTACATTTATTCCTTAAAATATGCTGATTTTCTCAATTCTAAGAATCTAAAAAAACAGGAAAAAAGGACCGAAATATTTTAATTATCCTGTATCATCAAACCTAATAAATCTATAATAACAAATAAAAATTCATTTTCATAAAAAAGTTTTTCTTTAACTTTATCATTTTCAATTTATTATATTTATTACAAACTCTTATTAGCAAAGATGCAAATGCCAAAGGTCAAATTGGTGAAAAAAAATGAATTACTAATGGAAAAATATATAATAAAATAAGAACTGAATTCAAATTGTTTCAATATTTAATTGAACTAAAAATTAGTAAAATAAATATTTGACTTTAATATATCAAAATATGTAAATTATATATTATTTTTATTGTTTATTTTGTTTTTTTAATTAAAAAAATTAAATAAAAAATGAATCAAATAAATACAAAAATAGATTTATCAAAATATAAATCAATAACTCAAGATTATAAAGTTATAAATTGTAATACAGGAATATTATTGAAAAAAAAATTTAGTTATTTAAATCCAGATAATTATAAAAAAATATTATTACTTGAAACAACAGATCCAATATTAGAATTAGTACAAAATAAAATAGAAATTGAATCTCATTCTTCCAAATATATTAAATTAAGATTCAATATTCCTCCAAGAGAAGGAATTTATTATGTATATTTAATAATAAAAAATGTAACAAATCAAAATCAAATTGAAGAAATTGAAAAATTTAATTTTAATGCGGGAAAATAATTTTTAAATAGATTTAATTTTATCAAAGAAAAAATATATTTTTATTTAAAAAAATAATTGTATAAAAGATATGGAAAAAAATTTGTTTTTTTTTTATTTCCTTTTTGATATAATGTTTATATTAAAAATTATATTTTAAATTAACAATTTTTTCCAAAAATAAAAACTCATTTATTAACGGGTTTAATAATTGAAAGAATAATTTCGGATAAAGAAAAAATAACAATTATATTTTTTGTTGATTTATGTTAATATTGGAAAAATTTTTTTTTCTTCATTTCAAATATTTTCTGAATCAAAAGATATAAAAAAACATAATATGATTTTAGGGCAAATTAATATTTATTATTATATTAAAAAAAATAAATTAAATATTAATATTAACTACTATTTAAAAAGTAATAATTTTGGTAAAGAAAAATTAATTTATAATAGTGAAATAAATTTTATAGGATTAAATGAATTTTTTATAGAAATTTTAAAAAAATTTTTGATATTTTATTTAATTTAAACCACAAAAATAAAGAGGGAGGAAAAAAAGGTATAGACTTTATTTAATTTGAATAAGTTGAAAATGATATTAAAACTTTAATAAATAAATAATTAAAAATAATTAATAATTATTATATAACAAATGAAAAAATATTAAAAGAAATATAACATTTAGACAAGAAACAATATATATTTATTAATAAAAGAATATGACTGAAAAAAGTGATTACTAGAAGATATAAATTTATTAATATAATAAATAAATTTATAAATATTTTTATAAGTAATAGATATAAGAAAAGATATGTAAAGTCCAAAAAAGTATTGTATTACATTAAAAAAAATAATAAAAAATTTTAAGGATGTAAAAAAAAATTAAAAGAGAAAAATAAAAAAAAGAAAAACAAAGAAAATAAAAA
>Ga0256407_10013771_pt1 | contig 10773 bp, 10 predicted proteins | sample RumenRJG_04DNA_FD_193489 | JGI IMG/M metagenome (GOLD analysis project Ga0256407, IMG submission 193489) | Bovine rumen microbial communities from Lethbridge, Alberta, Canada - RJG_04 | ecosystem: Host-associated > Mammals > Digestive system > Stomach > Rumen | place: Canada: Alberta... | reverse complement strand
CGTTAATCCAGGGTGTCTGCGAACAAGTTGTCTTAACGACCGTATCAAAGGACTTGTTCGCATTTACGATTATAACATATTTATTCGATGGGTGTTTTTATCACCAATTTGGTGTGCTGCTAGATAAAAAATTATTTTCAATTAATTTAATAAATTATTTTTAGCAAAAAAAGAAAAAGACGAGGAGGCTCCCCGTCTTATCTTTATATATAAATTAACGAATATTTAATGTCATGCATTCAGCGTGAACAGTTAAATCATCACTAATTAAAATTTCAATCACTAAAGTCATATCTTCGAAATTGAAATTATATGGACCCATACCGCTTTCTGGAACAGGAACTTGGTATCCAGCTATTGTCATAGAGGTAATTGTGTAAGTGCCGCCATAAGCTCCGTTATAGTTAACTGTACCGACAATATTAGTTGGTTCATTTACAATTCCACTTCCCATATAGCTCTTTTCAGAATAGAAAGTTAATTGATTGGAAGTGAATACTTGAACTTCTGCATCAACGAAAGCTTGAGCTATTTCATCAATATTAGGAACTTCTTCACTTGTTTCTTTAAATTGAGTAAATAAGAATCTGCCTTCAAAGTTATTAGCGTATTCTTCTGGCATAGTGACGGTAGTTTCACCAAATAAAGAACCTGTATATTCAATAGTGTCTGTTTCTCCTCTATTCGCGGTGAAATAAACTAATTTACCATTTTCAAATTTGAAGGAGGCACTTGTATAAATATCTCTTCCTTCATATTTGACATCGGTTAAGTTGTATTTTTCTCCGTCAAAAGTAGCTTGAGAAAACTCAACATCTTTGAATTGGAAACCAGCGTCAACAAATAAACCTTCCATAGAGATTCTACGATTACCATATAAGAAAGTATTTCTACGATATGTATCAAATAATGGTTCGTAGGCAACATATTCGTAAGAATCATCATCTATATGATAACTTTCCTTATTTAATTCGTAATAGATAGTTCCTTCGTCTTCGTGGCCTTGAGAAGTTGCTTTATGATAAGAAGCATATTTTCCGTTATCACATTCAAGTTTAACTTCGACATTATATTCCGCGCCTTGGATAATCATATGAATATTACCAACATATGTAGCGTTAACGTTTTCTCTGAAAGAGTGTGATTTACGAACTAAAGAGTTCCACTCCTCTTCTGTAATTTCATAAGGATTAGGACCAGTAGAAGGTTCGACACTTGGTTCTACGCTTGGATTAACGCTAGGTGCAACACTAGGATTTACTGAAGGATCAGTGGAAGGTGTATTTCCACCTTTACAGCCTGCTAAGGCTAATGGTAATAAGAGTAATAAAATTTTGCTTTTCATTTCTTTTTCTCCTTTAATTGTTTTTAGTATAAAGAAAATCTGACCAATAGTCTATTCATACAATAAAAGGTGAGGATTTTTCGTCCACACCTTTAGACTTAAAATAATTGATTAATACGCCCAGTCAATATTGAATATGATGTAATAAGGATATTCGGCATCAGTTCTAGGAATAACAATTCTAGCTTGGCTAACATCGTAAGGTTCAAATTGAAGTGCTACTCCCCAACTTTCAATATCAACTTCTGTACCTGAATCATATTCAAGATAGTCACCGTATAAGACGAACTTATTTTCCTCTGCATCATATGTATAGTGACCATGCAATACACCTGAATGGCTGAGCAAAGTATTATTTAAGTAGAATTTATTAGCGGTTAAAGTGAACTCACCAGCTTCAAGTTCAAGATATGATCCTTCATATGCTTCTTTAAGGGTAGCACTGATTCCATCCTCTCCATATACGTCTATATAATCAAATCCGCCATCGACATTATCTTCATATAGATTAGGAATACTAAATGTAGGGCTAAGATCTGATCTTCTTTCCCAAGAAACTACTCTGTTACTTGAAAGGGTTACTTCGAATTTCTTTAAAATAGAATTTTCGAATAAGAATCTAGCACCTTTTGTTGTGTATCTAGTTTGAGCAGGTAAATCTTCTTCGCCAATGACATACCAACCTTCATCTTCGTTAGTTGTAGTGTCAAAAGTTAATTGACCAAATTGAACAGTACCGTAATCAAAGAAGCAGAAATGCTTCATTAAATCATAAACTAATACTATGTTCTTACCTAAACCCATACGGTTGTGAATATATTCTTCACCATCTCCATAGTAGAAATCATATTTGTAGCCAACATCCATTTGGTAACTAAGAACATCCATTTCAACAAATTCTTCATCTGTAAGAATACCGTTAGTATTGTATTTACCAAAGTTGTAGTTACCTAAATTAAATTTAAATGAAGTCATACATTCAGTAACTCCATTCATTTTCATTTCACCTTTAAAGACACCTTTTTGATCAACATCAAAGACACCAAGAGTACGGATATCTTCATCCCAAGTAGATTTGTCAATTATATATTTACTATAGTCTTTAGGTGAAATAGATGAGCCGCTTTGGCTAGGACTATTAGAGCTAGGATTTATTAAAGTATTTCCTCCACTTGACCCATAAGATCTATATTCTCCACTTGAACCATAAGATCTATATTCTCCGCTTGAGCCATAAGATCTATATTCTCCACTTGAGCCATAAGATCTATATTCTCCGCTTGACCCATAAGATCTATATTCTCTGCTTGACCCATAGGAAGTACCAGCTGGTGAATATGGTGAATATGCACTACTTGCGATATCTTCGCTTGAATCCCAACTTGGATCAATACTTGGTGTTAAGCTTGGTTCTACACTAGGTTCAATTGAAGGTTCTTCACTAGGTTCCTCTGAAGGTTCTTCACTAGGCTCTTCAGATGGTTCTTCGCTAGGTTCCTCTGAAGGTTCTTCGCTAGGCTCTTCAGATGGTTCCTCACTAGGTTCTATAGAAGGAGCAACACTAGGAGCAACACTTGGTTCCTCACTAGGTTCTAAACTAGGTTGAACACTAGGGGCAACTGAAGGAGCAACACTAGAATCTCTAGAAGGTTCTGGCTCACCGCCTTTACAGGCTGTAATAGCAAGAGGAAGCAATAATAAAGCTAATTTACGAATTTTCATAATTTTGTTTCCTTTTTAATATGTTAATTATAATTATTTATTTACATTTGTAACATTATTTTTCTTTTCAAATCTTAAAACATTGATTAATCCTAAGATTACAGAAACAAAAGTTACACATGAACAAAGTAAATTTAACAAAGTTAATAGTTCACTATTGACAATTAGGCTTGCGTAAAAGCTAATAAAGAATAGTTGACCAAAAATAGTTAAGATACGGTTAAGTTTTTGACTATATAAGAATAAAGCTGTCGTATTTATCAAAGATCCAATAACCGGTAATAAGCTTAAAGGATTCTTGTAAGTTGTAATTAAAGATAAAGAGTATAAAAGTAAGAATATTAAAAGCCAAGTGACATCATCAAAAACCTTACTTTTACCTCTTTGTAAGAAGACTAAATCTCGACATATTCCAATTATATTAGTGGCTAACCCCGCGATTAGTCCCGCTTCTTTTGTCGATAAATAAGCAAATAATAAATTGATTACAGAAAAGACATCAAAGAGTAGCTTAAAGACTAAAGTTAAACCTCTTTTAGGAAATAAATAACCAAGAAAGCAATCTAAAACGGCTAATATACCGAATATTAGTGCAACGATATAGTAGCCGTCTAGATTAAAATTCATTTATTTATTTTTACCATAGAAGATTGCAAGGTAATAAGCAATCTTTAAAAAGATGTAGATAAAGTCTGTATATAGGGTTAATGCACAATATAGAGTGAGGTTAGGACTCAAAGCGCCTTCTTCACAGATTTTACCAATTTGATTAAGATCAACAATGATCATTAATAACATACCAGCAAAGATAGCGAAGTCGATAATCCAATACCACATAGGATTAGCTATTGGCATCCAAATAGTGAATAAGAAGGTGAATAATGCACACATCGCGCCACCAAGGATAAGCATAATACCTATCGCAGCGACACCGGTCATTCTACCTTTACTTAATAAACCGATAAGACTTAAGACTCCAAAGATTCCTGTAGTAATTCCTAAAGCCATACCTAAGATATTCCAAGGAATAAATAAGGTAATACTTGAGCATAATGTACCCATTACCACGACATATATGAAGGAAAGTATTGGCATTGCTTTTCCTCTACCCTTACGTAAAGCAACGAATTGAATTACAAATGTAAGGACAATAAGAGTAATCGCACTACCAATAAGAACGCCCCATAATGTATTAAATGCGGTCCTATTAAATAAAGCTGGGTCACTACTACCGAGCCATCTAGCAAATAGATAGCCTAGTCCTAAAGCAATACCTGCAGTTAAAAGTAACCAGATAAACATGATTCCGAATACTTTACCGAGGTTTACTGTTTTAGATGAGGAACTAACTACGTCTTGTTTTTGGAAGTCATTTTCATTAGGACCTGTGGTCCCGTAATTTCTTCCATTAATAGCCATAATTATTTAATGTTATTTAATAATTCTGTGTAGGATTCAATCTTTAAGGAAGCGCCACCAACAAGAGCACCATCAACATCAGGACAGCTTAAATAAGCTTTAATGTTTTCTGGTTTAACGCTACCGCCATAAAGGATTCTGATCTTAGCGGAAGATTTACCAACACATTCCTTAAGGACTTTTCTGATGAAGTTACAAACATCTTGAGCGATTTCTGTAGAAGCGTTTTTGCCTGTACCAATGGACCAAACTGGTTCATAAGCAACAACAACGTTCTTAGCTTCTTCTTCGCTAATACCTTCAAATCCTTTAACAATTTGTTCTCTAACTACTTCTTTAGTTCTACCTTCTTCAAATTGTTGAAGAGTTTCACCAACACAGTATAAAGGAACCATATTGTTAGCGATTAAGGCTTTCATTTTTAGGTTACATTTTTCACTAGTTTCGTTATCATATGCTCTTCTTTCAGAGTGACCTAAGATAACCCAGTTAATACCTAATTCTTTAAGCATTGGGATACTTACTTCACCTGTATAAGCACCTGATTCTTTATAGTGACAGTTTTGTGCTGCAACAATCATTGTTTTAGCACTATATTTTCTTACTGTTGCTAAAGAAAGATAAGTAGGAGCAACACCAAGATCAATTCTTGCGCTTCTTGCTTCTTTAGCAAGTGGTTTAGCGGCAACAGCGAATTCCTTAGCTTCGCTAGCTAATTTATTCATTTTCCAGTTGCCCATTAAAAGTTTTCTTCTAGCCATACTATTATCCTAAAACATCAATTCCTGGTAAGTGGCCATCATTTTCAATCATTTCTAAGGAAGCACCGCCACCAGTAGAAACGTGAGAGAAGTTCTTCACATAACCAAATTGTTTAATAGCAGCAGCACTATCACCACCACCACAAACTGTAAATGCATCTGGAATAGATTTAATAGCTTCACAGACTGCTAATGTACCAGCTTGGTAAGCATCTTGTTCAAAGACACCCATTGGACCATTCCAGAAGACCATCTTTGCTTTAGCAATAGCTTCTGCGTAGAGTTTACGTGTTTCTGGACCAATATCTAAGCCTTGGAAGCCATTTGGAGTTTCTCTTACAGAACATGTTTTAACAGTTGTTGGATTTTCGAATGCATCAGCAACAACAGAGTCGATTGGGAGAAGGATTTTACCATCTGCTTCTTCTAAACATTTCTTAGCATAGTCTAAGTATTCGTCTTCGACTGGAGAATCACCAGTTGGATAACCCATAGCTTTAAAGAATGTATATGCCATAGCGCCACCGATGATGACTCTATCACATTTCTTTAATAAAGAATCAATAACTTTAATCTTACTTGAAACCTTTAATCCACCTAAGATAGCGACATATGGTCTATCTTTTGGATCAACATTGACACATCTAGTTAAGTTAGCGACTTCTTTTTCAACTAAATAACCAACTGCGACTGGTTTACCTTCTGCTTTAAGGATTTCTGGAATGCCATATGTAGAAGCATGAGCACGGTGAGCGCTACCAAATGCATCCATAACATAAGCATCACCTAAGCTAGCCCAGATTTTAGCAAGTTCTGGGTCATTCTTTTCTTCGCCTTTTTCGTAACGTGTGTTTTGAACGAGTAAAACATCACCATTACCGAGTTTAGCTACTGCTTCTTCAAGTTCAGGACCTCTTGTGACTGGGCAGAAGTGAACTTCTTGACCAAGTAATTCACCTAAACGTTTAGCAACAGGAGCTAAGTTGTTCTTTTTCTTTTGTTCTTCTACTACTTCAGGTGCTTCTTTATGTTTTACTTTTCCTAAGTGTGAGAATAAAACTACTTTAGCGCCTTTAGCGAGTAATTCTTTGATGGTAGGTAAAGCGGCAACAACACGATTGTCATCTCTAATTTCTCCACCTTTTAAAGGAACGTTGAAGTCAACACGGACTAAAACTCTTTTTCCTTCAATGTTTTTTAAATCTTTGACAGTTAACATTTTGTCTCCTTTATAAATAAAGCGCCCAATAAGATGGGCGCTAAATCGTCTTTTGATACGGGTAATAGCTACCCCTACAGTTTTTTGTTAGTTAATTAGCAATTTTCTGCGAAGTATTTAATGGTTCTGACCATTTGAGAAGTATATGAGTTCTCATTATCATACCAAGAAACAACTTGAACTTGATATCTGCCACCACCAATTGGAGTAACCATTGTTTGTGTAGCATCGAATAATGAACCATATGTCATACCGATAACATCGCTAGAAACTAATTCTTCTTCAGTATAACCGAAGGATTGGTTTGCTGCTCTCTTCATAGCGGCATTGATTGCTTCTTTTGTAACTTCTTTCTTTGTCTTAATGACTGCGACTAAGATTGTTGTTGAACCTGTGCAAACTGGAACTCTTTGTGCACTACCGATTAATTTACCATTTAATTCTGGGATAACTAATCCGATTGCTTTAGCAGCACCTGTTGAGTTAGGAACAATGTTGCAAGCTGCTGCTCTTGCTCTACGGAGGTCACCTTTTCTGTGTGGTCCGTCAAGAACCATTTGGTCACCTGTGTAAGCGTGGACTGTGGTCATAATACCACTTTCAATCTTAGCAAATTTATTTAATGCATTAGCCATTGGTGCTAAACAGTTTGTTGTACAGCTAGCTGCTGAAATAACTTGGTCTTCTTTTGTTAATGTTTTGTGGTTAACGTTAAAGACAATTGTCTTTAAGTCTTTACCAGCTGGAGCACTGATGACGACTTTTCTTGCACCTGCATTGATGTGTGCCATTGATTTTTCTTTAGATGTATAGAAACCTGTACATTCTAAGACAACATCAACACCAAGTTGTCCCCATGGGCAATTTGCTGCATCTTTTTCTGCATAAATTGTGATTCTCTTACCTTTGACTTCGATCCAACCTGGAACTTCGCCATCTGCAGAACATTTGACTGTGTCTGCGTATTTGTAAGTACGTTGAGCTGAATCGTATTTGAGTAAGTGTGCTAACATTTTTGGGCTAGTTAAATCGTTAATAGCAACGACTTCATAACCTTTAGCATCAAACATTTGGCGGAATGCTAATCTTCCGATTCTACCAAATCCGTTAATTGCAATTTTTACTGACATATAAATCTCCTTTAATTAACTGCGTTATATAGTATATACTATAAACTTTTTTCTTTAAAGTGTTTTAATCTATTAAGATTAGTAGATAAAAATGTTCTTATTACTATTTGTCTATTATGCTGAAAATGGGATTTTATTATATAAGGTAAAAAAAGATAGAAAAAAGATTAAATAGCATTCGAAAAAAATTTAAGATTTGTCACACGGTTAAAAATGAGAAAATTTAGATAAAATATGAATTCTTATGCTTGAGATTATTCTATGCTTATGGTTTTTTAAGTTTTTTACAATAATCTTTGAATAATCACAAAACCTTATTTATTGAGTTTTGGTCTATGTAAATAAAGTTACTATCAAGCCTTCCATCGTCTATCGTCATCAATAACGTCAAAAGCAATTTTTAAGTGCAAATGTTTAAAAAGAGCAAGTAATACTCATTTTTTGGTATAAAAACACTATTATCTTTAATATATATTATCTAAATGACATGATCCCCTTAGTTAGTTCACTAAGAGTAATATTAAAGGCAATAGCAATTCTTTCTAAAACGTCTAAAGAAGGATTTCTTCTGCCTCTTTCTAAGTCTGAAATATAATTTTTATTTATTCCACTTTCAAAAGACAACTTTTCTTGAGTCCACCCTTTGCATTCTCTAAGATATTTAATTCTCATTCCAAGTTGAGTTTGTACATCCATTATTTATGTTCCTGTAAATAGAGCTCATGTATTTTTCTAAAGATATGATTCACATTACTTTTTGAAACTTGTGTTCCAAGGATTTCACTAGCTTCATCCGCAATTTGATCGAGTGGTTTAGAAATATATTCTTTTCGAATTTCGGCGACAACTTGTGCTTTTTTATTTCCAAAAATTGTCACTCCATATTTATTTTCTAAAAATTTGATTTCTGCTGCTTGTCTTTTTCCTGCCTCAACAGTTTTAGACATATTTGCTAAATCAAGGTTTTCCAAACGATTAGCATTATTCATATAGTCTCTATCAATACGGTAATTTTCAAATTCAATCGCACTACCTGAAGCTCCAACCATAACTAAGAAATCTGCAATTTGGTCGCCCTTTTTGAAATAGATTACATATTTATTTCTTCTTTTAATAACGCGTGGATTAATATTGTTATTCTTATATCTAGGAAATAAATGTGAAAGCCATTTCGCGTAGTTCTCACTATTAAGCGCTAACTCAAGATGATAGTTACTTGTTTCAGGTGAATTTACTGATCCACAAGTAAGGAAAGTACCAGCTAAATAAGCTCCAATAGTGTCATTGTCAAAAACAATATTTTTAGATATCTTACCTTCCAAGAAAGAAATCTCTAAATTTTCTAATATTTTGTCAGCGCCGTTATCAACATTAATGATATATGTTGTGCTCGTTTTACTTTTCTTATTAAATGTAAGATGAACTGAATATGGGAATAACTCTAACAATAATTTATAGATAAACTTAATGATTTTGGAGTTTTCATTCTTTAAAGTAAGTAAAGATTCTTTATTTCTAAAGACAATAGTTCCGTTTGTTTTAATAAATGCGCTAAGTAAAGCTTTCTTCACATCTAAAGACTCATATGTATTTGAACATATCTCTTCTTTAACATGTGTTGTAAAACTTCTCTTAACCATAAAATATTAGGAATTTAGATACTTTTCTACTGAATTTGCAGCTTTTTCTGCATCAATGACAGCTAAATATATTTGTTTTAGTTCTCTAGAGATAACGTCACCTATGGCAAATAAACCTTTTACATCAGATTCATATTCTCTATTAACTTTAATGAAATGATCCTCATCAAAAATATCAAAATGAATGAACTCAGTATTAGGAATATAACCGAGTAATGGGAATATGCCATTAGTAGCAAGAACTAATCCGTCATTTAATGTAATAGTCTCTAGCGGATTACCGTTAAGAGACACTACCTCTTTATTATAAATATAGGAAACATTATCATGGGTATGCAGCTCATCAATTAGTCTTTTATCTCCTTTAAGTATATCCTTTTTAGTAACTATGTAAACATGGCTACATAAATTAGACAAATATAGCGCTTCACTAATCGCATATTTATCTTCTGCAACAACTGTAGCAACCTTATCTTTAAAGAAATGTCCATCACATATTGCGCAATAGCTTAAGCCGTGTCCAAGAAGCTCATTTTCTCCTGGAAGATTAAGTTTCTTTTCATCTGTTCCGCTGGCAACAACTAAAGTTTTGCTTTCATATGTTTCTCCAGTAGTTTTTATAATAAATGTATTATCTTCTTTGATTACATCGAGGACTTTGCATGAAAACATGCTAATTTGAGCATTATTCATCTTCTCAAAGAACGCAAATGCAAGATCTGGTCCAGAGATTTTTGTGTACCCTGGGAAGTTATCAACGCGAGGAGCAATGTTAACTTTTCCTCCAGGCATAGAGCCTTCGAGTATCGCAACATTAAATCCTTTATTCTTTAAATTAATAGCAATGGAGATACCAGCAGGTCCTGCTCCAATAATCAAAGTATCGTAAATCATAATAGAACCTCTCTAATATCTAAATAAGATCCAACAACATATTTTGTTTTATCTAATACGTTTAACTTTCTAGGACCCCAATTACATATCATACAATCCACTCCTGCATTTGTAGCGGTCTCGTAATCTATATCATTGTCTCCAACATATAAACACTCTTCTTTAGAGGCATTAAACCTTCTAATAGCTTCATTTATACCTTCTGGGTTAGGTTTAGTTTCTTTAACATCATCACTACCTATAACAAAATCAAATAGATGCTCTATTCCTAAAAGTTTTAAAACATAATGGGCTTTACCAGTTCCTTTATTAGTAACTATCGCAAAGCGATAACCAGCATTATATAGATCAGTTAAAACTTCTACTTCATGCTCGAAAGCTACTACGTATTTATCGTAATAAGGTCCACTTATTCTTAAAAACTCAGAATGAATAAACTTAAAGTCTTGATTAGGGAATTCTATAGGTAAAGTGATCTTTAAAGGCGGTCCCGAGAAATATAAAAGTTGCTCAGCGCTTTTCTTATTACTAGGATTATACATATCATATAAATCCCAGAAAGTATGGATAATCATATCGTCTGTATAGGCGGTAGTACCATCCATGTCCCAAAGAATATATTTATATTTAGGCACTAATAGGG
>Ga0256407_10013767_pt1 | contig 10775 bp, 7 predicted proteins | sample RumenRJG_04DNA_FD_193489 | JGI IMG/M metagenome (GOLD analysis project Ga0256407, IMG submission 193489) | Bovine rumen microbial communities from Lethbridge, Alberta, Canada - RJG_04 | ecosystem: Host-associated > Mammals > Digestive system > Stomach > Rumen | place: Canada: Alberta | collected... | reverse complement strand
TCTTTGACAGGAACGGGAAAAACACGAAGAGTATATTGCCTTAAACCGCACTTTTCCAGTAACGCAGGGTCATTTGAATTAAATACCTGCCTTTCATAAGTTTTTCTTGCAGCACCTTTTGGAGAAATTTTACCCTGATATTCAAGATTTTTACCTAGTTTTAAATCGGTAATAACTGAGCCTTGAGGAAGAACTAATTCATAATAAACCTCTTTATCGGTTGTTGACTTATTTTTATATTCTTCGGTTATTCTGACCTTAGCAACAGGAAGATTAGGGATAATTTCAATATCCGCTTTTCTTTTTGTTAAAAGCACCGTTTTTGCATCTTTATCAATAAGAGTTGATGCGGTATCACTCCTGTCTAATGTTGAATATACTGCTTTTCTGACTTTTTTCTTTTGTGCAAGTTGTATGTTTTCGTCAAAAATATCTTGATAATCAAAATTTGCAAGACTTGAAGAAAATCTGCCGTTATATATAAATGGTCTTGCCAGAGTATTGAAAATACCTTGTAAAAAAGCTCCCGTTTTTTCGTTTTTATACAATCTTTTCACATTATCAGAAGTGTTATCCCCAAAGTATCTGTACTTTGCAAGATATTTGTTCGTCAAAATAAGTTGATAAAATCCTTTATAAGGAAGAATTGATTTTTCCGCAATTTGAACTTTTTCTTCATAAGTTTTAGCATTTTTGTATTCACCTATTGCTTTGTCAAGTTTATCCGTATTAGGCTGAAAAGACAAAATAGCCATAACAAAAAAGTAAATAATCGCAAAATATTTTACAAATTTTTTATCAACAATTCTTTTCAGATATTTTTTAAATCCTTTTAAGTAAATTTCGAGCGATAAAAAAGGTGTTAAAAGGAACAAAACAAAAATTGATAAAAAGAAAATACCGAATATTAAACCAATAAGTATGTATGGTATAGATACTATAATTTCGGGAAGCATATTTAATATTGTGTCTAACCAATAAAACTTTAGGAAAGAAGGAATAATATCCGTAAAAATAATTTTTAATGAATTCCAAAAAATCGGACAAATAAAAAACAAAGATAAAATAAAAGCATAAACACTTAATATGACTGTTGTTTCATATCCTAGTGCCATAAATTTTAATTTTTTCAAAGGCATAAAGTTTGTGTATTCAATGACTTGAACAATTATCGTCAATAACACAGATAGTATCAAAACAAAAAAGAAAGGTGTGATATCGCTTAAAAAGAAAATTCGGAAAATGCAAAGAAAAATTAAGGGCATTTCTATCCCAAAAAATAATCTGTAAATTCTTTTAAAATCTCTATAAGTATTATTTTTTACATAGATAATTACAGAAATAATCGGGATTAAAATATTGAGATTTACAGTCAATAAAAGTGGGAAACTTATCCCCCTACCAAAATCCAAAAAACCCCATGAGGTAATAAAAGTTGCAACAATAACATAAAGTAAATTAAAAATACAAAAGAAAATACCGTGTAAAACAGAATTTTGGAAGAATCTCGTTATTTTATTCATATTAAAATACCTTTATAATTATAGTCTTGAAAAGACTTCTTGTCCTTCGGAAGTATAGACGTCAGAATGAAAATATGCACAAGAGCCAATCATTGCGGCATTATCCGTACAGTATTTCATTTGAGGGATATAAACTTTATAACCGTCATTTTCAAAAATTTTGATTTTTCTTCTTATTTCGGAATTTGCGGCAACACCGCCTGCAAGAACAACCGTTTTTATTCCAAATTTTTCAGCCGCCTTTTTTGTTTTTTCGGCAAGAACAGAAGTGATATTTTCACGAAAACTTGCCGCTACATCTTCAACGGGAATTTCTCCCCGTTCAGAGGATAATTTTTTTGTAAGCATTAAAACAGCAGTCTTTAAACCCGAAAAACTGAAATCAAATTCACCGATTTTTGCTTTAGTGAATTTAAAAGCGTTTGGGTTTCCTTTATCCGCAAGTTTATCAAGATTAGGCCCTCCGGGATATGGTAAACCTATTAATCTTGCAACTTTATCAAAGGCTTCCCCCGCGGCATCATCTATTGTTTCTCCTAAAATTTCGCTGTCCGAATAATCTTTAACTTTTATGATTTGCGTATGCCCGCCGCTTACAAGTAGTGCAATAAAAGGCGGTTCCAAGTCGGTTTCTATATAATTTGCACAAACATGGGCGTGAAGGTGATTTATCCCGACAAAAGGTTTATCAAAAGCAATAGACAATGCTTTTGCAGCATTCATTCCGACAAGAAGTGAGCCTACGAGACCGGGCCCGACTGTCGAGGCTATTGCGGTAAGTTCTTCTGGCTTTACATTTGCTTCTTCAAAGGCTTTTGCGATTACCTCATTAACAGCCTCTAAATGTTCTCTTGCCGCAACTTCAGGAACTACTCCGCCAAATTCCTGATGGGTTTTTATTTGTGACGCAACAATATTAGACAAAACTTCTCTGCCGTTTCTGACTATTGCACAAGCAGTTTCGTCACAACTTGATTCAAGTGCAAGAACTATACCGTCTTCACTCGGTCCAAGGCTGTATTCCGTTCCACTAAGAGGTGAATATAATTTTTTTACTTCATTGTTCATTTAATTAATTTTTCTATTTCTTTCATTTCTTTTTTTAATTTTGATTTACAAACTTTTGAATCAGAAATGTCATTACCGCAAACCCTTGTTATAAATGACATTCGTTCCCTGTATATTCTCCTGTTTTCTCTCATTTTTGAATATTCTTCCATTGGAATATTAGGATTAATAATGTCTGCTAAAACAGGTGAAGCAATAAACATACTTAAAAAAACAAATACAAATAATTTTTTCATTACATATCCTCTTTATTTTAAAAGTATAAAATAATGCCTTATGTGTCAAATTTTTCACTTAAATATACTAAAATACAATACTCCCAGAGAAAAACTTATTAAATTTGCAAAAAATGTAAGTTTCAAAAGTCTTTTAAAACAGTATTTTTTAAAAGTAATTTTTATACATAAACACTCAAATATAACAATAAAAAGTTCTGTAATAAAAATGTTAATTGCGTTTTGAGGAATATAAAGGAAAACAAAATTTGCAAAAATATTTGACATCAAATTAATAAGCACTATTAGTGTTAAAAATTTAAGGCTTTTAAATTTGCAAAAATACCAAAACAGAACTTCAATCACAGATGTTGCAAAAGCCGTTTGAAACAATGGAAACAGGATTATTTTAAGTGAATTAAATTCAGACATCAAATTTTCAATCATTAAAAAATTATATATCAAAAATACAAACCTAATAATGTTGTTGCTATAATGTTTTGTATGAAAAGTGATTTAACAAAAGATGAAATAATTGATTACTTATCAAATGGTGAAAAATCCGAGGAACTTTATAAATCCGCAAATGAAATCAGAGAAAAATATGTCGGTAAAGAAGTTCACTTAAGAGGGTTAATTGAGTTTTCAAATATTTGCAAAAGACAATGTAAATACTGCGGCCTAAGGTCTGAAAACAAAAACACGGACAGATACAGAATATTAAAAGATGAAATTATAGAAATTTCTAAACGTGCGGTAGAAATGGGATATCGCACATTGGTTCTTCAATCGGGAGAAGACGAGTATTATTCTGCAGATAAAATATGTGAAATAATATCAGAAATAAAAAAACTTGACGTTGCAATAACATTAAGCATCGGAGAAAGAACTTTTGATGAGTATAAAGCCTTTAAACAAGCGGGAGCAGACAGATATCTCCTCAGAATAGAAACAACAGATAAAAAACTGTATAAAGAAATGCACCCCAACATGAGTTACGAAAACAGGCTTGAATGTTTATATAATTTGAAAAAACTGGGATACGAAACGGGAACAGGGTGTCTTGTCGGACTGCCCAACCAAACCGTAGAATCTTTGGCAAATGATATTTTATTTTTTAAAGAAATTGATGCGGATATGGTTGGTATAGGACCATTTATACCGCATCAAAATACCCCGCTGCACAACGAAAAAGGAGGAACTTTTGAGCTTGCACTAAAAGTTATGGCACTTACAAGAATTCTATTAAAAGATATAAATATTCCCGCAACGACCGCTATGGAAACATTAAATCCAAACGGAAGGATAATTGCCCTACAAAGCGGTGCAAATGTCGTTATGCCGAATGTAACTTCGAAAGAATACAGGTCAAAATACGAAATTTATCCAAATAAAATTTGCATCAATGACAGTCCAGATAAATGCAGAAACTGTATTGAAGCAAAAATCAAATCAATCGGACGTGAAATCTCAAAAGATTACGGTTTCAGAAAAAAGTCTTAAAATGTTGATAAAATAAGGGTTATTGCTTGTAAAATTTTGTTAAAAAAGGGTAAAAACGTAAATTATAACTAAAAATCATGATATAATCTAATAGCATATTTATGGTTTTTACCTTTAACTGAAAGCAAGTAATTTTAAATGAAATACAAATCTTTATTTGATATATGGAAGAAGTCAGCAGAAAAATATGGAGAAGATATTGCTTTTTCTGATAATGCCGAAACTGTCTGTATTTCATATAAAGAAGCTTTTAGAAAAGTCTGTTTTTTAGCATCAAAACTTCAAGAATATGGTATTTGCGAACATGATAATGTTTGTCTTTTTTCCGTAAACTCTCCCGAATGGCTCATAATTGAACAATCAATCATAACATTAGGTGCGGTTTGCGTTTCAAAGACATCAGAAATAAGCATAACCGAATTGGAATATGTTTTTAACAACAGCAATTCCGTTGCTTTAATAACCGATAACAAAGATGTAATGAATTATTTTGTTGACAGAAATGATAACTTTATTGAAAACGTAAAATTCATCATTTATACAGGTAATGAAGAAATTGAAACAAACAATAAAATTCACAAAATAAAAGATATTTTTTCAGAACTTAATGATGATATCCCAATCAAAATCGATTGGGAAGAAAATCCTGAAAATACCGCATACATAAATTACACATCTGGAACTTCTTCAAACCCAAAAGGCGCAATGCTTCCTAATATCGGAATGTCCTATGTTGTAGAAGAATTGGAAAGATTCAACAAAGTAGAAAAAGGAAAAACATTTGTTGTTACATTTCCTCTTTCTAGTGCAGGCGGAAAAAGTTTTAACATTCTTTGCCTTGCTTGTGGTGTAAAAATTATGTACACACCTTATAAAGAATTTTATAACGTACTTTCAAAATATCAGCCGGATTACATTCATTGCGCCCCGAAAATTATTCAGACAATGCACTCAAAATTTATGGAAGCAGTTAAACAAAAAGGTGATTTTTTTGAAAAAGTTTTTTCTAAAGTCTATTGTTTTTCAAATTTAATCCTTAATTTTGAAAGAAAATACATTTATAAAGATAAATTTTTATTCTTAAAACCCTTGATTGATTTTATAAAAAATTTTATTGATAAAAATATTTATAAGCAAATAAGAAATACTTTAGTAAAAGATGACGTAACTGCTTTTATCGGTTCTGCTCATCTTGCGAAACCTCTTGAAGATTTTCTTCAAATAATGAATATCAAACACGTACAACACTATGGTTTGACAGAAACAACAGGAATTGATGTAAGTAATACCATTGAAAGTCAAAAGAAGCATCCATATACTGTCGGTATTCCATTCAAAAATACGGTATTAAAAATTGTAGACCCTGAAACTCACGAGGAAATGCCAAAAGGCGAAGTCGGTCTTATTACACTTCAAGGTCCCGAAATTTTAAAAGAATATTACAAAAACGAAGAAGCAACTAAAAAAGCTATTTTCCCCGAACATTATTTGAATACAGGTGATTTGGGCTACATCGACCAAGACGGATATTTAATAGTTCTTTCAAGATACGACGATGTTATAGTTATGTCGAACGGATACAATGTTTATACTCCTCTATTGGAAAATGAAGCAAAAGATTCCGAGTATGTAAAGCAAATAGCCATTGCGGGACACGGCAAACCATACTTAACAGCACTAATAGTGTTAGATGTTGATTGGTATAAAAAATGGTGTGAACAAAATAATATAGAAATTTCTGATGCAAATAAAAATATAAAATTTAAAGACTTTCTTGTTGAACATTTAAACGAAAAAATTAAAAGAAAAAATAACCATAAATATTATGAAAAATTAAAGAATTTATATTTCATAACAGATGAATTTACATTTGAAAACGGTATGCTGACAGGTACTTTAAAAATTAAATACAGAAAAGTAATTAATACTTACAAAGATGAAATTGAAAACATGTATGAAAGAGACTAATTTTGTGTAAAAAAGAAGAAAAATCCATAGAAATATTATCACCCGCTAAAAATTTATTTTACGGAAAAGAAGTTATAAGATGCGGAGCAGATGCTGTTTATATCGGGACACCCAAACATTCGATGAGACAAGAACATACAAACAGTTTGGACGATATAAAAAAATTAATAGATTATGCTCACAAATATTGGGTAAAAGTTTATGCAGCAGTTAATTGTTTATTATACAAGCAAGAAGATGTTAATTGCGTGAAAGAAATGATAAACAAACTTTATGAAATGGAAGCGGATGGAATAATAATTCAGGATTTAGGGATTTTGGAACTTGATTTGCCTCCGATTCCCGTAATTCTATCAACAAACACAATGTGTTATAAAAAAGAAGATGTTCAATTTTTTGAAAAAATAGGTGTTTCAAGAGTAGTTTTACCAAGAGATATCAGTATTGAAGAAATTGAAGATATTACTAAAAATTCAAATATTTCTATTGAAGCATTTTGTTACGGTTATTATTGTCCGGTTGTTTGCGGAAATTGTTATCTATCATATGTCGAAAAATTGTTAGAAACAAAAATACCTGATAAAGCAATCGGTGTTTCTCCCAACAACGGGATGTGTGCTGAAAGGTGTATGGGCAATTGGACATTGAAAGATGCAAACGGAAATATCATAAAAGAAAATGACCGATTAATGAATGTCAGATATTTGAGTCTTGATGATGAAGTTGAACATCTTTTTAAAACAGGAATTGATTCATTCAAAATTGCAGGAAGAGAAAAAGATTTAAAACACGCCAAAAATTCTACTGCAATATTCTCAGAAGAAGCAAATAAGGTTTGTCGCAAATTAGGAATAAAACGAAGTTCTTCAGGAAAAGTTATACTCGGATACGTTCCGGATTTGAATAAAAATTTTAATAAAGGATATTCAAAATTCTTTTTGTATGGAAAAGATAAAGAAATGTATTCAAAGTATCGCTTAATCGGTGAAAATGTCGGAAAGGTTATTTCTTTCAAAGACAATTCTTTTGAACTTTATTCCGATAAAGAATTAGAAATCGGTGATAAATTAAGATATAAAATCGGAAATGAAAAAGTTAAAAAGATTGAAATTATAAATAAAACAGGAAACCGTTATAAAATTAACCCGATAAATGATAACATAGAAGGGCTCGAATTATACAGATATATTAACGTAAAAGGTTTTAAAGAAGCAGAAGAATCGGTAAATTACCGAGTTATTTCTACAAGTGTTGCTATTAGGGCTATTGATGGTAATTATGAAATAACAGCAAAAGATGAAGATAACAATAAAATAGAATTTTCTTATCCAAAAGGGAATAATCCTGTTGATAATATTCAAGATGCATTGTACAAATTAGATATTGATTGTGAGTTTGTTATAAATGAAGTAAAAACGAATAGTGTTATTTGTTGTAATGACATTGCAGATTTAAAAAACAAAATTTTTGAACTTTTAAGAAAAGAACGTGCTAAAAACAGACCAAGAAAAAAAGGTCAAATAATTAAGAATAATGTTCCGTATTACAAAAAAGAATTGACCTATCTTGCAAATGTTACAAACAATTATACGAAAGCCTTTTATGAAAGACACGGAGTTGAAAAGATTGAACCCGGTTTTGAAACGGGAATTTCGATTGAAGAAAAAAAGGTTTTTCGTTCCAGATATTGTCTTAGAAATGAACTTGGAGTTTGTTCAAAAACAAAACCGAAAAAAATTCCGCCGCTTCCCTGGAAAATAGAACAATTAGAAAGCGGCATAACATATAACATAGAATTCGATTGTGAAAATTGTTTTATGAATTTTTATGTTGATAATGAATAAACCTCATAATAAAATATGAAATAAAATATTTGTGTAGAAAGACTAAGGAGCAAATTTAATTTGTTGTGCAGGAATAAAGAAACAATTGAAATATTATCACCCGGGAAGAATCTTCATTACGCAAAAGAAGCAATTAGATGCGGTGCAGACTCAATATATATAGGTGCTCCAAAGTTTTCATTGAGGCACGAGCAAGGAAACAGTATGGAAGATATTAGAGAGCTTGTTTCATTTGCACATAAATATTGGGCAAGAGTTTATATTCCGTTAAATTGTCTTTTATATTCCGATGAAGACATTTCTCTTGCCAAACAAATGATAAATGAATTTTATGAAATGGGTATAGACGGACTTATTGTTCAGGATATAGGCATTTTAGAACTTGATTTACCCCCGATTCCAATTATTCTTTCAACAAACGCTATGTGTTTCAAAAAAGAAGAAGTACAATTCTTTGAAAAATGTGGAGTTTCACGAATAGTTCTTCCGAGAGAATTGACTTTTGAAGAAATAAAAGATATTACAGAAAATTCAAATATAGAAATCGAAACCTTCTGTTACGGGTTTTTGTGTGTAGGATATAGCGGAAATTGTTATCTTTCTTACGTTGAAAATCTAAAGAAAACAAATTCTTCCGACAAGGCTCATTATCTTGCATCAAACCACGGTGTTTGCCCCGAAAGATGTATGGGAAATTGGACTCTTAAAGATGCAAACGGAAACATAATTCGAGAAAATGACAGAATTTTTAATTTGCATTACTTAAATCTTTGCGAAGAAATGGAAAATTTATTTGATATAGGGGTAGATTCTTTCAAAATTGCAGGCAGAGAAAAAGATTTAAAACACGTTAAAAATTCAACGGCAATATTTTCTGAAGAAGCAAACAGAATTGCAAATAAAAAAGGAATAAAAAGATTATCTTCAGGACGTGTGATTTTAGGCTTTACACCTGATATAAACAAAAACTTCAATAAAGGCTTTACAGACTTTTTCTTAAGAGGAAGAAAAAAAGAAATGTATTCAAAATACCATCTTGTAGGCGAAAATGTCGGCAAAGTAATTAAATATAAAGATAATTCTTTTAACCTTGATTCTAATATTAAACTTAATATCGGAGATAAATTAAGATATCAAATAGACAATGAACAAGTTAAAACAATAGAAATAACAGGAGCAGAAAATAATAAATATCAAATTAAACCTGTTCAAGACGACTTAAACGGACTGGAATTATTTAGATACATTAATGTTGAAGGCTTTAAAGAGGTTGAAGAATCCGTAAATTACAGAGTTATATCCATAAATGTTACTATTAGTGGCAATAAGAATAATTACGAAATAACAGCAACCGATGAAGATAAAAACGAAATTAAAATGTCTTATCCGATAGGGAATAAACCAATTGAAAATATTCAAAAGGCTTTATTTAAATTAGATATTGATTGTGAATTTGCAATTGATGAAGTAAAAGCAAAAGAAACCGTATTTATTGACGATACGGAAGATTTAAAAAACAAGATTTTTGAACTTTTAAGAGTAGAACGAGCAAAAAACAGACCTGTTATGAAAGGTCAGATAGTCAAAAATAATGTTCCGTATTATAAAAAAGAACTTACATATCTTGCAAATGTCACGAACAGTTGCACAAAAGCGTTTTACGAAAGACATGGTGTTGAAAAAATTGACCCAGGTCTTGAAACAGGAATTCCTCTTGAAGGGAAAAGAGTTTTCAGTTCGAGATATTGTCTTAGAAATGAATTAGGAGTGTGTTCAAAAACAAAACCCGAAAGGATTCCGCCGCTACCTTGGAAACTTGAGCAACTTGAAAACGGAAATAAATTTAAAGTTGAGTTTGATTGTTCAAAATGCTCAATGTACCTATATTTGGACGAATGATCTTAAGGAACCCGAATAATGCTCTTTAACTCAATTGAATTTTTATTTATATTTTTGCCGATAGTATTTGTTGTTTATTTTCTATTGATTAAATTGCACCTTTCAAAATTTTCAAATTTTTGGCTATTAATTGCCTCTTTATATTTTTATGCCTACTATAAAATTGAATATCTGCCGATAATAATTTCTTCAATAATATTTAATTATGCCGTAGGATATTTTATACAAAAAGATTATAAACAAATAATAAGAAAATCCTTGATGATATTTGCTGTAATAGGTAATTTAGGGTTACTTTGTTACTATAAGTATTTTAATTTTTTAATTGACACAATAAACAGTTTTTCATTTACTCACTTTGATACAATGAAAATATTACTTCCTTTAGGGATAAGTTTTTTCACCTTTCAACAAATAGGGTATATAACTGATACATACAAAAGGGAAGCGGAACCGACAAATATTATCGATTATTCATTGTTTGTATCATTTTTTCCTCAATTAATTGCAGGTCCTATTTGTACTCACAAAGAATTAATCCCTCAATTTCACGATAATTCAAGAAAAATAATTAACCGAGAAAACATCTATGCGGGGTTGTTTTTAATTACTGTCGGCTTATTTAAAAAAGTAATTTTGGCAGATAATTTTTCTGATTTTATAGAAAACGTAATTTTATATGGCGGAATGAAAGAATTTTTCACTTCTTGGGCTTTTTCATTTTCAATTGCCCTGCAAGGATATTTCGATTTTTC
>Ga0256407_10013766_pt1 | contig 10775 bp, 6 predicted proteins | sample RumenRJG_04DNA_FD_193489 | JGI IMG/M metagenome (GOLD analysis project Ga0256407, IMG submission 193489) | Bovine rumen microbial communities from Lethbridge, Alberta, Canada - RJG_04 | ecosystem: Host-associated > Mammals > Digestive system > Stomach > Rumen | place: Canada: Alberta | collected... | reverse complement strand
TTGTTGTTTTTTTTTTTTTTTTTTTTATTTTTTTTTTTTTTTTTTTTTTTTTTTTGTTTTTTTTTTTTTTTTTTTTTTTTATCTTTCATTTTTTTTCTTTTTTTTTTTTTTTTTTTATAGAATTTTAATTGTTTTTTATTTATTTTTTTGGAAAAATGTTTTTTTTAAATTTGAATATTTTTTAAATGAAAAATAAAGATAATAGTTATATTCTTTCAAGAAATATTTTTCAAGATAATAATTTTAGTGAAAAAGAAGTATGGAGTAAATCTCAATTATATAGAAGTCCAAATTATAATTTTTCATCAATGAATAATTTAATTTCTGAATATCCAAAAAGTAAAAAAACAATAGGTAATATTTCTTCTAAAGCAAAAGATGAAAATATTGATAATGAAATTTTGAAAGATAAAAAGAAACAATTAAAACAATTAAAAAAATATATTGAATATTTAAAAAATGAATTAAATTTATCTTATAAAGGAACTCAAGAAATAGATAATCAATTAAATTCTATTAAAAAAAAATCAGAAGATGTTCTTAATGAAAGAGAAAAAATAAAAAATAATATTGAAATTGAAAAAAAATTAAGAGATGAAATTTTAAAAGAAAATGAAACATTAAAAATTAAGTTTTTAAATTGTTTAGTAAATTCAAAAAATCATTTATCAATATATCAAAATAAAATAAATGAAATAAATAAATTAATTCAAATTCAAGAAAATAAAAATTTTGATTATGAAAAAAGAAATGAAGAATTAAGAAAAGCAATAGAAAATAAAGAAAAATTAGTATCTGAGTTACAGGAAAAAATTAAAAAAATGAATATTTCTAAATAATTTTTTTAATAATCATATTATATTTCAAATATTAAAATTAATTTTATTATATTATTAATATAATATTTTCATATGTTTTAGAATAAGTAGAAAAAATTATTCTAATTATTAAAATATATTCAACATCAAATAAAGGAATTGATATATATTAATTAAATTAAATTATAATTCAAAAAATTTTCTTTCTAAGAATATAGATAATATTCATAAAATAATTTTTATTTCATATTTTTAAATTTATATTCCAATTCTTTCTCATAAATGATTTCTAAATTAATCTCTCAACAAATAGATATAAATAGGATAATATGAATTAAACTATAAGGACAACTAAAAAATTATATTATATTCATTTTTAGATTATTGTTTGAAATTCATTAAAATTAAATTAATGATTTTTTAATTATAAATAAATATTATTTTTTAATTTAAATTTAATTATGGAGGATTTAGTCATTCAAAATAGAAATAATTTATTTAAAGGAAAAAATATTTCTTTAAATGATGAAAGAGAGAAAAATATTTTATCATTAAGAAAAAAGAAATTAGATTCTTTTATATTAAAAAAAAGATTAAATAACTCAAATCAAGAAAATTTATTATTCGAAATAAATTTAAATATAATTCCAGAATTATTAAATATACCAAATAAATCTCAAATAAATTTTGATATATTAAATGAAAAAATCATAATAATAATAGTTAATTATTTAACATCTCAAAATTTAAATTTTATAAAATATGCAATTCATTTATTAAAAGAATATTCAGTAAATAATAACTTTACAAAAGAAGATATTGAAATATTAAAACATTATAAAATATTAGAAATTCTAAGTTTAATCCTTCAAACTAATTATAATGATATCCAAATTGTAAATGAAATTATTTGGATTTTTATAAATGTCCAAATTAATGATAGTATTGAAAAAGATTTTTTATCAGTTATTCTATCAGAAAAATTATTAATGATATATTATCATCTTTTAGATTCTAATTATGATAGAATTGTAATATCTGTTCTTTGGATGTTAAATAATTTGGTTATATATAAAGAATTCAAAAATATTATTTTTAATAATCAAATTATAGATAAAATAATAGAATTATCAAATTATGAAATTTCTGATATAGAATTAACTGAATTTTGTTTACAATTTTTTTCTTTGTTGTTACATAAATTTCAATTTGATGAAAGTAATGAAAGAGATAGAAAAATATTAACAGAAATAATTAAAATTGGATGTATGAATTTATTTAATAAGAATGAAAATTCATTAAAATTATCATATAAAATATTATCTAATATTAGTGAAATATCAGATAATGATTTATTAAAAAAAATTGAAGAAGAAGGTGCAGCTGTAAAAATTTTAAAAACAAAATATAAAAATGATAATGTAGATTTAGCAATTAATGGTGTTAAAATCATTTCAAATTTATTGTGTGGAAATAATAAATTAATAGATGATTTAATCAATATGAGAGTTATTGATTTTTATGAAAATATATTAAATGAATTTTATCAAAATAAACAAATAATTTTATATTGTTTATTTGGTTTGTTTAATCTTTCAAGTTCTAAATATCAATATAAAAAAAATTTAATGAATTGTATTATTTTTAATGAAGATAGTTTTAATTATTTAATTGAATCAAGTGATAATTATATTCATGAGAAAATATGTGATATAATGTATAATTTATGTTCAACTAAAAAATTTGAAATGTTGAAATTTTTATATGATAAAAAGTGTATTTTGAAAATTATATCTTTGACATATTCAGAAAAAAATAATAAAGATAAAATTATAAAATATCTTCAAATAATTGAACGTTATATAAGTTCTTTTCATGAATTAGAAAAAAATTGTATAGAATATCAAAATATTGAAGAATTATATAAAAATATATTAAGTAATAGTTCAAATATATTAGAATTACTTGATTCAAATACCTTTAATTTATTTTCAGAGAATTTAAGAAATAATTTAAATTAATTTATATACTTTTATAAATTAAAAATATTAGTAACAATTTTAATAAATATTTATTTTTAACCTACTATATATAAGTTATTTTACTTTAAATATTGTTATAATAATTTTTATCTCTAAAAAATGATTCTTCATTTTCTTAAATATTAATAATAAATACAAACATATATCAAAATCTGACAATAATATAAATATAATATGTCAGTTTATTTTTACAAAAATTACAAATCATTTATTTCATTATCAATATTTTCTCCAGTTGATAAACTTGATGTCGATGGTGATTTAATTTGACAACAATTAAAATAAAAATCAATAATATATTTTATATTTATAGAATTATTTTCTTCAAAATCTTCAATTTCATTATTATTATTATTTTTTTTACAATCATCATCAATTAATTTATTTATATCTACATCTTCTATAAAAAAATATTTAGTATCATAATTACTTTTTACTTTAGGAATAAATGGTGCCTTTATTCTTTTATTTATTAAATCATCCCAATTAAAATCATTAAAAAATTCACTTTTTTTTATTTCATTTAAAGTTAATCTATTATCTTCATCAGTGATTAATCCTTTTAATAATTTTATAGCTGAGTCACTAATATAAAAAGGGAAATCAATATTTTTATAATTTTCACAAATTTCCTTATATATTTCCTCAGTAATATTACTATCAAAAGGACAAACACCGACTAATAATTGATAGAAAATAATACCAAGACTCCAAATATCATTTTTAAAACTTAATTTATTATCTTTAATTAATTCTGGAGACATATATTGTGGAGTACCTAATTTAACTTTATTTATATCAAAAGAATAAAAATTGTTTAAATTATTAGAATATGAAGTACAAGAACCAAAATCAATTAAATTTAAATAACCATCTAAACTTAATAATATATTTTCTGGTTTTAAATCTCTATAAATTATATTATTTGAATGTAAATATTCTAATATTATAATTAATTGAGCCATATAAAATTTAGAAGCTTTTTCATTAAATCTACCAACTTTATTCAAATGATATAATAATTCACCTCCTTGATAAAATTGAGTTAAAATAAAAATATTTTTTTCATTTTGAAATGAATACTTTAATGAAGGTAAAAAATCAACTTCTTTATATGATAAATTTTGAAGTATATTTTTTTCATTTAATGTTAAATAAAAATGTATATTTGGTAATGAATTTTTTTTATCAAATAACATCTTTTTATCTAATACTTTCATAGCAAAAAATAAATCTTGATTTTGATTTTTTTTAATTTGTTTTACTAAATAAACATCACTAAAAGCTCCTTTTCCTATTTTTGATATAATTTCAAAATCTTCTAAATTAATTAATTCCATTTTTTTAAACATATTTTGTTAATTTTTTTATAATTACAAAATATAAGATGAAAAATTATTAAAAAAAATTTTATATATCAAAAAAAAATTAAATTTTTTTAATTTTTCTAAAAAAACGAATTAAATAAATGTCAAAATATTTTATTTTTTTTATTTGTTTTTCCCCTTTAATATTATCTTTATATTTTCCTGAAAGTAAATCTAAAAATATAAAACAACAGGGAAAATTTATTTGCACAGGAAATTTAATTAGTGATTCATTAACAATGGAAAAAGAAAATGATATTTTGACTTTAGATGCTTCATTTGGTAATTTAAATATTTCTAAATTAAATACTAGAAAAACTTCAGCTGAAACTTTAAAAACAAATTTAATAATTCCAAATAATGAAGAAAAAACTGTTTATTTAAATGGAATTTTAAAAATAAATGGAGGAGTTACTTATGAATCAGAAAGTGATGATAATGTAAATTTAATTAATAATCAAAAAGGTTTTTCTTTTATACAAATGACAAATTTTTATGTTAATGAAATTAAACAATGGAGAGCTATTAATATTGATAATAATTTAAAAGATATTAATGATAAATTAAATAATGAAATTTTAAGTGAGGGTGATAATGATGATAAAATTGAATTTAAAAAAGTTTTTAATTTTGATAATTTCTTTGATCAATTAGAAAAAATTGAAATAGAATTAAATTTTAATTATATTGAAAAAATTATTTCAAATAATCAAGTTACTTATATTAAAATTAAAGATGAATATTATTGGATTAATAATCATAATTTAGAAGATACTCAAAGTGATGAAAGAAATAAATTAATTCAATGTTCAACAAAAAGTACAGATCATATAAGTATTCATATTAATTTCAGTTTAATAAAAGAAAAAAAATTAGAAATTACTTTTGGAACAAAAATTACAGATAAAAAATTATTAAAAGAAAAAATAAAATATTGTAATAAAAAAATGGGAAATATTATTTCTTTTTCAGATTTAGAGATTTTAGTTAGATAAATATAAAAAAAATAAATATATTATAAAAGTTTAATTTTTCAATTTTAATTAATTTAAAACTTTTATTTATTATCTTTATTAATATTCCCCTTATCACCTTGTAAATTATTAAAATGATTCATATTATATATATTCATCATTTGCATATTCATATTCATATTCATAAATTGTTTCATTTGATTATAATCATTCATATTTACATTCATTAAATTTTGATTAATTAAATTTTGCATATTTTGAGGATAAACTGACATTATATTAGGATTATAAAATATTTGTTGTTGAGGTTGATTTAATTGATTTATTCTTTGATTTTGTTCTTCATTTATAAATTCTTCTATTCTTTGTTGTACATTATTTTCATTATTTATATCATTATTTATATTTTGATTTGGCTCATTATTTATTTGTTCTTGTTCAATATTATTTTGTTGATATTTCATTATTAATTGTAATAATTTGGTTTGACTTTCTTCATTAAATAACATTAATTTTTTTATTATATCATCTTGAGATAAATTATTGAAATTTTGATTAATATATTCTTCTAATATTTTCATATCATTTTGTTCTAAAATTTTTGCTAATTTTTCATTTTCATCTTTAATATATTCTGTACTCATATTAGAAGTATAATTTGGTTCAATATCCATACTTGTAGTTCTATTATAATTCATTTCATTCACATTATTATTATTATTATTATTATTATCATTATTATCATCATCTGAAATAGGTGATCCCATTTTTTCAAATTTTTCATTTATAATTCTCTCACTTTCATTTATTAATTTAGGAATTAATTTCTTATTTTCTTTAATTACTGCTTCATTTAAAGTACTTTTATTTGCAATTAAAACAAAAACTAATATTTTTTCTAAAGAATCCATAAAAGGTCCATTTATAAATTTACATTCATCTAAAATTTTTCTATAAAATCTAGGATATTTATTTGATAAAGGAAAAATATATAATTTTACACCATTAATAACTAAACAACCACACTTATTAGCTCTATCATATTCATCAATTAAATTTAAAAATTTAGTTATTTGTTCCTCATTTGAATTTTTATCAATTTCAATCCAACCATATAATTCTATTTTTGAAATATTACTAAATTGTTTTTCACAATATGGAATAACTTCTTCAGTTTTTGCTTTATTATTTACATTTAATTCTTTTTCTAATGAAGGAAATAAAGTAAATAATTCAAATTGATTTGTTGAATATAGATTAACTTTATCAATTTGACTTCTATTTAAATTTAATTTCCCAGAAAAAATTCTTAAAATACTCCCAATTGGAATTTTTGAATAATTAGGATTTATTTCATAATTATTATCATATGAATTTTCTTTTTTTAATGAAGGATCATAGAAAATAGGGAAAAAAATTAATTGAGAAACAATTTTATCATTATTTTCTATTTCAAAAGGATTATATAAATAATCATTTTTATCATTTGGATTAGACATAGAAGAAATATTTAAAGAATTTTTATCTTTAATTTCATGATTAGTTGGGGAAAATCTAATATTATTTTCTCCTTCAATTGATTTAAGTGAATCTTCATCTTCATTATCTTCATTATAATTATGACTTGAAATATTAAATTCTTCACTATTCATTGTACTTAATTGATTATTATTTTTTTCATCTTTTTTATTTTTATTTGTATCACTTGCTAAAGAAGAATATAATTCATGTACACTTGATAAAACTCCTTTTAAATTTATTTTTTCTTCTTTTTTCTTTTTTCCTTCTTCTATATCTTTTAATTTTTGTATAAATTTTTGTCCAAATGGAAATTTTGATATTTTAAATAATGTTATTTTCCCTTTTATTATTAAGTGACTTACCTTTTTATAATTTCCTATTTCTTTTATTGTTTTTAACATATTGTTAAATGTTTTTTGATATTCTTGATCTATTTTTGGATGAGCTATTGATAAATCTTTTTCTAATTTTTCTACTTGATTATTTATAAAATCATCTCCTTCTTTTGAAAAATAAGAATTACTTTTGAATAATTTTGTGAATTGGGCTTTTGAATTATCTCTTATTGCTTTTTTTAAAAAATCATCTTCATTTTTTTTTTGTTCTACTTTATTTGGTTTATTTGGTTTTTTTGTTTTTTTAGATAGTAATTTTAATATTTCTTTTTTTCCTTCTTCTTCTTCTTTTTTATCTTCATTATCTTCAATAATTTTAACTTCTTTTTTTTTTTCTTTTTCTTTTTCTTTTTCTTCATTTTCATTTCCTATTATAAAATTTTCATCTTCATCTCTTTTTGCAATTTTATTATTAAATTCTTCAACAAATTCAGTTTCATATACGAAATCTTTATCAAATCTTCTTTTTATATTTCTTTTACCTCTTATATTTTGAAAATTTTCAGCATCTTCTAATAAATCTTTTGAGAATTTTTTTAAAGCATCAGCTTTATTTAATTTTGATTTTGTTTTATGTGATTTTATTTCTTCTTCATTAGAATTTTCTTCATCATAATCTTCATCTTCATCTAAATTTTTTTTTGAATATATTTTTTCAATTTTATTATCATTATTTATAGGTTGTTTTATATCTATAATATTTTTCTGTCCATTATTATTTATATTATTATTTTTATTAATATTTTCATTATTTTTATTATCAATTTCTCCAATATTAATTTCAATATTTCTTTCAATTAAAATATCATTTAAATCAATATTTGATTTATCAACAATTAATTTAACTTCATTAAGTTCATTTTCAGTGTTACATTTTTTTATTTTATTTATTAAATTATTAGCTTCTTCATATAATGATTTTAAATTCTTTAATTTTTCAGTATCATTAATATTATAATCTTTTGATTCATATATTAAATGTTCTATCATTACAGGAATTGGTTTTTTACCTGATGATATTAACATATTATATTTTTTTTCCCAAATTACTTTATTAATTTCATTCTCATCTTCTATATTATGAATTATAATTTCATCTTTTAAAGAAAGCATTTCATATAAATCACTATTAGGATCTTTTATCATTTTTTTTAATTTAGAAATATTTTCTAATGAAATATCATAATTCTTAATTAAAGTTTCTCCTTCTGGGAAACTTGCATAATTATTTCTTATTTTATTTTGTAATGTTTGTACTTTATCAAATGTTAAAATACTAAATGCACTTTTTAATTGGGTTTTATTATTTAATGGTTTATTTAATTTTTTTATTTCTTTTTGAAGATTATGTGTATTGTTCATTATATTTTTTATTTTTTGATGTAAATCTGATAATTTAACATGAAATTTATCAACATTACTTAATAATTTTTCATAATCAGTTAATTTTGCCCTTGTTTTAATATATGTTTCATATAAAGTATTAAAATCATTTTTTAATTTTATTATATTAGATATTACATTTTTTTCTTCATGGAAATAAATTTTACAATTAGGTAATTTTTCATAATCATTTATAATATTATTAAATTCTTCTTCAGATATTTGTTTTGTGTTTTTTGATTTACTTAATAATTCACTTAAATCTTTATATTTTCTAGAAATATTTATTTGATTTATTAAATCTGTTATATAATCAAATTTTTTTATTTCATTAAATTTTTTTAAATTAATTCCTTCTTGATATACTTTATATATAGTATGAAAATCTACTTTATTTGAAGAATTAGTAAAATTTGTTCTTATTTTAATACACCAATCTAAAGTTTTAATAGGATCAATAAGAAACTTATCATTAGATAATATTTTATTATTAATAAAATCTATAATAACTTTATTTAATTGGGTTAAATTATTTTCATTTGAACAAAATTCATTTATATTTTTTAAAGAATAAACCTCATTTGGATTAACTTGGTTTAATTTATCATTTAAATCTATAAAATTTTTTGTAGAGTCAACATCATTAGAAATAATTAAAGTTTCATTAGGAAGCGAACACATAAATGTTTGAGCTTCATTTAACATTACTTCTAATAATGATATATCTATTTGTTCAAATAATTTTTTTTTTTTTTTTGAAATAAAATTTTGATATTTTTCTAACCATTGATATATTTTATTTATTTCTTTTGTTAATATTTCTAAAGAAAAAGTTTCATAATCATTAATAATATTTTGATTTTTTAAAATATCTTTTAAATCATTTTTAAATTTTTGATATTTAATTTCAAATTCTGGAAAAATTATTTTTGGTTTATTATTTTCTTCATTTCTATTTAAATTTTCATCATAAAATTTTTTAACTCTTTCTTCTAATAAAATTAATTTATTCATTCTTTCAATTTCAATAATATCTGAACCTTTCAAATTATTATCATTTTGTTTTGAATCAATAATAATTTGATAAATATTTTTACATTTTTCTAAATCTTTAATTTTATTTACATAAACTTCTTCTTTTAATTCTTTAAAATTATCAATTGAAGTCACAAATAAATCAACTTTCTCACTATTTTGTTTTTTAACATTATTTTCTATATCATTATTATTATTTTCCTCAGCCATTATTATATCAATTAAATATAAAAATTAAATAAAATGATATATAACCAAAATTTAACATGAATAAAAATTAAAAAAATTTATTAAAAATAAACAATTAATGGCAATTACAAAAATAATTTTACTTTTAATAATATCACAAATAAAATCTTCATTAATATTTAAAATAAAAAGTGATTCAACTCAATGTTTTATAGATGAATTATTCACAGATAGTTCAATGATAATAAAATGGAAAATTTTTACTCCAACAAAAAAAAATGTTAATAATATATTACAATATTTTACATTATATGTTATAAATGAACAAAATAAAAATCAAGTATTTTCATATAAATTAACATCTCCAAAAAGTAAAACTACATTTTCAGTTGAAAATGAAGGACAATATAGAATTTGTATAAATAGAAAAAAACATAATGAAATGAAAGATGAAGTTTATATGAATTTAAAATTATTAAGTGATAATATGGATGATATTAATTTTAAAGATGTTGTTTCATTTGAGGATTTAAATATTTTTGAAACAAAGGCTAAACAAATTAAAGAATTAACAAAACCTATTTTAGTTGAACAAAATCAACAATTAGAAATTGAAAATAATTCCTCTATTGAAACTATACAAAATACTAGATGGTATAAATATATGACTACAGGACAAATTATTGTTACTTTGATAATTGGAATTATTCAATTAAGGAATTTTAGAAAATTTCTTAAATCTCAACATATAATATAATTTTATTTTTTAGGTATTTTTAAAAATATTTTTTTTGATTATTGTTATGAAAAAAATAAATATATTATTTTGTTAAATATTAAGATTATTATGAAAATACTATAATAATATTTAAATTTATAATAATTTTTAATATTTAATTTTTAAATTATATTTTTGAATATATTCAACTGAATTATTTTTTTTTTTTATTAAATTAATTTTTCTATGATTTTTTTTTAAATTCATCTTAGAATCAATATTCAGAATTGGAAATTCTTTTTTTTTTATTTTATAATTTTAATTCAAACTTTT
>Ga0256407_10013763_pt1 | contig 10777 bp, 9 predicted proteins | sample RumenRJG_04DNA_FD_193489 | JGI IMG/M metagenome (GOLD analysis project Ga0256407, IMG submission 193489) | Bovine rumen microbial communities from Lethbridge, Alberta, Canada - RJG_04 | ecosystem: Host-associated > Mammals > Digestive system > Stomach > Rumen | place: Canada: Alberta | collected... | reverse complement strand
GATTGAGTTCGAAACGGAGTAAACAAATTAAATAATTTATAAAACATTATTTTACTTGTATATCCAACTTTTATATTGTGTTTATCCATTGTCGAATTACTATGATCTTTATTTGTTTTTCCTAAAATCTGTTCGTGCCAATGAGTAACTTTATAAGAAATTATACTTGTAGTTTCTATTTGATAAGGTAATACCATTTTATTAACGACATTTTTTGCATTATCTAAAATATTTTTGTTTTCACTTACAATTGCTTTTCTTGTAGATAAAAAACTTACAAAATTAAAATACATATCATCAACAACAATAATACAAACCTGTAATGCGGCAAACATAAAGAAAATTAATATTAATGAAATAATAAGACCTTCTATTAAAGATTGTCCTTTATTGTTTTTAACAAAAAAAAGCACTGAAAACACCTGCCATTTGAGAGATAAATTCAAATTTATATTGCCAAGCAACAATTATTAGTTTTAATACACCCGAACATGCAATAAGCATAATTAAAATAAACAAAATATATTCTACTGTTGCTTGTGCGGAAATATTACTTAGAGAGCTATAAAACTTTTTCATTGTTCTATTATTTTAGGAGTAACAAAAATTAAAACATTTGTTTTGTTATCTATTATTTTTGTATTTTTAAACAATGAACCAAGAAGCGGAATATCGGATAAAATAGGAATACCCGAAGATTTTTTATCTTTATAATTTTCTATCAAACCTGCAATAACTATTGTTTGTTGATTCTTTAATATAACATTTGATTTTGCTTGTCTTTTAGCTATATTCGGAAGTCCTTGAACCGCATTTGACCAATCCAATCTTGAAAGTTCGGTTTCTATCGATAAATCTATTTTTTCTTCAGGCAAAATCTTAGGTAAAATTTCCATTATTATACCGTATTCTTTCCATTCGACATTTCCGCCTGAAACACCGGATACGGCTATCGGGAATTCTCCGCCAACTACAAATTTTGCCTTTGTTTGAGATTTCGTAACAAGTTTAGGATTTGATAATACTTGTGCAGAACCGCTTTCCTGCAATAGTTTAAGTTTTGCACTGAGAGGTGTATATCTTACCCAATCATTAAATTCCACTAAAGAAGGATAAACGGTTGAACCGTCACCGTTTGTAACAAAAAGTTCCCCTGTAGATATTTCATCTACCCACTTTATACCGAACTCTTTTGCTTTATTATTATTAATTTCAGTAACTTCTATTGATATTTCAATTAACTGATTTGCAAACGAATAACTTGCAAAAAACAAAGATGCTATTAAGAACAAAATTTTTTTCATTATTTCGTTCTCTTGTAAAACGGTTTTGCAACAATTTCAACATCTCTTAAATTGTTATGAACTTTTACTTTTATATTCGAATTAATATCAACATTAAAATCTATTAAAGCCATACCGATAGCTTTTTTTAATGTAGGTGAAAAACTTCCGCTTGTAACATAACCTATTTTTTTATCATTCAAGTAAACTTCGTCGTGAGCTCTTGCTATACCGTTTTTACATATAAATGCAATACTTTTAAATTCAGGATTATCTTTGATTTTTTCTACTGCATTTTTTCCTATAAAATCTTTGTTCCAAAATATTGTTTTTATAAAACCTGCATCTATCGGTGTAATAGTTTCGGATATTTCATGTCCGTGCAAAGGCATACATGCTTCAAGTCTTAAAGTATCTCTGCAACCAAGTCCGCAAGGTTTTGCTCCGCTTTCTATCAACTTATTCCACACAAAAGGTGCATCTTCTTTAGATAAAATAACTTCAAAACCATCTTCACCCGTATATCCGGTTCTTGCTATTTTTGAAAAAGAAGGATTTATATTTTTAAACTTTACATCTTTAGCGGTAAAATATTTCATTGAAGAAACATCTTCGTCTAATATATTTGAGATGACATCAAAAACTTTCGGTCCTTGTATTGCAATCATACAAACTTCAGGACTTTTATTTACAATTTCAACATTATCAATTTTATTGTCATTCAACCATTTAAAATCTTTATCCAAATTACCTGCATTTACAACCATCATATAATAATTTTCAAATTTATAAACTATAATATCATCTTTTATTCCGCCGTTTTCGTTAAGCAACATGGAATATCTTGCTTTATGTAACGGTAAATTCGACATATCGGAAATAGTTACATAATCTAAAAATTTTCCCGCATTTTCTCCCGAAATAATAAACGTTCCCATGTGAGATGTATCAAAAACACCTACGGCATTTCTTACCGCATTATGTTCTTCTATTATTGATGTATATTGAACCGGCATATCCCAACCGCCGAACTCAGTAAATTTTGCTCCGGATTTTTTATGTTCTTCATATAAAAAAGTTCTTTTTAACATTTTTCACCTCTATGAAATTTAATAGTGCTAATAATATCAAATATTTATCGTCTATTCAAATAATAAAAAAAGAGAGAAATGTTTTCTCTCTTATATTTCAAATTTATCTGTAAACTGCCCGACCTGGGCTCGAACCAGGACTTTTCTGTTCCAGAGACAGACGTGTTACCAATTACACCATCGGGCAACTTTATGTATTTTATCAAAAGTTATAAGTTTTATCAATATACAAATTTTGAATTTTATATTATACAAGTTTAATATCCAATATTATTAATTGAACATTTCCTCGGTTTATATCCATATTAAATAAAATATCAAACTTATTTTTATAGTGCATAATATCCTGATATTTTGCACCGTTCCAAAATAAAGCATTAACGGATGCACCGTTTTGAGCAACTTTCAATCTTAAATGTTCTTGGGTTTGTCCTATCACAGATATTTCCGTAAACTCTACATTTCTTATTAAAAATACAGGTGAAACATTCGAACAACCGAAAGGTTCCAATAAAGATAAGTCCGCGTATAAGTTTTTATTTATATCCGATAATTTAACCTCACAATCAACATCAAATTTTTTTACTACCATTTCTTTCGATATTGAATTTTCAGCTATTTTACTTAAACGATCTCTAAAAGATTTGATATTATCAACAGATATTGTAAGACCTGCCGCTTGTGTATGCCCGCCGAATTTAACCAATAAATCTTTTGTTTGATCCAATGCACTTACCATATCAAACCCTTCTATGGATCTGCATGCACCTACGGCTTCTTTACCGTCGGATATAAATAATATTGCCGGTTTTGAATATTTTTTTACTATTTGAGCCGCAACTATTCCCGTTACACCGTGAGATAAATTATCGGCAACAACAACAAGTATTTTGTCTTTTTCAATATCACATTGCTCGGTTAATAATTTTTTAAACACCTTTGTGTTTTCAATTTGCAATGATTTTCTTTCATTATTAAGTTGTTTTAACTCGACAAAAAAATCATTAGCTTTATATTTATCATCGGCAAGCAACAAATTTGCTGAAATTTCCGCTTTTGCCATTCTTCCCGCAGCATTTAATACAGGTGTTATATTCCAAGAAATATCTTTTGCTGATATATCTTTTTTGTTTGCCAAATATTCGTTTATTATATTAGAAAGGCCATATCTTCTTGTAGGATTATCATTTAAATTTTTCAAACCGTTTCTCACCAATATTCTGTTTTCCCCCACAATAGGTACTATATCTGCTATTGTTCCTATAGCAACCAAATCAACATTTTCTTCAAAAAACTGAAGCATTCTTCCGTCTTGTTCAAAAACATCCTTTCTGTATTGTCTTAATATCTCATATGCTAAATCTTTAAGTTCTTTTTTATTATTTTCAATTTTTACAAAACAAATATCATTTTTTATATTATCAAAAATTGAATTTTCCAAAGAAACAATTAAAGAGTCTTTCAATATTTCAAACAACTCTTTTTTATCATTAAAAGAAACTGTTTGTTCTTTTATAACAATATCATTTATAAGAGTTATAACATAAGCATTATTTATATTTTCCTGCTGAGAAAGAGACACTATTGAAATTTCTTTATCAAAATTCTTTCCGTAAGTTTGCATAAGGGCTTGAGATACTTTAAACGATACTCCGCAACCGGCAAGATCTTTACAAGGATATTTACAACTTATTTTTTTATGATCTACAATTGAATAAGCCTTAGGTAAATTATCTATCGGCGGTTCATGATGATCGGTTACTACAACTTCCATACCTAAACCGTTTGCAAAATCGATTTCATTCGCGGCAGATATACCGCAATCTACCGTTATTATCAACTTTATGCCAAGATTATGATATTTTTCTATTACGGAATTGGATAAACCGTATCCTTCATCCGAAGGAATATACCAAACGACATCTCCACCCAATGTTTTTATTGTATTAAACATTACAACCAAAGATGTTATACCGTCAACATCTCTGTCTGCATATATAAGAATTTTTTCTTGATTTTCTATGGCTTGTTTTATTCGCAATACGGATTTATACATATCATCAAACAAAAAAGGATTATATAAATCTTTTATATCCGATGACAGAAACTTTTGTATTGATTCAACACTTGAAAAACCTCTGCTAAGCAATACCTTAACAATTATCTCGGGAAGAGATAATTGTTTTTGGAAATCAGATAATTTTTCTTTGTCAATTTCTTGTAGTACCCATTTGTTCTCTTGCAACTCTACTCCTAATTAATTTATTATATTTTTTATTAAATTTATAGTTTTAACAGGTTTTTCTTCAGATATCTTGTATATTGTTTTTGCAATATCAACAATATCATTTATTTTAGCATTATTATAATTTAATTCAAACAAAATTTCTCCTGATTTAACAAAATCCCATGTTTTTTTATATATTTTTATACCTGCAGAATAATCGATTTTATCTTCCGTTTTCATCCTTCCCGCACCAAGCATGCAAGATACTATTCCCATTTTTCTTGTTTCAATTCTATCTATATATCCTGTTTTTTCTGCTTTTATTTGATACATATTTTTTGCTTTTGCAAATATTTCATAATCGTCTACAACTTTAGGATTTCCGTTTTGAAGTTCAATCATTTTGATAAATTTTTCCAATGCTTTTCCTGAAGATATTTTTTCTTTTACAATGTTTCTTGCCGTTTCCATTTCTTTTGCAATACCAACCTGTAAAACGGTTAAAGCACTCAATTCCACACAAAGTTCATAAAAATCATTTTTGATATTACCTTTTAATACTTCTATAGTTTGCATCATTTCCAAAGAATTACCGACATAATTTCCTAAAGGATTGTCCATATCGGAAATAACGGCTACCATATTTCTGTTAAATTGTTTACCGACACTAACCATTTTTTTTGCCAATTCTACGGAATCCTCATATTTTGCCATAAAAGCACCGTCACCGGTTTTTACATCCAACAATAAATTACCGGCACCTTCGGCAATTTTTTTAGACATTATACTTGAACATATTAACGGTATTGATTCCACCGTTGCGGTAACATCTCTTAATGCATACATTTTTTTATCTACGGGAGCAACTTCAGCTGTTTGTCCTATCATGGCAAAATGATTTTGTTTTAAAACGGATTTAAATTCTTCTATACTCAAATTTACATTAAAACCCGGTATAGATTCAAGCTTATCCAATGTACCGCCCGTATGTCCCAAAGCTCTGCCTGACATCATAGGAACATAAATATCACAACTTGCAAGTATAGGAGCAATAACCAAAGATGTTCCGTCTCCCACTCCGCCAGTGGAATGTTTGTCCGCCGTAGGGCCATCTAAAAAACTTAAATCTAAAATTGTACCGGAATTTGCCATTGCTTTCGTTAAACAGAATGTTTCTTCATCATCAAGGCCTGAAAAATATACGGACATTAAAAAAGCAGACATTTGATAGTCCGCTATTTTTGAACTATTATAACCATCTATAATAAAATCTATTTCTTCTTTTGTAAGCTTTTCTTTGTTTCTTTTTTTATAAATTATATCATAAGCTCTCATTGTATTTTCCCGATTACCGCAGTTATTATTTTTTCCAAACAAACACTTGCTTTTTTACCTAATGATAAAACCTCATTATGAGATAAATTTTCTGAAGATATTCCTGCGGCTTTATTAGACACATAAGTTAATGCTAAAACTTTTATGTTCATTTGTGATGCAGTAATTGATTCGGGAACCAACGACATTCCCACAACATCACCGCCTAATTTTTGAAAAGCTTTAACTTCACTCGGAGTTTCATAAGATGGACCTGTAACCGCAAAATAAACACCTTCATGAATTTTTATCTTGTTTTTAATTGAACTTTGTTTTGCGGTTTGTATTAATTTTTTATCATAAATATTTGAAGAATCAGGAAATCTGTTTCCGAATTGATTATAATGTTTTCCTATTAAGGGATTGCCCAAAAAATTTATATGATCTTTTATTGCAACGATATCGCCGACATTATATTTTTTATTCAATGCCCCGACGGCACAAGTTATTATCAGATATTCTATTCCTAAACATTTCATAAGTCTTATCGGATAAGTTATATCTTGCATGGTATAACCTTCATAATAATGAAGTCTTCCGCTCATTAACATAATATCAGTAGAATTTAATTTACCAAATATCAATTGTCCGTTATGTCCTTCAACAGTTGATTGTTTAAAATATGGAATTTTACCGTAAGGTATGCTTATTGAATTTTCTAATTGATTTTGAATATTACTTAACCCTGATCCTAAAATAACGGCAATTTTAGGATTAGTTTTTGTTTTTTTTCTTATAAAGGTTTTAGTCTTTTGCAGTTGTTTTAATAACATAATTTTAAATTAAAATATTTCTTTTTTAAAACTTGTTCCGTGTTTCATCGGAGATAATTCAAAAATATCGGCTATTGTCTGTGCAACATCCGCTAAAGTTGTTCTTATACCTAAATTTATATTTTGCTTTATTCCCTTACCATACACCATTAAAGGAACATATTCTCTTGTGTGGTCAGTATGCTTAACATATGTAGGATCACATCCGTGATCTGCAGTGATAATTAACAAATCATTTTCACTCATAGCATTCATTATACTTGGCAATTGCCTGTCAAAAAACATTAATCCCTGAGCATATGCTTCAACATTTCTTCTGTGTCCCCAAAGCATATCAAAATCCACTAAATTCGTAAAAATAAGATGTTTTCTAAACGGATCATCTTCGGGTACAACAATATCTTCACCTCCATGCCCTTTGGAACCAACCATAGGATCAACAATAGCATCTAATGTATATTTTATACCTACACTGTTTCCAGGTGTATAATGAAACAAAGATATTCCCCTTTTAGCAAATATATCAAAAATTTTGCCTATAGCAACAACATTACCATTATTTGCTTTTATTTTATCTAAAATTGTTGTGTCTATCGGAGGAAGGGAATAATCTTTTCTGTTAGGTGTTCTTACAAAAGGACCATACCCGGTAAACGGTCTTGCAATAACTCGTCCTACCGCATGTTCTCCGACTAAAATTTTTCTTGCAATCTTACAAAATTCATGAAGTTGTCCCAATCCATGATAATTTCCTTGAGCTTCTTCATGACCGGCAATTTGAAAAACGGAATCGGCAGATGTATAAACTATAGGTCTTCCCGTATCGCAATGTTGTTGTCCCAATCTTTGTATAATTTCGGTTCCCGAAGCCACACAATTACCCAAGACTTTAAAACCTATTTGTTTTTCAAATTCTTCTATTATTTCCTTAGGAAATCCGTTAGGATATGTAGGAAAAGGTTTGTCCAAAACTATTCCTGAAAGTTCCCAATGTCCTGCCGTTGTATCTTTTGCAGGAGATAAAGTTGCCATTTTACCGTAACAACCGATTATATTTTCAGGTTTATATCCGTAAGGTGAAGGAACTATATTATATAATCCTAATTTACCCATATTTTCAAGGACAAAATCTTCTCCCATCCTTTCAAAAATATGTTTTAATGTATTTGCACCGGAATCATTATATTTTTGTGCATCAGGAAGTTCACCGGCACCTACACTATCTAAAACTATTAAAATTATTTTATTAATATCTGACACTGTTTTCTCCTTTAATTTTTTTATTAAAAAACAAAATGTCAAAAACTAATTTACTATTTTTTTCTTTTTAAAACTTTTTTAACAGCTTCAACTATATTAATATCTTTTAAACCGTATTTAACCATTAAATCTGCTGCTTTACCGGATTCACCAAAAGTATCATTTACACCTACAAATTCCATAGGAACCGGACTATTTGCAACTATTACTTCAGCAACGGCACTTCCAAAACCGCCAAATATTTGATGTTCTTCCGCGGTAACTATTGCACCGCAATCATTTGCAGCTTCAATTATTGCTTGCTTATCTATAGGTTTTATGGTATGTATATTTAAAACTCTTGCTTTTATACCTTCTTGTTCCAATATTTCCGCTGCCATTAATGATTCATAAACCATTGAACCGCATGCCATTATACAAACATCTTTTCCTTCTTTCATTTTTACAGCTTTACCAATTTCAAAAGGAGTAGAGTCATCGGTTACAATAGGAATATTTTCTCTTCCATATCTTATATATACAGGTCCTGGGAAATATGCAGCCGCTAAAGTTGCTTTTTTAGTTTCAACAACATCACAAGGAACCAAAACGGTCATATTAGGTAAACATCTCATTATTGCAATTTCTTCCAACGCCTGATGTGTTGCTCCATCCGGACCAACCATTAACCCGGAATGAGAACCACCTATTTTCACATTCAAGTTTGAATAGCAAATTGTAGTTCTTATTTGTTCCCAAGGTCTTCCTGAAGCAAAAACTCCGTAAGTAGAAACAAACGGTATAAAACCTGCTATTGAAATACCTGCCGCCATACCTAACATATTCGTTTCTGCAATACCTACATTCGCAAATCTTTCAGGAAACATTTCCTGAAATTTATTAATCGCTACGGAAGAAACCGTATCCGCACCTAAAACAAAAATTTTATTATCTTTTTGTCCAAGTTCAACTAATGCTTCTCCGAAACCGAATCTTGTTGCTTTTTTACCGAAAACTTTAACCATAATATTTTCCTTTTATTTATTTTATATTATCTAATTCTTTTAATGCTTGATCCAACTGTTCCTGTGAAGGAGCTTTCCCGTGCCAATCTGCAATATTTTCCATGAAAGAAACTCCTTTACCTTTTACGGTTTTTGCAATTATTACTGTAGGTTTTCCTTTACATTGTTTTGCCTGCAAATAAGCATTATCAACTTCTTCCAAATTATGTCCGTCTATTTCTATTACATTCCAACCAAAAGCTCTGTATTTATCGGCTAACGGTTCTACATTTAATACATCCTTGACTTTACCGTCGATTTGTAAACCGTTATTATCTATTATCGCACAAAGATTATCCAATTGAAAATGAGCAGAGCTCATTACGGCTTCCCAAACGGATCCTTCCTGTTGTTCTCCGTCTCCCATAAGCACATATACTCTATTATTTTGTTTAGATGCTTTAAAAGCTTTTGCTGCTCCGCAAGCAATGGAAAGTCCATATCCTAAAGAACCTGTAGAAATTTCTATTCCGGGGATATGTTTATCCATAGCAGGATGCCCCTGCAATCTGCTTCCTACCTGTCTTAATGTAGATAACTCTTCTTTTGATATACAACCTATTTGAGCAAGAACTGCATACAATACGGGACAAACATGTCCTTTTGATAAAATAAAGAAATCTCTGTTTTTATCATTAAAATTATCTTTATTAAAATTCATATGATTATAATATAAATCAACTAATAGCTCTACCGAAGATAAGCTTCCTCCGGGATGCCCCGATCCTGCTTTTTGCAACATGCATAAAATATCTTTTCTCAATGTTGTAGCTATTTGTTTTAATTTAACCAATTCCATCGTTTTCTCCCAATATATGATTGTTGTTATTTATTTTTTAATATATTATACAAATTTATTTTTCCAATTATAAGTGAAATTTCCAATGCCAACTGTTCCAAAGTTTTAATATCATACTCAGAAAAAGCCAAACCCACTTTATTTACAGACATTACCACTGCCATTACTTTATCACTTTCCAATACCGGAGAGGACAATATCGTCTTTATATTTAAATACGGTTCCAAACATTTACTGTTAGGATATTTTTTCAGTTCTTCTTTCGATTTTACAATTACGGATTTTTTTTCTTTAAAAACTTTGTTTAAAACTGTCCCGCTTTTATTCTTTGTTTTTATTACATTATTTATACCAAAAGAACCACCGACAGTGCAAAACTCATCATTTGTTGTATTATAGATAAAAACACCTGCAGTTTCAACCACAAGCAATTGTTTTATTTTTTCAACAATATAAGATACCGTATTTTCTAAATTAATATTTGCCGATGCATACGAAGCAATATCACTAATAGCATTAAGGCTTCTGATTTTTTGAATTAACATAATATTTTTATTAACCAACTCTTTTGATATATTTTGAAGTTCCGTCTCAAATCTTCTGTTTTGTTCTTTTATTTTCGAATAATTTTCTCTATGAAAAATTAAAAGAGAAAAACATTTTGCCATTTCAATTATAAAATCTCTTATTTCTTTATCAAAATATTTTGTATCTTTTATTCCGACACAAAAAACACCTGCACAATATTTATTATTAATATTTAAAGGAACCGTTATTATTTTATTAACATTTTCATTTTTAAATATTTGTCTGTCATATTCACTCAACAAATTCATATTATCACTGATATATTCCTTTTGTTCCTGATAACAATTCCATATAATACTATTTGTTTTATCAGAAACTGTTTGCTGTTTTAAATTAAAA
>Ga0256407_10013762_pt1 | contig 10778 bp, 9 predicted proteins | sample RumenRJG_04DNA_FD_193489 | JGI IMG/M metagenome (GOLD analysis project Ga0256407, IMG submission 193489) | Bovine rumen microbial communities from Lethbridge, Alberta, Canada - RJG_04 | ecosystem: Host-associated > Mammals > Digestive system > Stomach > Rumen | place: Canada: Alberta | collected... | reverse complement strand
AGAGTACGTTTTCTGCCACAAGGTATCACCGATATACTTTTCCTGTCTGAGCATTTTGTTGATAGTGATATTATTCCATTGGATACCTGTCGGCGAGGGGATACCTTCTTCATTCAACTGCACAGTTATCCTCTTTATCCCCATTCCGCCGATATACATATCAAATATCCTGCGAACAATTTTGGCTTTTTCAGGATCAATGACCAAATTTCCATCATCGCCCTTTATATAGCCATACGGAACATGGATCTGTCTCAGAGTACCGCTTGCCATTGCTCTCTGAAAAGTCCACCGAACATTATTGGAAATAGACTGCGACTCCTCCTGTGCCAGACCGCCCATGACGGTTATCATCATTTCATCGGACAGTCTTGCCGTGTCAACGTTCTCTTTCTCGAAATATATCGTAATACCGAGGCTTTTCAGCTCCCTGATATATTGCAGACAGTCCTTTGTATTCCTTGCAAAACGGCTGATAGATTTTGTTATCACACGGTCTATCTTGCCTGCCCGACAATCTTCCATAAGCCTGCCGAACTCCGCACGTTTCTCCACACTTGTTCCGCTGATTCCCTCATCAGCATATATATCAACAAGCACTTCCGTTTTGGAATTACTGTAAAGCCCCGAAAAATACCGCACCTGTGCATCATAGGAATTGACCTGATCTTTATGGTCGGTAGACACTCTGCAATAGGCGGCAACACGGATTTTTTTGTCCTGATTTCGTGCTGTTTTGGGTATCACAGCTATTTTTGCCATGTAAACTCTCCTCTCAGTTATGTATAAAACAGATGACCTTATTATTTCTGCGGAACAGGCAATACACCTGTTCCGCAGAAATAGTAGTTCAGTCCTCATCTGTACAGTAGCTCAGACCATTCAACAGCTGAATATATATGCACTCATTTCGGTCATGTTCCTCACCGTCCGTAGACATCATAGCTTCGAGAAAATAAGCCTGAGCTTCCTGTCGGCTGTGCCATTTCATCTTCCTGCCGTTACATACCGTGATAAGATTCCGTCTTGTATTCATCGCAAGTTCGGGCGTTTTTAGCATTTTCTGTACCTCCTGAGCATAATGTATCCATACCGCAGTCCTCGACAGACGGGTATGTATCATAGATCGTTTTGCGGTTAAGGTCATCAATACGCTGACGCTGTTCTTCGGTAATAATGTCCTTGTTCACAAGAATACAAAGAATTTCTCTGCTGACAGCGTAATTGTATTCTGCCTGACCGTAGAGCTTGATATTATTTTCCATACGATCTCCCTCCGTTTTAGGTCGGGGATCACCCTTCGTCTTCAATGTTACACTTTAAAGCGATGAAAGTCAACTGTTTTGAAACAAGTTTGGAGATGCGCCGCAATAGTGACACTGAAAAGGGATATTCCCCGGTTGAATTTGCACATACATATTATAGGTGCGACTGAATAAAATGGCGTACAGGCGTACCAATCCCGATATCACGTCGTTTTAGGCGTACCAAATGCCGTACATTCAGCGTACCATGTACGCCATGAGCCGTCCGATGTACGCCGTTCTGTACGCTTGTAGGGACGGCAAAAAACACGCATTTACGGCATCGGTACGCCTGTACGCCCGATTTGGCACTTACTCTTTAATACAGATGTGCAAGCGTGATGCCTGTGAAGCCCCTGACATTCTTTCCATCATTGGGGATATGTGTTGAATACTTGATATGATATTCTTCCTCGTTCTGCTTTACCCAGGTGATGAACGTGTCACGCTTCAGACTTGTCAGTGCATTATCCTCGCACCAACGGGTGTAGCAATCGTAAAGTTTTGATGATGTAACACGGTAGTTTTCCCCATACATCACCCTGTCCGTATCTTCCAGAAACTCCGTGATATTGCAGTTATCCTGCATCGTTTCCCTGACATTCTGCTTTGCTCTTTCCGAGATAGTGAAGCGGTAGCGGTTCTCAATAAGCCTGCGGAGACCGTCAAACATCCAGCAGAATATTTTATTCTTTTCCGCAAGAAACTTGTCTGCAATATGCGGATCAATGACTCTGCTTTCAGGCGGTGTCTGCGTGGTGAGTATTATCATTCTTCGTGAGAAGCCCTTGCTCCTATCATATAATGCCTTCGGATTGCCGTTGCCGAAGCATAAGAGCCTTGTATATAAAAGTGCCTGTTCGCTCTGCTTGCCCTTTGCTTCAACATCTATCGGTATCTCGGCTGTAACAAGGTTTTTTAAGTAGCCTGTGGACGGCAGAGCTGACATTTGCATATCGTCATCTATCATGAGCAGACGGTCTTTGAGGTTGTAGCGAAAAAAGCGGTCGGTCTCAATGCGGTGGATATTACCCGTTATCATATTCTTGCCGAACATATCATTCAGAACAACGGCAATGCGGCTCTTGCCCTCGCCGCCCTGACCGATGAGAAACATCATTTTCTGTCCTTTGGTTGATGGTATCAGCAGATAGCCGAGATATTCCTGCAAAGCTGCAATATCTTCGGGATACAGCAGTTCCATGAGGAACGTCAGGAATCGTTCGGGATAATATGCTCCCTGCCATATCGTCGGATCATAGTCGATATTCAGCCTGTTCAGGCAAAATTCCTTGTCGGGGTGAAAATTGCCGTTCAGGTCGAGTTTGCCGTTATTAAGGTGGATATAATTCATATCGGGAAGCAGAGGCTCGCTATAACAGTAGTGGCGGAGCGAATCAATGATATTGCTGACCTTTTTCGGCAAGCCGAACCATACGGCTTTCATCAGGATATTGTATATTTCATTCCCAAGCTCGTTCTCATCGACCACGCCGTCATAGTCATAGAACACACCCTTGATGCACTTCATCGGGTGCTGTCCCAGGAACATATGGCTGAATATCAGTTCATTGACTGTGGTCTTATCAAGCATCCAGTCGGGAAGTTCATGGTCACGCTCCTTCTTTTTCTTTTCAGGCGGTGCTTCGGGAAGTGGTGTATCATCGGGCGGCATTGCAGCAATATCCTGTTCTATCTCGGCTTCAACCTCTGACCGCAGCCTTTCAAGTTCCTGCTCGTCATTCTCCCCATTCTTCGACACATCGCTTGTATTCTCTCTCAATCCTGTCTACCTCCAGTTTAATTTCTGCCTGCTGTTCCTTGTCATATCTGTTGAACGTTTCAAGCATATACTCCGCATAGCAGATATTCTGCAAAGCGTACACGAAACGCCTGTCTGTTTCATCATCGGGAGTTTTCGGAGCATAGCATATCTTGTACTTGTCCAGCAAGGTGAAGTACCTGAGCAGAACATCATACATATGCTCCACCCTTGCTTTCTCTGCCTTACGCTCGGCGATCTCCCTGCGCCGTCTGTTCACAGCGTCCATATTGGGCGGCTTGTCTACGTCCAAACCAAGGGCGAAATCTCTGTTGAGCTGCTTCACGGCTTCGATAGCATTAAGCCCGAAAAGCTCCTGCACCAGCTTTATCACATCGCCGTGCGCCTGACAACCGAAGCAGTAATAGTGATCTTCGTATAGCTTGCAGGACGGGTGGCGTTCCCTGTGGAACGGGCAGAGCGCCATGTTTCCTCTATGTACCTCGACACCGTAGCTTCGGGCGGCGGTGGGGACGTCCACAAGGTCTTTTATATCGTCAAAAATTGTCATAAAATGACCTCCTTCTATTTAGGGGCAGAAAATCAGTTTTTTCAACCTAAAACCGTTGAATAACAGAGAAATAATTATCTTTTGACTTGAAATCTGTATAGCTTTGTGCTATAATGTATACTGGAATAATATTGAAAGGTGACTTTCTATGTATAAATACTGCGACTTTCAGTCTGTTACCAAATTGCTGTACAGTGGGCTGATAAAATCTACGATCAAATCATATAACGTAATGATGAGCGACCTCTTTGGTGCATATAACGCTGCCGAAAGAAAACAGGCGTTTACCAGCAGTGAGCTTTCACGTCTGGGCAACGGTAAGCGTGTACCGTCAAAAACGTGGGTGGACTTCTATCAGCGGAATGATAAGTCGGTCATGATAGCAGATATAATGGGCATTATTCCAAATATCGTGGATAAGGCATCAATGCAGAAAGCCTTGTTTGAGCTTTACGCCAACGACAGATTTATCCCCGATGAATATATTCAGGCTTTTTTGTCAAACCATAAGCCTGAATATTCCGATGATAGTAGCTTTGCAGGACTCATTTATGATGTTCTGTTCATTTCTATCGTTCGTCCCTATGAGGAAAAGTCAAAGGAGCATTTTGTAGTAATCCCTTTTGATATGACGGACTATGAAGCTCCGATTATAGAGCAGAAAGCTGATGTATCCACTGTAAACTCAAATTCACCGGCTGAGCCTAACACATTGTTTGCCAACAGTGAATATGTACCGCCGTGTCCGCATTTCTGCGGTTATGCGCCTGAGATTGATGCTCTGAACACATTGTTAGAAAGAGACAGCAAGGTGTTTGTGACAGGCTTTCCCTGTATGGGCAAAAGTGAGTTTGTTCGTGCGTACATAGAGAAGTACGGCTCTCAATATAAGAAGATCGGATATTACTTCTATAACGGCAGCCTGCGCTCTATTATTGCAAATATGAACTCAGAAGTGCCTGTTTCGCTGAGTGATACAAATAATGCTATCTACATAAGCAACCTTAATATTCTCCATACACTTGATGAAAGCACCCTTATCGTTATCGACAATTTCAATGTCGGCATTGAAGATGATGAATGCGTGGACGATCTTCTCAAACTGAAATGCAGGGTGATCTTTACTTCACGCAGGCGGTATGAGGGAGTAACTACATTCAGGCTGAACGGTATTTCCGAAAATGACGGCGTAGAACTTGCCAAAAAGTTCTTTGATAACCTCACCCCCTTAGATGAATATCGTCTTTTTGGCATTGTCTGTTCGCTTGGAAGAAGCCCTCTTTTCATAGAAATAGTCGGTAAAATGCTGAAAAAGGGCGGCTGTAACACCGAAAGATTGACCTTTGAGCTTCTCGCCGGAGATTATACCAAATATGATCAGAAAGTAACCTTTACAAAAGACGGCAAACTCATGAAGGAGTCGCTCATCGGTATCCTGAGAAATATGTTCGGCTTTTCCGAATTATCGGAACTCCACCGCAAGGTTCTGTGTATGATGCACGTTGCAGTAGAAGCCCCCATACGAAAAGATGCAGCAATAGCCATGTTTGGGCTTAACAGCATTCAGCCGATAGACGATCTGATCGACGTAGGTTTTGTATCGGAGACTTCAAACGGCATGATACAGATGAGCCATTTCATATCGGAGATTGTTTTCAGCGCCCTCAAGCCTGACAAGAATACCTGCCGTGAGCTGATAGTCCGAATCAGACTTATCGGAAAAGATGAAAGTATTCAGTACGATTTTGGCGATGTAAGAAATATCATAGCTGAGTTTGCATTTTTCCCCATAGTAAAGCCTGCCTCTGAAGCTGTGGAGGTCGCCTTCGACTGTTTCAAATTTTTTTGGCGTATCCATGATATTGAACGTATGAAAGAACTGAATGAGAGAACCTTTGCCCTTCGTGGATTGACAGAGCCTAAACAGCTTGCAATACAAGAACTGGAAGAAGCCGCTATCGAAGCCGAAAAGAGAAATTATGTCAAGGCATTGGAAATTCAGAAAAATGCCGTTAAAAAGATCATGGGACTTGATGATGAATATCTGAAAGCAGAAGCTGTAAGCAGCTATGCCTATTACCTTGAATATTCGGAAACGGCTGACTCCACCGAAGAATTGTATGAAGCCTACCAAAGAGGTATAGAACTGTTTGAAGGTCTTGACCTTGATAACGGCGGCAAAGTGGAAGAGTGCCGTGTCATCACCCGTTATGCTTACCTGCTTCTCATGACCTGCAAAACAGATGAAGCACTTGCGTGGGCTGACAGAGCCGTTAATATACTTGCAAATCTCAGACCAAGATCTATACCCAGATATGAATCCTGTGCCGATGCCTTGTATGTTCTCGGTCTGTGCCATTTGCTGAAAAGAGAAGATAGACCCTCAAAAATCGAACTGGACAGGGCATTTCACATCTATCTGATGCACCACAAGAGAGAATCCGATTTCATCGAGGACAAGCTCGAATGGGTATTCAATTTCGCATTAGATGTTGATTCGGATATTATGGAAACAAAGCCTTTGAAATACCTGTTTGAAGATGAAGATGATTATGATGATGACCTTGATGATGAGGAGGACACCGATGAATCCGACTCATCAGATGAAATCAAATAACCTCAGCAGTACATCTATCACTACCGCAACAGGTGCGGCATAGTACAGAAGATCGCCAATCGTTCTGACGGTGCAGAAACGTTTCACCGATTCACTTATACGCTTTGATGCTTTTTCGGCGGCTTCGGTCGCCGATCTTACTTTGCAGGCACAGGCGGTAATATCCTTCTCCATCTGATCGCTGTTTGCCTGCACATACTGCATCAGCTCGTTGATGGCTTCTTTCTCCTGCGCTTTGACCTGATGATAGATGTTGTAAACGCTGTCAGAGACCTCTGTCCTGACGCTTTTTGCGTACTGCTCTTGCAGGCTTAGGTTCTGCATCTGATGTTCGGCTGACTTTCGTATTTCGGCGTTTATAGCTGTCGAATAGTTCTTCAAAAGTTGGCACATCTTTAGCGTTGCCGTTACCAAAAGAAGAACCCTCTCGTCTCTCTGAGCGTCCACCGATGATACTCCGATCTCCTCCGCCATTTCCCGAACTCTTGTTTCGATTGCGTCCAGTCCCGGAAGCGGTGTTTCCTGCTTGCGTGTTTTCTGAGATTCCATTACTGCTGCCCCCTGTCTCTGTGCTTTGTGCGAGCGTTCGTACTCCCTGTGGATACGCTCCGCTTCTTTTATCATCTGTTCCCGTGTGAAGTAGAATGTCTTTTCGCCCTGCGGTTTCTGCTCCGACATCGGTGATAATGGCTCTTGCTGTGAGGGCTTCGGCTCTGTCGGCTTCTTGCCCTCGCCAAATCTTGGTAAGCTCATATTTGATTCCTTTCACTGTATATTTGTCACCCAGCTTACTGCCTCTGACCGAGACAAGTTTACCGCTTTTATTGGTATAATTTGGGTGACGGTAGGATATGGTGTTGCCCTTGACACGGCACTCAACATGATAATGCTTCATGAGGGCAGCTACCACATCTTCTAAAGTCCTGTTGTTCGGGTCTGCACATTCGATACGAATGACCTCCCGAAGTTCATCTTTGAATGTTTCCTTGCCTTTGGCTTTCATTTGCTTCTCGGCAAAGGTTTCCTTGTCACGGTCGGGATTCTCATTATAATAATCCTTTCGGACAGAGTTGGTAAGCCCTCGCTTCATGCACTGCTCTCCGAAAAATTCGCACATGGTCTGCAAATCTTTCTGACTGCGGCGGTATGCCTTGCCTGTCTCGATGTGGCAGTTGCCCACAAGGAAATGAACGTGCTTGTGCGGTTTATCGGTATGGACTGCGAACATGACCTGATAGCCGTCAAAAAACTTCTCGGCGAACTCCCTTGCGATGTTGAACACTTCTTCATAGGTCAGCTTATCATTATCATCGGGTGAGAACGACAGCGACATCTTGAACGCAAGGTTTGTCCGCTTGTTATCACGTTTGCCGAATAGCTTTCGTGTGGTGAGTATGTCACAAGAGTAAATGTTGCGGTCGCAGTTCATCTCCCAACACAAGTGCGGTGCCGTTTTTATGACACCTGCCTGCTGCTGTTCGGGTAGCTCGCCCAGCATATACCGTGAAGCACGGTCAAGCTGTATCTGAGATTTGCAGGGCTTGTAATCTACGTTGACATTTCCGTACATCACTTAACGCCTTTAATGCTGAACTTCGGGTCATCCAGAAATTCAAGTATCCGCTTCATGACAGCTTCGTTGGTAATTCGGATAGCCCCGATCTCGGCTCTCACCTTGCTGTCCTGCCCGATGTTGGAGTAGTAGGCAAGCTGATTGAGGTTCGTGCCAATCTTGCGAATCTCATGGATAAGCGGTGCAATGTCCTCGGCTACGCTGTAAATGCGGACTTCGCTGTCCCTGATTGCCTGCATCAGATAATCGGTCTTGCTCAGACCACTTGCTTCATGCTTGGTATTCCAAAGCTGAAGCTCCTCGTCAGTCAGTTTCAGACTGATCGAGTGATAGCGCCTGCGATTTGGCATAGTCGCTCCCTTCTGCCGCTGTGCGGCTCTTGGGGGAAGGTCTCGGAGGGGGAACGTCTCTGAGCAGGGAGACCGATGTGTCACTACATCGGTGCTACCTGCCCGGCGCAACCAGACGGGTCACGGTCTTGTTATTACAAGACATCACGGCGATAAGCCGTTTTTCATAAGCAATTCGCTCCGCCGATTGCGTTCAAGTCTGCAAATTTCTCTGTGATATTTGCAGGCTTTCTCTTTTCGCATAAAATGCTATCGGGCATTTTTGCGTTATATCCCCGATTTTTCCACTGTCTATTGGTTTGTTGCTGTTGTTATTGTTATCCGCTATATGAACGGCGGTAAAGTTGTTTCAAGCAGTATCAACCGCCGATAAAATCGAAATCAATACCGGAATAATCGTCATTTTCGCTGTTATCAGCGTTGCCAAAGCCCTCTGTGGCGCTCGGATTGCCGCTCACGGCATATCCTCTGCCGTCCATTGTCCCCATGGGAACAGCTCGAATCTCATTGAACTGTACAGGGTAACTGCTGTTCAGGCTCAGCATCAGGCTTGCAAGAAACTTCGGCATTTCGGCAATAAATGCCTTGCCCACCTCAGACACGATCTGCTCCACAAAACGCTCCTCACGCTGACGGGTCTCGAAGTACGGGTCGTCAGCAAGTCTCCCCATACGGTCAAAGTAGTCATTGACCGCTGTGATCGCCGCCACATTCGTGGACTTGATCTTGTCCTTGTCGTAGTTATGGAGATAGTCCCACGCCTTAGCGTGTTCGGGGTTCTCCATATTGAAGCGGAAACAGGTCGTTCTAACGCACTCTCTGTCCTTGCCCATATCACTTGCCCTCCTTTTTAAGCTGTGCAACGGCGAAGTATTCATAGCCCTTAGCCGATGCACAAATATCTCCGATGATAGTCACCCTGTCCTTGTCATATCTCCCGAAATTCTCTATCAGCTTTCCACCACCGCCCGTGATGTAAAGGCGCATCATTTTCGGGTCATATTCATACTTGCGGAGCAGAGCAAAAATGCTTTCGGCATATTCGGAAATTGCCTGCCTGAGAACCTCGGCATACTCGCTGTCAATGTCGGCAGTTCCGTAACGGATCATCGACTGGATAATGGTCTCGTCAACGGTCACGCCCAGCTTGTTCATCATAGCATTGGACGCAGCCTTTACGCACTGGTTCACGCCCATTTTCTCGGTGTAGGTTTTGGTGTTGATGACACGCTTGTTGCTGACGAAAATGATGTTGACCGTTCCGTTGCCGATGTCTGCAATCATGCTGAGACCTGTCATATCGTTCAGCTTGTCCACCACGGCAGCGTAGCCCTGCGGAAACACATAGCACCCGATGATATGAACGGAATAGAGCTTGTCCTCGTATTTGAAGTCCACGCTCTCCCTCTGCAACATATATTTGCGGAAGTCCTCACGCTGTCTGCCTACCCATGTGATCGGCAGTCCAACGGCGAGATAGACCTTAGCCGAAGTGATGCTCTCACGGTTCAGCTCACGGGCGATGCCCATAAGCGTGAAGATGTAATTGTCCTCGTCCTGCCACTTGTCGGCAAGATACTCCTTGTGTCCCTCACCGATCTGGTAGTAGCTCCCCTCAAAGAAAAGAGTGTTCTTTGTAAAGGTCGGGGCGGCATCGAGCTTAGTGATACCTGTGGGAGTGACCGTGTTTGCGGTCTTGATATTTCCGTAACCGTGGTCGATACCTACGATCAGGAAGTCGTTATAATGTTTCAAAACAGATACCTCCGTTATACTTTTATTCAGCCTTGCGGATAGCTGTATGCTGTCCTTTGACTGTAATTTCAGTATAGCACAGATAGGCTTCCAACGGGTTGACAAGAACTTGACAAGAACCTGACAAAACAGTTTTGTCAATTCTGTCAATTTTGTCAGGTCATGTTCTGATTGGCAGCGGAGAGAGAAAAATGTGAGCTGCAAATGAACAAGCCCTCGGAAATTTGCACTCCGAGGGCGATTAAATATGTGGTAGCAGGTCAACTTTGCTCCCAGACCAGGAATCAAAGTAACAAAAAAAGCACGGCTCTCAGTATCTTGAGAACCGTGCCTACATAATTTGTGGTCACTTCCTGATTATTTTAACTTGCTGAAGTATTGATCAAATCGGTATATACTCTTGCATTGGTATAGATCACCCAATCAGAAATAGTTGAATTGCCCATATGATCTGACCAAGCTACAGAATCAGTTGAGCAATTGTGATCAAATAGTGAGACAGTTAATTCAACCTTATAATTGGCATAATAGTAGGTATCCTTAAAGTTGGTCTGATTGCCTGTAATTGCATTAAATGTTATTGGTATCTTATAGACATACTGTTCATTTTCAAACTGCGCAACATCGCCTATATTAAATATATAAGTATGAGTCGTTAGATTAGTATATACCGGAGTTTTCCCACCAATCACGCTTAAAGATTTTAAATAATTATCAAGAGGAACCTCTGAATAACTGCCATTTTCCTGTTTCTGATAGAGTTTGAGCGAACATTCCAGATACTCTGCTTTGCTGGCATTTAATAATCCTGTGGTATCATATCTTCCCTCAGTTTGTATAAACGAT
>Ga0256407_10013761_pt1 | contig 10778 bp, 10 predicted proteins | sample RumenRJG_04DNA_FD_193489 | JGI IMG/M metagenome (GOLD analysis project Ga0256407, IMG submission 193489) | Bovine rumen microbial communities from Lethbridge, Alberta, Canada - RJG_04 | ecosystem: Host-associated > Mammals > Digestive system > Stomach > Rumen | place: Canada: Alberta... | reverse complement strand
TCGGGAATGTTCCGATCCTGCTCGTCTTCCCTTTGAAGACAGTTCCTTCGATATCGTCATCAACCGTCACGGAGACTTTTGTCCGGAAGAACTCTCCCGGGTACTGAAGCCCGGCGGTCTGTTTATCACCCAGCAGGTGGGCGGCCGGAATGACCGGGACCTGGTTCAGATGGTTCTTCCGGGGATGGAAGAGCCGTTCCCGGATCTTTATCTTTCAGCCCAGTGCGACGCTTTCAGGCGCGCGGGTTTTGAAATTCTCCGATCTGAAGAATTCTTCGGAAAGATCCGGTTTTATGATGTCGGTGCCTTTGTATGGTTCGCCCGGATTATCGAATGGGAATTCCCCGGCTTTTCCGTGGACCGCTGCTTTGACCGGCTGCTGAAAATGCAGGAGCAGATCGATGAAAAAGGTTCTGTGGAAGGAACCACTCACCGCTACCTGATCGTTGCCCGGAAGCCGCTGGACTGATTAAACAGCAGAAAAGGACTTATCCCTCTCCGGGGATAAGTCCTTTTTGATTGTGTTTCTGTCATTCCAGCAGCTCGCCCAGTCCCGTATTCCTTTTTTCTCCGTAAACCAGGCAATCCGAAACCGTCTTTCTGCCGTTTTCTCCAAAGTTCAGCGTGCTGTTTTCAACATCATAAACCAGCAGTCCTTCTTTTCCCTTTTCAGCCTCAGCCAGCACCTTCCCCGATCTGTCGCACAGAGCAGTCGGCGCTGTCTGGAAGGGCGGACAGGTGTTGCAGGTCAGCACGGGACAGACATTCTCCACCGCCCTTGTCCGGATATGTCCCCGGATCAGGTCATATCTTTCCGGATCCTCCTGATCCGCTTCATCGTAAAACAGAATCAGGTTCAGGTTTGTCTGTTCCCGGTATAGTTCCCGGAAATATTCCGGGAAACGAACCTCGAAACAGATCCGGATACCGATCTTCAGGGAGTCAGCTGAGAAGATCCCGGCATCATGCCCTTCTGTAAAGTTTTCCCGATCCCAGCCCCATAAAGCCCGCTTGCGGTAGATCATTCGTTTCCCGTCCGGCATAAATACCATGGCGCAGTTGCAGTACCGGTTCTTTTCTTTGACCATGGTTCCCGTAACCAGGTACATCTGATGCTTTTCCGCCAGTTCCTGAATCCGGTCATGAATCCTGCTTACCTTCTCAAAATCCACGTCAGATGCCGCATTGATGCTGCGGGGCGGATAACCCGTAACCGCGCATTCCGGAAACAGGAGAAGCCTGACGCCTGCCTTCCCGGCCGCTTCTGCGCCCGCCCGGATGCGTCTGAAATTGACTTCAGGATCTCCCGTGACCCTGAATTGATAGGCCCCTGCTCTCATACTGCCTCCTAAGTTTCTGATTTACAGCGTCTGTTCACCGATAAATTCCATCGTTTTATCCCGCTTTTTAAATGTAGCAAAGCACGTCTGTCCATTCAGCGCGAGCGCGTCTGTCAGGCTCTTTTTGACATAGCCCATGCTGATCATTCCCATAGCTTCCTCCGGGGTAAACCAACCTGTTTCCAGGCTTTCTTCCGTCACCGTTTCTGTTCCGCCAACGTATCGGCATCGGAAAACCATATTGACGGTGGTTGGCAGATCCATACCTTCCAGCGGTCCATATCCTTTTTTCTTCACAATATTCTGATAGATGCCTGTGACGCATTCCGGCTCAGCTGTAATCCCGCTCTCTTCAAGGATTTCCCGCTTCAGCCCGTCCAGGATCGCTTCGCCCTGTTCCACAACGCCGCCCGGAAATTCCCAGCCCCGTCTTTCGGAGCGGATCATCAGCACCTTGCCTTCCCTGAACACCACTCCGGCAGCAGAAACAAAATGCACCTGAAGATTCTTCGTTTCCAGCCAGTTATCCATAAGCGTCCTCCTTTTCTGTTCCGCATCCGTCATTGAAATATATTGTTTAACAGTATAACCTGTTTCCCGCGTTTCAGGAACCCCTTCCTCACTTCTTCCTCCAAACTGCCTTCAGATTCTTGAAGATCCGTAGCTTTTTTGTTATCATCGCAGTACAGATTTAAATATCAGACATACCGGGAGGTCAGTATGAATCCGAACATTGTCAAACGTAATGAACTCCTCGCACAGAAAGTGATTAAAGGTCTCGAATCCCGTAACATGAGCGGATACTATGCCGTCTCTAAGGAGGATGCGCTGAAACTGGCCCTTACCCTGATCCCGGAAGGCAGTTCCGGTCACCATGGGCGGTGCCATGAGCGCCCATGAAATCGGCCTTGTGGATGCCCTGAAAGCCGGAAATTACAACTTCATCGACCGTGACGCTTATGAGGATAAGCGTGCCGCCATGCTGGCCGCCTACGACGCGGATGTATTCCTGTCCAGCACCAACGCCATGACGGATGACGGCATCCTGGTCAATATCGACGGAAACTCCAACCGGGTCTCCGCCATTTGCCAGGGGCCGAAGAAGGTGCTCTTCATCGTCGGCATGAACAAGGTCTGCGGCGATCTGGACGGCGCTATGAAGCGCGCCCGTAATGTAGCCGCGCCCACCAACGCCCAGCGTTTCGGCCTGTCCACGCCCTGCGCCAAAACCGGCAAATGCATGGACTGCAAGAGCCCTGACACCATCTGCTGTCAGTTCCTGATCACCCGGTTCAGTCGGCACGCCGGACGCATCCACGTCATCCTGGTCAACGACACCCTCGGCTTCTGATAGTTGTATTATGAATTGTTGAGCCGTTGTCCAAATCTTTGATTTGGGTAACAACTGCCATGCTACAGCCGTCAAAGTGCCAAAGGCACTTTGGTAACGGCGATCGCAGAATTGTGAATTATGAATTACAAAAAGTCTCTTTCTCCCGTAACCTTCCACTACATGATCATCACCGGAGGCTTCTGGATGGCCTTCTGCGTGGTCACAGCTTATGCCGCAGTTTACCTGCAGGGCGTCGGCTGCTCCAATGCGGAGCTTGGCCTCATCCTGGCCCTGGGCAATGTGGGCGGCGCCCTGCTCAGCCCTGTGCTGGGTGCGCAGATTGACCGGAATCGGAATCTCCGCCATGCCGCGGTAGTGAATGTGCTTCTGGCAGTGCAGGTGGTTCTGCTCGTCCTGCTGCGGGTTCATCCCCGGCACGACCTGTTCACCGCCGCCTGCTATGTGCTGTACATGACCGCCATGATGCCGGTCAACGCGGTCAACCTGGACCTCTGCGTCCGGCTGGAGCGTGCAAAAGCGCCGCTGAACTTCGGCTTCGCCCGTTCCATGGGCAGCTTTTCTTTCGTCATTCTCAGCACCCTTCTGGGAATCATCACGGCACAGTGGGGTCATCTTTCCCTGCCCTTTGCCGGGTTGGCAGTCATCCTGATCCAGTTCTTCGGCAACCGTCTGGTGGACCGGGATCTGCGCGTCGCTGAAAACGCCATGCCGCCGGCGGAAAATGGAATCCGGGATCAATCCTCTTCCCTGCCGGTCTTCATCCGGGAGAACCGGATGTTCTGTCTCATGCTTTTCGGTACCATCATCATCTTCACTTCCCATAGCATGGACGGTAACTTTCTCATCAACGAGATCCGCAATCTGGGCGGTAATACCGCCATCATGGGCTATGTAGCCGCTTTCACAGCCATCACGGAAGTGCCGATCATGATGTTTGCCTCCAGGCTTCCGAAGCGCTGGTCCACTGTGCAGTATATCCGTCTGGCCCTTGTCCTCTTTGTCTTCAAGGCCCTGGCTTACGCCCTGGCGCCGAACATTCCCCTGTTCTTCGCTTCCCGTGTCTTCCAGGCGCCCAGCTATGCGCTTTACACCGTTCTCATCGTCGGTTATGCGGACAGCCAGGTTGCCCGCAAGGATTCGGCCAAGGCACAGAGCCTTGCCTTCAGCATGACCACCATCGGTTCCGTCCTGGCCAGTCTCATCGGCGGCCAGATGTTCGACTCCGTGGGTGTCCGGCCTACCATGCTCACCGCCGTAGCCATCTGTGTTGTAGGTACCGTTATCGCGCTGGCCGGAACCCGGCAAGGCTCTCGCCGTGCGAACTCTTCACTCTAAACTGACATTCCTTGAATGTCATCCCGGGGTTCGGAACGCCCGGAGGAAGAGCCAGTGGCTCTTCCTCAGTGGAGAACGGGCGGCAGCCCAGGGCGGCATAGCCGAGTCGAGGAATCCCTAATTACGGCCTTCGGCCGCATTCAATAGAAAAACTCCTGCGATCATCTTCGCAGGAGTTTTTTCCGCCATTTTTCATTTTTCATTTTTCATTCTTCATTGTTCAGGGTTGGATTAGGCTTTCAGCCTAATCCAACGCGGAACAGATACAGCCACAGCCGCTTCTTATACTTCTCAAACAGTCCCCGTTTCCGGTACATATCCTTCAGGTGCCTGTACAAGTCTCCCTTAATCCGGGTATTCTCCGCCGGATGCTTCACGCAGTCCAGCACCTGCCGGATAGAAGTGCTGTTGGCAGACCGCCGGTAATCATACAGGGAATCCTTCATAAAGGAGACCCTGCTGACGCCTGCGAGATAATCCATCACAAAGGCAAAATCCGCTCCCCAGGTCAGGTTTTCCTGGAAACGGCAGTTTTGCTTCTCCGCAATCTCCCGCAGGAACAGCTTGTTCCACAGCACCCCGTAGAAATAGGAGTTGGCGTGATCGCACAGGTGACGCATCATGTCGTCGCAGGGAACGGTATCATCCCGTCCCGCCAGGTTATGGAAGCTCCGCCGTTCCCCGAAATACTGGTCATATCCGCCGATCACCAGTTCAGAGCCGTCCTTTTCAGCCCTCCGGACCATCCGTTCAATGGAGTCCAGGGGCAGCGTGTCATCAGCGTCAATAAAGCGGATATATTTCCCTTCACACAGGGCCAGACCCGCGTTCCGGGCATAGGAAATACCGAGATTGCCCTGGGTAACCACTGTCAGCCGCGGATCCTTTTCCGCTGCTTCCCGGGCCATCAGGACCGTCCCGTCTTCACTTCCGTCATCAACAAGAATAATCTGCAGATTCTGCCAGGTCTGGTTCAGCAGGCAATCCAGCAGTCGCTGCAGTGTCTTTGTCACATTATATGCCGGAATCACAACGCTGACCATCGGTTCAGACTGTGCAGGATTCAAGCGTTTCACTCTCCTGTCGTTTGTTTTCGCAGGTTAGTAATCATTGTACCATGCTTCCCCTTGTTTGAAAAGCACTCATCCTGTCCCTCCGGCTGGACAGAAATCCGAAAACCGGATAAAATATATAAGTTATATCAAGGCAGAAAGGAGGCGTCGGCATGAGCGCAAAACTGAAGAATATTCTCAGTTTTCTCTTCATTGCATTAACCCTTGTCGCCGTCTTCTGTATCGCCTTCGGAAACCCGGAACTGAGTGACGCCTGGGACACGCTCCGCGGTCTCGACGGCCGCTGGATTGCGGGTCTTTTTCTCTGCTGGACTTCCTATACTTTCTTTGACGCGCTGGGTACCTGGTACTGCCTTCGGAAGCAGGGATTCCGTCTGAACCTGTGGACCGTGCTCAGCGTCACGCTGATCGGCTTTTTCTACAGCAACATCACCCCCGGTGCCAGCGGCGGTCAGCCGATGCAGGTCAATTCCCTGCGCAAGGCCGGCGTTCCCGTAGGCAACGGGACCACAGCGGTCACTATCCGTCTGATCGCCAATCAGTTTATGGTTTCCGTGCTCAGTCTGCTCTTCCTGCTGTTCAACCGCACCTTTGTTTATCAGCAGCTGGGAGGGGGAATCTGGGCCGTCCGGATCGGCTGGATCATCAATTTTGCCGTTGTTCCCCTGGTGTTGCTGGCCGCCTTCCGGCGCAGCCTGGTTCGCAAACTTGCTGCCGGCCTGATCAACCTTCTCGCAAAGATTCGCCTGATCAAGGACCGGGATGCTGCCCTGGACGGAACCTATAAAGTGCTGGATACCTATCATACAGCTATCCGCGACCTGTTCCGTTCCCCTGTACAGCTGATCTTCCAGTGCCTGTGCTCCACCCTGAGCATGCTGGCCCTGACCGGTTCCATTGTGTTCGTCTATTATGCCTTCGGGCTTTCCGGTACTCCCTGGTACGATCTGCTGACCCTGGGCCTCCTGCTCTTCGTCAGTGCAAGCTACACCCCCCTTCCCGGCGCCAGCGGCGCCCAGGAGGGCGGCTTCATGTACTATTTCAACGGAATCTTCCCCGGCGGCACCAAGAACCTGGCCCTGCTGATCTGGCGTTTCTTCACCTATTACATTTTCCTGTTTATCGGCGTGATTACGCTCCTGCTGGAGAAAATCGGCCTCTGCGGTCATACCCGCAGGCAGGAGAATCATCCGATGACTGAAACGGAGGATACCGTATGATCGATACTGCAAGAATGATCGCAGCCAGGCCTAAGGCCACCCCTGTCCCCGGCATGGGCGAACAGGTTGCTTTGGACCTGAAGGATACCGTAAGTTCTGCCGCGGAAAGCGCTGAGGATTTCCTTGGTCATTTACCCCAGATTGTCAGCCGTCTGCTCATAGCGGGTGCTGTCCTGATTATTGGCCTGCTTCTCCTCAAACTTGGTAAAATCATCATTGCGAAACTGGCCAAGCGGCGCGGCAAAAGCAGCCGCGTCAATCCCCAGCGGTCTGAAACCTTCCGCTCCATCATTACCAGTGTTTTCAGCTATATCATGTTCTTTATCCTGGCCACGGTGATTCTCCGTCTTTTCGGAGTGGATGTGACGTCGCTTCTGGCTGCGGCAGGGGTTGTCGGTATTGCGCTGGCCTTCGGCGCCCAGACGCTGGTCAAGGACCTGCTTTCCGGTCTGTTTATCTGGGGCGAGGGTTCCATCGCCGTGGGCGACCTGGTCAGCATTAACGGACTGGATGGTACCGTGGAAGCTATTACCATCCGCACCACCTCCATCCGTAATTACAACGGCAATGTTTACTGTATTCCCAACGGTGATATCCGCACAATCGCCAACATGAGCCGCGGTTTCAAGCGGGCCATTGTCAACGTTCCTTGCCCCTATGAGGAAAACCAGGAACGTCTCGTGGCCATGGTCAAAGAGGAAATGGAAACCGCCGCCAAAGAAGTGGATGGCATCAATGCTGTGCCGGACGTCATGAGCATTGTCGCCTTCGACAAGAACTCCGTCCGCCTCCAGGTCGCTGTTGTCTGCCCTGTCGGCGAGCACTGGCGGATTGAACGTGAAATCCGTACCCGCATCAAAGCCCGCTTCGACAAGGAAGGCATCGTCATGCCCCACTATTCCGTTCCCGAAACAGAAACCTGATTCATGGTGAAAAGTCTCCCTCTGGAGGCTTTTTCATTTGCCTTGCAATTATACAAACATACTTTCAAACAACCATCGCCCCAGGCGGGGATGTGACTGCGGGACAGATGAAATGTAATGCGAAGCGTGACATTTCGTCTGTCCCCTCTGTCACGTTCCTTTCCATTACCTCCACTACCCAAGCCATCCATTCAACAAAACAGCTTCCGGATTCTCCGGAAGCTGTTTTTCCACTATTCTTCATTTTTCATTTTTCATTCTTCATTTCTTTCAGCCGCACTTGCGCCGCCGGATAGTCTCCATGCATCTGCCCAAAACTGATTCCTTGTAACAGTGCAGCTCCCGTCACCGTCTCCCCTGTGTCTTCTCTCCGATACACAGCGTCCGCTTTCAGTCCCTGCAGCCGGACAAACGGGAATTTCCCGTTGGACCGCACGTGAGTGACTACAAGGCTGACCAGCGCCTCTGACTGATCCGGGGATACCACCATCCAGGCTGTATAGTCCTCTTCACCCTCGTCCAGCCGATAATAGTCCCCGCCTTCGATCAGGGACTCATAGCAGTGGAAGGCTTCAATCTGCTGTTTCACCGTCTGCTTTTCTTCATCCGTCAGTTTTGCCGGATTCAGTTCATATCCAAAGGTACCCGTCTGTGCCACAATGCCCCGGGTTTCCAGCGGCACCGTCCGGCCGGTCTGGTGATTCGGGCATGCGGATACATGCGATCCCATGGCGCACACCGGATAACCGTAGGAAGTGCCCTTCTGGATCTCCAGCCGTTCAATGGCGTCCGTATTGTCGGAACACCAGATCTGCGGGCAGTAATAGAGCATTCCTGCGTCAAACCGTCCGCCGCCTCCGGAACATCCTTCGATCATCACATCCGGGAAAGCTGCTGTCAGTCGTTCCAGCAGCCGGTAGGTGCCCAGCATAAACCGGTGCGCCGCCTCTCCCTGCCTGTCTGCGGGAAGCGCGCCGGACCAGCAGTTGGCCACGCTCCGGTTGAAGTCCCATTTAACATACTCAATCTGCGCATCGTTCAATATCGCACTGATTCGTTCAAACAGGTAGTCCTGGATCTCTTCCCTGCCCATGTCCAGCACCAGCTGGCGCCGGGAAACCATCGGCAGCCGCCCTGGATCCTGCAATGCCCAGTCCGGGTGTGCCCTATACAGGTCGGAATCCGGGCTGATCATCTCCGGTTCCACCCACAGGCCGAACTTCAATCCCGTTTCGTGGATCCGTTCTGAAAGTTCCTTCAGACTGCAGCCCAGTTTCCCCTCATTGCACACCCAGTCACCCAGGCTGGTAGTATCGTCATTGCGCTTGCCGAACCAGCCGTCATCCAGCACCAGCATTTCCATGCCCAGTTCTTTTGCTGCTCCGGCGAGTTCAAGAATCTTCTCCGCGTCAAAATCAAAATAGCAGGCTTCCCAGCTGTTCACCAGCACGGGTTTTTTCGCGTTTCTCCACCGGGGCGCGATCACTTCCTCCCGGATCACCCGGTGATAGTTCCGGCTCAGGGCGTTCAGGCCTTTCGCACTGAAGGAAAGGATCGCTTCCGGCGTCTGGAAATCCTCCCCCGGGGCCAGCTTCCATTCAAATCCCTCCGGATGGATTCCGCTCACCACACGCACGCTTCCCGCCTGGTCCACGCTGACCTCTTCCAGATGGTTTCCGGAATACATCAGCATAAAGCCCCAGCATTCTCCCTGTCTCTCCGTTGCAGCCGGATCGCAGAGAATGATAAACGGATTGCTCTGGTGGCTGCTCATACCCCGTCTGGACTCAAAGGCCAGCCGGCCGCCCTGCGGGATCCCCGTCCGCTCCGGTATGCGCTCCATGGCATGCCGTCCGTGGAAATGCATGACTTCCTTTTTGCCGTACGGAAAATCTATGCAGACCGAAGCTGCTTTTCCCAGAGTAATGACTTCAGTCCCGCGGTTTTCAAGCCGTACGCTCCGTACGATCACATCCTGCTCTTCAAAAAGCCAGTATGTCAGGAACGCGTTCAGACCGCTGACCTTGTCCTCCAGGCAGATCTCCAGCCCTTCCGTTTCCGCATTGCCCCGCAGTCCCGGCAGGCCCTGCGGCTTTTCCTTGCCCTTCAGCAGGCGGTATCCCGCATAGCGCCAGTCTACGCTTCGGCTGCCGTTTTCCAGCTTTACCTTTACCGCGGCGGAGCGGAAGTCACCCACCCCGTCCGTGGAGTATTCCTGGGGCAGCGTGTCCAGGGAATAGTCAAACCGTGTCTGCTGCTCATAGGGATTGCCGCAGAACCCGCGGTTTGCCGTACGGATCCGGCTGCTCATGTCCGATCCGGTTTTCAGGCCGTACCATACGTGTAGCAGTACGCCCGTATCATCTGCCTTCATCTGGTATTCTGTATGGATTGTTTCCAGGGAAAACAGTCTTTCCTTTTCGTTAATCCGAATGCTCACTGGATCCTCTTTCCGGGCTTTATCTCCCAAGCTTTTTAGCATGTGTATCTTATCATAATCACAGGATTCTTCAAGACAGAATCTGTTTATTTGACCGTCAGTCCGTCCGGCTCCACATGGCAGGAAAGGAACAGGATTTCCACCCCGGCGTCCCTGGCCTCCTGCATCGCTGTGCCGAACTCCGGATGGATCTGTATGTTGGGTCGTACCTCTTTGATACCGTCCATCTGGATCGCGAAAGCCAGCGCTGCCCGGTAGCCGTCCTTCACCGCTTTGGCCAGCTCCCGCAGGTGTTTCACGCCCCGGTCTGTGGGCGCGTCGGGAAAGTAGCCGATGCCTTCCCTTTCCAGCGTGCAGCCTTTGACCTCCATCAGAGTTCGTTCCGCACCGCGTTCCATATAGAAATCTATTCTGGAATCACCGTAGGTGTATTCCGGCACAACTGCGTCATACTGCTGCTTCTCCAGCCACTCCTTCACCACAGCGTTCGGTGCCTGGCTGTCGATGTTCACCAGCAGGCCGTTCTCCTTCCGGACAGTCACCAGGTCATATTTGGTTTTCCGTCCTTCCGTTCCGGGAGCGGTCAGCCAGATCTCCGCCCCGGGCAGAAGCAGTTCCCGGCACCGTCCGGTGTTTTTCACATGGACGGTTTCTCTTTTTCCGTCCAGTTCCACATGGGCAATAAACCGGTTCGGCCGGTCCAGAAAGGTTCCTTTGACAATGTTGCTGTATTTCATCTCATCCTGCCATCCGTTATTCTGATCCTACGGTCTGTGTTTCCGCATGTACTCAATGGTTCTGTAAAGCGTTTCTCCGTGGAAGATCTTGTCCAGGTTCCCTGCAAAATCCAGGCCGTAACGCCTGCCCAGCGTTTCCAGCGCATACCTGGTTTTTTCCTCCTGCTGTTCTTTTACTTCCGGTATGAAATCATCAAACCGCAGCTGCCGTCCGTATTCACCTGTCAGGTGATAGATTCCGACGCCCACCAGCCGGACCGCTTTCCTCTGCACCTGTTCCAGCAGCCGGACAGCCTCTTCATAGATCGTCACCGCTGATCGGGTGGAAGGAATGATTTTGGATCGGGTGATACTCT
>Ga0256407_10013760_pt1 | contig 10778 bp, 11 predicted proteins | sample RumenRJG_04DNA_FD_193489 | JGI IMG/M metagenome (GOLD analysis project Ga0256407, IMG submission 193489) | Bovine rumen microbial communities from Lethbridge, Alberta, Canada - RJG_04 | ecosystem: Host-associated > Mammals > Digestive system > Stomach > Rumen | place: Canada: Alberta... | reverse complement strand
ATTATTTAAAGATTTAGGGTTGCTTATTATAGATGAGGAACATAGATTTGGAGTAAAGGATAAAGAAAAAATAAAAGAATTAAAAACTAGTGTAGATGTATTAACAATGACAGCAACTCCAATACCTAGAACATTACACATGTCAATTGTTGGTGTAAGAGATATGTCAGTAATTTATGAGCCACCTCAAAATAGAAAACCAGTTCAAACATATGTATTAGAATATGATAAAGAAGTTGTAAAAGAGGCAATTTTAAGAGAATTAGAAAGAGGAGGGCAAGTCTTTTATTTATTTAATAAAGTTGAAACAATTATAAAAAAGGCAGAAGAAATATCAGATTTAATCCCAGAAGCAAGAGTAGGTTTTGCACATGGAAAAATGACGGGAAATGAACTAGAAGAAATTATGATGGATTTTGTTGATAATAAAATAAATGTTTTAGTTTGTACCACTATATTGGAATCTGGAATAGATATACCAAATGCAAACACGATAATTGTAGAAAATGCTGATAGATTAGGATTAGCACAGTTATATCAAATACGAGGAAGAGTAGGAAGGAGTAAAGAGCAGGCTTATGCATATATAACATATAAAAGGGATAAGCTTTTAACAGAAGTTGCGGATAAAAGGTTAAAAGCAATTAAAGAATTTACAGAATTTGGATCAGGATTTAAAATAGCAATGAGGGATTTAGAAATAAGAGGAGCAGGTAGCCTTATTGGAGAAATTCAGCATGGACACATGAACCAAGTAGGATATGATACTTATTGCAAGTTATTAGAAGAAGTAATTAAGGAAATGCAAGGAGAGGCTATTGCAGAGGAAATTGATATACAAATAGATTTGAATATTTCAAGCTATATTTCAGATGAATATATACAGAGTAGTTCTCAAAAAATTGAAATGTATCAAAATATTGCTTTATGTAGAAATGAAGAAGATATTAGAGAAGTAATTGATGAGATGATTGATAGATATGGAGAAATACCAATAGAAACAGAAAATTTAATAGAAATTACGCGAATAAAAGAATTGGCAAAAAAACTTAAAATTATAAAAATAGCTCAAAAAAGTCAAAATGTATTATTCTATTTTGCTACATCAATGTTTAATTTAGATATAGTAGATAATCTTGTTAAAAAATATAAAAACAAGATAAAGTTCTCTCCAGCAATAGGGTCTTATATTACATTTAAGTTAGATAATACCTTAGAAAAAAATGTAATAAAAGAAATAAAAGAGTTTTTAAAAACATTAAATGATACAAAATAAATATCTAATTTTATATTAAAAAATTTAGATGAGTTTTTAAAAAGAACATAGGAGGAATAAACATGCAAATAATAAAAAGTAAAGATAATGAAATAATAAAGTACATAAAAAAATTAAAAGAAAAAAAATACAGAGAAGTAGAAAAAGCTTATGTAATTGAAGGCGAAAAATTAATTAATGAAGCAATACAAGAGAATGCAAAAATTAAATATATTGTTATTTCAGAAACTACAGTAGAAGAATTAAATGAATATTTCAAAAAAAATATAGAAAAAAATTCATGTATATATGTTACAGATAAAATTTTTAGCATGCTAACTGATGTGGTTACTCCACAAGGAATGTTGGCTGTAATAGAGAAAAAAGACATAGATGAGAATGATATTAATATAGCTGAAGAATTAATTATAGTTTTAGATGGAATCCAAGATCCTGGCAATTTAGGTACAATTTTAAGAACAATAGATAGTGCAGGTTTATCACAAGTTATTATTTCAAAAAAGACAGTAGATATTTATAATTCAAAAGTTGTTCGTTCTACTATGGGTGCTATATTCAGAGTAAATGTAATTATTTCAGAAGATTTGGTAGTTACATTGAGACAGTTAGAAAAACATGGATTTGAAACAATAGCAACTTCTTTAGATACTAAAGACAGTATTTATGATATGAAAAAAGGAAAAAAAGTAATAATAATTGGAAATGAAGCAAATGGTGTATCTGAAGATGTATTGCAAATAGTAAATAAAAAAGCAAAAATTCCAATGCTAGGTAAAACAGAAAGTCTTAATGTTTCTGTTGCAACAGGAATTATAATTTATGAATATGTAAGAAGAAAAATAAAAGAATAATTTATAAAACCAAAGCATTTAGTATTGCTTTGGTTTTATAAATTATATATTAAATTTCATTATTAGGTTTTACTAGTAAATCCATCATTTTAGGATATATATCATTTGCATTATTTTCCCAATTTTCAGAAATAATTTTTGCTTGTTCTCTTGAACCTGCAAATGTAGATATTTCAAAAATTGTAGTATTATTTTCTACTAGTTTACATGTAACAATAAAATTATTATTATCATCGATAGTAAATTCAGAAGAAACAGCTACTTCGTTTTTTATTTCATCAAGTTCTTTTTTTATATTATTATCTATTCTAAATTTTATAATGCCAGGTAATAAATCTTCGGTTAGTTTTAAAGTATCTTTTCCAAGATTAGTAATTTCATATAAAGAATTTTGCTGTGTAATATATTTGTTTTCTAACAAATCAAGTAAGAATTGTTGAAAATAAAAATAATTCATATCTTGAATAGATAATACGAGTTGCATTAGAGCATCATTATTAATAGGTTCTGTAAGTCTATTAAGTATATATAAAATTAGTACTTTATTTTCTGCTAAAGTATTATTATCAGAAGTGAGTTTCACTTTATGTCCTCCTAGCCTAGATATATTTTTGAAGTTCTAACCAAATAGCTTCAGTGTATATCCTTCTTTGAGAAGAAAATGGAAAGATAGGGACAGAAGCATATTCAAGTTCTTTTTTTATATTTTCCAAATAAGAATTTACTTTAGTAATTGCAATTTTGTCTGCTTTATTTGCAATTACTATAAAAGGTAATCCAGTGTTTTTTAAGTAATTAAACATCAATTTATCATTTTCACCTAGATTATGACGTATATCTACTATTAAAATAGTAAGTGAAATGTTTTTTCTAGAAAAAAGATATTCTTCAATAAATTTTCCAACTTTATCTTGTTCTTTTTTTGACATTTTACTATATCCATATCCAGGTAAATCTACAAAATAAAATATATCGTCAATATTATAGAAATTAATTTGTCTAGTTTTTCCAGGTTCACTACTAGTTCTTGCTAAGCCTTTTCTATTTATTAGTGTATTAATAAATGTAGATTTTCCTACATTTGATTTTCCTGAAAGAACAATTTCTGGAAGGGTAGTATTTGGATATTGTTTAGAATTAACTGCTGATATTTCAAACTTTGGATTTTTAACTAACATATTTTTTTCCTTACTTTTTACAAATTTTATCTATTCCACCCATATAAGTTTGTAAAACTTTTGGTATAGAAATACTTCCATCTTCATTATAGTTATTTTCTAAAAATGCAATTAACATACGAGGTGGAGCAACTACTGTGTTATTTAAAGTATGTGCAAAATAATTACCTTTTTCACCTTTAATACGAATTCCAAGTCGTCTAGCTTGAGCATCAGTTAAATTAGAGCAACTTCCTACTTCGAAATATTTTTGTTGTCTAGGACTCCATGCTTCTACATCAACACTTTTTGCTTTTAAATCTGCTAAGTCTCCACTACAACATTCTAAAGTACGAACAGGGATATCTAAGCTTCTAAACAGTTCAACTGTATATGACCACATTTTATCATACCATTTGTAGCTATCTTCAGGTTCACATACTACAATCATTTCTTGCTTTTCAAATTGGTGTATACGGTATACACCACGTTCTTCAATTCCATGAGCACCTTTTTCTTTTCTAAAACAAGGAGAATAAGAAGTCATAGTATAAGGAAGATTTTGTTTTTGTAAAATTTGTCCCTTAAATTTTCCGATCATAGAGTGTTCACTTGTTCCAATTAAATATAAATCTTCTCCTTCAATTTTATACATCATTGCATCCATTTCTTCAAAGCTCATTACACCTGTAACTACATCACTTCTAATCATATAAGGAGGTATGCAATAGGTAAAACCTTTATTAATCATAAAGTCTCTAGCATAAGATAAAATAGCTGAATGAAGTCTAGCAATATCTCCAACTAAATAATAGAATCCATTACCAGAAACGCGTCTAGCAGAGTCTAAATCTATTCCACAAACAGATTCCATAATATCAGTATGATAAGGAATTTCATAATTTGGAACAATAGGTTCACCATATTTTTGAACTTCAACATTTTTAGAATCATCTTCTCCTATTGGAACAGATTCATGAATTATATTAGGAATTTTCATCATAATATTTGTTATTTTTTCTGAATATTCTGTTTCCATTACTTCATTTTTTGATAATTCTTCATTTATTTTATTTACTTCTAATTTTATTTTTTCGGCGTCTTCCTTTTTTCCTTCTTTCATTAAGATGCCTATTTGACTACTAAAAGAATTACGCTTAGATCTTAATTCATCTCCATTAAGCTTAATTTCACGATTTTTCTTATCTAGTTCAAGAACTTCATCTACAAGAGAAATTTTATGATTTTGAAATTTCTTTTTTATATTTTCTTTTACAATTTCTGGATTTTCTCTTAAAAATTTAATATCTATCATTAATATCCTCCATTCTAGAGCAAAGTGCTCTTTAAATATCCCTTATTAATATAGTGATTTTAGCATGATTTTAGTTTTTTTGCAAGTATGATGGTAAATGTTATATTTAATGTTACTAGATAATGTTTTTTATAACTATTTATATAATTCTATAAATATAAACCAGTATCCAGTAATATTTAATTAAAATAATGTTTAAAATTACTTGAAATTTTTGTCGAAATATTATATGCTATAAATATAAAAAGGGGGAATAAAGATGATTAAAGAAAGAAACATAGTAGTAGCAATTTTATTAAGTTTAGTAACATGCGGAATATATGCAATTTACTGGTTTATTACTTTAACAGATGATGTTTCAAGAGCTAATGAAGATCCAGATTTTACAGGAGTAAAAGCTTTTCTATTCACACTTATAACATGCGGAATTTATGGATTTTATTGGAATTACAAAATTGGTAAAGAAATGTATGAAGCAAATAAAAAATATGGAATTAATGCAAGCGATAATTCTATATTATATTTAATTTTATCTATTTTTGGATTAAGTGTAGTTACTTACTGTATAGTTCAAAACGAATTAAATACATTAGCAAAACAAAGTGTTAATGCAGAAAACTAATATTAAAGTAATAATAATTTTATGCATGATTGGGATTTTTGATATCATAGTATGTTTTAAATATGATATAGGAATCCCATGTGTTTTTTTTGAACTAACAGGAATATATTGTCCAGGATGTGGAGCTACTAGAGCAATTACTTCTTTAATAAAATTAAATTTTTACCAAGCATTAAGATATAATATGTTAATAATAATTTTATTAGTATTTTCAATTATATATTATGCTTACAAATATATTTTAAAAAGTGAAAAAAAATTACCAAATTATATTTGGTATATATTATTAATAATAACAATATTATTTGGAATTTTAAGGAATATACCAATTTTTTATTATTTAGCACCAACCAAAATTATTTAAAAAAATAAAAATAAACACATAAATTATAAATATGCACTATTTATAATTTATGTGTTTATTTTAGGATAAAACTTCCGAAATTTGAATATTTTTCTTATTTGTAGCATATAATAATAATAACAAGTATTATAATTAGTGAGGTATAAAATGATTCATGAAGAATATGTAAAAGAAAATAAAATGGAGGAGAAAAGTAAAGAAGAAATAGATAAAGAGCTAATAAAGAGTATTATAAATGCAAAAAAGGAATTAAAAAATGCAAGTAATAATTATGAATATGCGGATGGTGAATTAATTGATTATTATTTGTATCAGATAAAGGCAAGTCAATCTAAATTAAATTATTTATTAAAAAAAGCTAAAAAAAATGGATTAATAGTAGATAGAATTGATGAGATTGCTATTAAATATATAGAAGATACAAAAGTGGTATAAAGTTGGTATAATTTTTTCAGTTTAATCATAAAAATTAATAAAAGGACGAGGTGATTAAACTGAATACAAATGTAATATTAACATATTTAGCTTGTATTTGTTTTTTATTTATATTTGGAAAACTATTTATTATTCCTATAAAAAAGATATTGAAATTATTATTAAATTCTATTTTAGGTGGATTTCTTATTTATATAATTAATATTATTGGAGCAATGTGGAATTTTCATATAGGATTAAATATAATAACTGCTATTTTTGTAGGATTATTAGGAGTACCCGGTACAGTTTTACTAACGATTATAAAATTATTATTGGGATAAAATAAGTTTTGTAAGTAAATAAAGGACTTGAATTGATAAATAGATTAAAAAAGTATATAAAATAAAATTTGAATTAAGAGAAATAATTAATATATAAAAATGAAATCACCACTCCCCATAGGAGTGGTGATTTCATTTTTATTCAACAGTAACAGATTTTGCTAGATTTCTAGGTTTATCTACATCTAATCCTTTTTCTTTTGCAATATAGTAAGCAAAAACTTGCAAAGGAATTACAGATAAAATAGGGGAAAGCGCTACATTAATATCCGGAATATTAAATACAAAATCAAAACTTGAGTTTTTTAATTCTTGATTTGTAATAATTAATGTTTTTGCTCCACGTGTAATTACCTCTTGTAAATTACTAATTGTTTTTTCAACTAAATTTGGATCAGTTAAAATACCAATAACTGAAATGTCGTTTTCAATTAATGCTATAGGTCCATGTTTTAATTCACCTGCAGCGTAAGCATCAGAATGAATATAGGAAATTTCTTTTAATTTTAAAGAAGCTTCTAGTGCAACAGCATAATCAATACCTCTTCCAAGAAAATACATATCTTTTTCTGAATATACTTTTTTTGCAAATTCTTTTATTAAATCTAAATTCTTTAAAACATTTTCCACTTTACTAGGTAAAGATAAAATATCAGATTTTAATTTTTCTAATTCTTCTTTTGGATATTTTTCTAATATTTCTGCAAAATAAATAGCTAAAATGTCTAAAAGAACTATTTGAGAAGTATAAGCCTTAGTAGAAGCAACAGCAATTTCTGGTCCTGCATGTGTATAGATTGTATAATCTGCTTCTCTTGTAATAGAACTTCCAATAACATTAGAAATTGCTAAAGTTTTTGCTCCTTTAGATTTGGCAAGCTTTAAAGCAGCTATAGTATCGGCTGTTTCTCCAGATTGACTAATATAAATTACTAACATTTTATCATTTACAAGTGGATTACGATAACGAAATTCTGAAGCAATATCTACTTCTACAGGTATAGAAAGTAATTTTTCAAGGACAGGTTTTGCAGCTAATCCAGCATGCATAGCTGTACCACATGCAACAATCCAAATTTTAGATAAGTTAGATAAGTAATCTTTTGTAAATTCTAAATTATCAAAACAACATGTTTCACCTTCTTTTATATGTGAGCCAATTGTTTCTCTAATTGAATGTGGTTGCTCAAAAATTTCTTTAAGCATAAAATCTTCGTAACCATCTTTTTCAGCAGAAGTAGCATCCCATTCAATATTTTTTATTTCTTTTTTTATTTCATTTAAGTTTTTATCATAAAAATTTGCTTTATCTTTAAACAACTCAACAAATTCATTATCATTTAAAAGATAGAATTTTTTTGTAAAAGAAAGTATAGCAGGTATGTCAGAAGAAATGTAATTTTCTCCACAAGTTGTTCCAATTACAAGAGGACTATCTTTTCTTGCAACTATCATTTTATTAGGATAAGAAGAACAAATTACTTCTATTGCATAACTTCCAGATAAATCTTTACAAGCGCGATTAACTGCTCTTAAAAATTTATGTTCATCATCAGAATTATCATTTGAAAAATAATAATGAATTAAGTTTGGTATTACTTCCGTATCTGTTTCAGAACGGAAAGAATAACCTTTATCTGATAAAAAATTTCTTAGTTCATGATAATTTTCTATAATACCATTGTGAACAACAGCAAATGTATTACTATTATCTAAATGAGGATGAGAATTATTTTGAGAAGGTTTTCCATGAGTTGCCCATCTAGTATGAGCAATACCAATTGTTCCTTCTAAATTATCAATTCCATTAAGATTGTATAAATTTTTAACTCTTCCTTTGTTTTTCATGTTTGAAATACCATCTTTTTCTAATGTTGATATTCCAGCAGAGTCATAACCTCTGTATTCTAGTTTTAAAAGACCGTTTATTAATATAGGACTTGCTTTTTTATCTCCTATATAACCTACAATTCCACACATATTTTTTCCTCCTAATTTTTTTGGGAATTGAAAGTATGCAAATGTTACTCTATTAGATTTGTTATAGTATTACTACTATTTTTTGCTAATATTTAATGACAGTAACCATGCCATAGAGCTATCCGCCGAATATTTCGATAAACTCTAACCTCGTCAACAATAAAAAATTGTTCTGGCGCTTAATGTTTTGACTCCTTTCTATTAATATTTTTTATGCATGCTTTTCAATTATACTTTATTATATTACAATAAAAAACAAAAAGTAGCAAGTACTTAAGATAAAGTTATATTGTTTCTAGTTACTGGATAATGGTTTTTATTTATATAATTCTATAAATAAAAACCATTATCCAGTAACTGTTTCTTTCATATAACGTATAAATATTAACACTAAATTATTTATTTTCTTATAAAAACATAGTATAATTAATATATTATAATATATAGAAAGGGGATTTATTATTAAAATAACTAATAATAAAATAAATATGGAAGAAATAAAAGTATTAATTGATGAAAAAACTTTGCAAAATAAAATAAAAGAAATAGCTGAGAACATAATGCAAGAATATAAAGAAAAAGAAATTACTCTAATATGTATTTTAAAAGGATCTATGTATTTTACAGTAGATTTATCAAAATATATTAAAAATAAGTTAAAGATAGAAGTTATAAAAGTATCTAGTTATGGTAATGAAAAAGAAAGCTCAGGAAAAATAAATATGGAACTAAATTTAAAAGAATCAATTGAAGGAAAAGACGTTATTGTAGTAGAAGATATTATAGATACAGGCAGAACATTAAGTTATTTATTAGATTATTTAAGACTTAAAAATCCTAATAGTATTAAGTTATGCACTTTATTAAACAAGCCAGAAAGAAGAGTTTTTGATGTAAAAGTTGATTATAATGGATTTAGCATTCCAGATAAATTTGTTGTAGGATATGGATTAGATTATTCAGAATATTATAGAAATTTACCATATATCGGATATATAGAATAATTGGAGGAAAAAATGTTCAATATTGAAAAAGAACTAAAAAAATTACCTACAAAGCCAGGGGTTTATATTATGAAAGATGAGGGAGATAATGTAATTTATGTAGGTAAGGCAATAATATTAAGGAATCGTGTAAGACAATACTTTAGAAAAAATAACAAAACTAAAAGAATTGAAAACATGGTTTCTTTAATTGATCATTTTGAATATATTGTAACAGATAATGAAGCAGAAGCTTTAATTTTAGAGTGTAACTTAATAAAAAAATATCGCCCTAAATTTAATGTTTTGCTAAAAGATGACAAAACGTATCCATATATTAAAGTAGATGTAAAATCAGATTATCCGAATGTAATTACAACAAGGAAAGTTTTAAATGACAATGCAAAATATTTTGGACCATATGCTAGTGCTAGTAGTGCTAAAGAGATGGTTGCATTTATCAAAGAGAAATTTAAAATTAGACAGTGCAGAAATTTTAAATCTAATACAAGAGCATGTTTAAATTATCATATTAAACGATGTTCTGCACCTTGCATACGGATATATAACAAAGGAAGAATATCATAAGCAAATAGATGAGATTATTATGCTTTTAGAAGGTAAAACAAATAAAATAATTAAACAGTTGGAAGAAGAAATGAAATTAGCTTCACAAAATCTAGATTATGAAAAGGCAGCATATTTAAGAGATAAAAAAATAGCTATTGAAAGAGTTTCTGAAAGACAAAAAGTATCAAATATGAACGAAAATGACATAGATGTAATAGGAATATGTAAAAATGATTTATTAGTTTGTGTAGAAATATTTTTTGTACGAAAAAGTAAAATGATTGGTAGAGAAAATTATTTTTTTGAAGATTTAACAGATATGAAAGATACAGAAATACTTTCAGGATTTATAAAACAATTTTATATAGATACAGATCATATACCACATAAAATTTTAATGAAAGAAGAAATAGACGATAAAGTAGCTATAGAAGAGTGGTTAAGTACTAAAGCTGAAAGAAAAGTAGAATTAAGATTTCCACAAAAAGGAGAAAAACTAAGACTTGTAGAAATGGCAGAGAAAAATGCTAAAGTAACATTAGAAAATAGATCGCAAGACAAGTTTAATAATGTAAATGAATTAAAAGATATTTTAAAATTAGATAAATTACCAAGAAAAATAGAAACATTTGATATTTCGAATATATCTGGTCAATATATTGTTGCGGGAATGTGTGTATTGAAAGATGGAATTGTTAATAAAAAAGATTCAAGAAGATTTAAAATAAAAACAGTCTACGGACAAGATGATCAAAAATGTATGGAAGAGGTAATTTCAAGAAGATTAAAGCACTCTATAGATAACCAGAATGGAGGATTTGGAAGACTTCCAGATGCTATTTTTGTTGATGGTGGAATCACTCAAATAAAAGCTGCAAAAAGAGCTACCCAAAAATATAATA
>Ga0256407_10013759_pt1 | contig 10778 bp, 7 predicted proteins | sample RumenRJG_04DNA_FD_193489 | JGI IMG/M metagenome (GOLD analysis project Ga0256407, IMG submission 193489) | Bovine rumen microbial communities from Lethbridge, Alberta, Canada - RJG_04 | ecosystem: Host-associated > Mammals > Digestive system > Stomach > Rumen | place: Canada: Alberta | collected... | reverse complement strand
CTCAGGAATCTCCAAAGCCAGAGTAATAGCTATACACCCGCTACCCGTTCCGATATCGATTACCTCACACGGGGACAGGCACTCTGTGAGGTTTGACCTCACAGAGTGCCTGTCCCCGTGTGAGGTAATCCAGCGGCAGAGCTCTGCTGTTTCAGGACGTGGGATAAGTACGCCCGGGGCAACATGGAACTGTCGCCCGCAAAAGTCTGCGGTGCCGATAACATATTGCACAGGCTCGCCTTTTTCGAGGCGAAGCATAATTTTTTTTAATTCTGTTTGGTCGTCTGCAGATAATTCACTAATTTTGCCGCAAAGAACATCAATGAATGACATCCCGAAGCGTACGTCAAGCACCCAGCGGACGATGGCTTTCGCCTCGTCAGTATCATAGAGCGATGATAGTCTGTGCCAATAGTCTTCGTATGTCATATCGCTTGCAAAGGTACGAAATATTCCTGACCCAGCAAAACGATGATGAATTTTTTATTTTTCGAAATTTGCTACCATGCTACCACAAACCTCTTGAAACCCATTTAAATAAAGACAACCCGGAAAGGTGGCAGCATGGCAGAGAGTGGCAGTAAAGAGCCAACGTTACAACAAGAGAAAGGAGTTATGCCGTTACAAAAGGCGAGAAAGAAAGTATTCTAAAGCTGAAAACATCGTTTTCTGCCGTGGAAAACAACGTTTTCGGCAATAGGAACAAGTATTACCCCTATCAGGAGGCAGCTTATTCTCCAATTAAAAACGATAATTCCCATATCGCCAACGAAAATCTCGCTGAAAAACAATGGTCTAACATACGTGGTCATATTCTTTGAGTTGTTGTAATAGCCTATGTGATCCATAATTTCCTTGGCCGTTCTTGGGATACTACAAAACTGGATGATGTCCTTTTGAACATTCGACAACTGCTTATAGGGAATACGAACTATATTTGTCCTATCTTTGGCTTCTTCGACTCCATCATTGTCTCTTTTTGTAGCTTCATTATTTTCTATATATTTCGCAGACAGTGAGTTATCTCTGTCTTCTTCGTCTCTTTTATCTCTGTCTTCTCTGTCACTATCTCTATCATTTCTAACATCAGTTTCTCTCACTCTAACCATACTCATAAGTAAGCCTAGAAGCAGCCTAGAGTATGCCTACACCTTGGGTAGAGCTTGTCAAAGTGCTTACAAAACCCTATTCTTCCTGCTCATAGTAATACGAATAGTCAATGCCCTTCATGAATATCTCGCGGTCGTCAATCTTATCGGTCATTGCACCTTTCAGCAACTCATGGATGCGACTGCTATCCGTATGACTGGCAATCATGGCGTCGAGATAGTCACGTTTATCAATCCTACTCCAGTCCACGCACATCTTCATACGCTTTTTGAATATCATGTCCAGCCAGATGCGCGTAGAACGGCCATTGCCCTCCATAAAAGGATGAGCCGCATTCATCTCTACGTACTTCTCTACAATCTCGTCGAAAGTCGGCTCTGGCATCGCCTCTACGGTGTTCAGATAGCTATGCAGATGCTCTGCCAAACAGAACAGAGTATTACCTTTCGCGATGGTCTTTGTACGAATCTTGCCAGCGAAGTTATATAGTCCACCAAACAGATAGGCATGAATCTGCTGCAGCGCCTTAACAGTGCCCACATCTTTTTCTGCCACCAGGCGGCTCTCCCACAGCGTGTAGGCCTTCTTCCGGCTCTGCCCGTCGATGGTATTATCGCTGTAGGTGAACCAATCGAGGAAGTCCATTGCCTGTTGGTTTCGAATGGTCTTAGCAAGCTTGTCGACACCAGCCTGGCTGATAACATCGGTCATACGTTTCTTTCCATCAGGAGCAGTGAGTTTCAACTGGGTAGTGTCACTAACCACTTCACTATTTTCCTTCTTCAATTTTGCCTTCAGGTACTTCCAGTAGTTACGGTTCTTCTCATGGTCATCCTGCTGGTTGATGGCTCCCACGATGTCCAGCACCGAGAACCACCAGTGATTCCCATCCTCGTTCCACACAGCCCGAACCTTATGGTCTTTATAAAACCGAATTGACTTCTTGCTCATATCTCGTCTTCCTTAATTTCTGGTAACGTTTCTGTTCTTTGTCTTATAGCCTTGCTGCTCAGCGGTGTGACAGTGAATGAAGTGAACCCGTGTCACGTCGCAACTCACGTCATACTTGTTGTCGCGAGTCACACGCTCCTTGAACTGCACTCGCGTCTGTTCTGCCATATCTCTTAGCCTCAGTATATCTTCTTTTGTCATATCTTGTATTCCTTTGTTTCAATAACGCTTTGACTTTTATAATAGTTTTCAGTCTTCGAGTCCCAATTCCAATCTGCTATGACCTTCATAAGCGATATCTGCGGCATCTCTAAGTTCTTGCTCCGTCCATCCAGAATAATCGTCCTCTTTTGAATATCTAAACTGACCATCCCAAATATAATTACCTTCATCGTCTAGAAGAACTGTACCATCTTTAAACACAGCTCTTTCTATTTCAACAACATCCTTTTCTTCATCATAATAGCCTGTTTCATAAATCCCTCCATAATCAAGCATTTCTTCGATTTCTTTGTTATTCTCGTCATCATGCTCTTTATCGAAGTCTCTTACCAATACTATGCAGAGCTCATCATCCATGTCAATCGAGGAATATATCATAGGAAGTATTAGTTTCCCTAATGGAGAACATATTCCAAATAATTCGCCCTCTGAAACTACAAAAAGAAATTTTATGGATTCTGATGTTATGTTAGTTTCTGGATCATAATTTTCTTCGTATTTAACAAATGCCTTAACATCTTTGTAAATAGGATCTAAAATGAATTCTCCATTTCTTAATATTCCTTTCTTTCCGTCAGAATTAGTTATTTGAATGAATGTTCCATCATTAATCAATTTCACCGAGTGCCCTCTTTTGAAAGGTATCCCTTGTAATACAAGTTGGTGATTTATGTAAAAATCAAATTTATTATCATCCCCTAAGCCAACAACACCTGCATAGTATATGTTATAATCGTCTTTAATAGGTAAAGATTTTATATAATCATATTTACATTCGACAATTTTCTTGTATTTTCCTTTATGCCAATCAGTACAAGAATAAACACCACATCTTTCTCTAAATAGTTGAGATGAGGCACTTTCTGTTAAATCAATATAGTCAGAAGAAGCAACCCTTGTCTTAACGACTACCAAATTATGTTCTTCAAAACCAGCCATATCCCTAAAGGTAATATCTGGAATAGAGAAATCTTCATCAGTTTTGTCATTATGGCGAGTTAAATTAGGAACATGAACATTATAATAGGCATTGGTATCATGATCTTCTACTAATGAAGAATTGGCTATCATTACAATTGTATTGCCCATTTCCTTTAGCTGTTTAATCTCACCTATTACATTAAATTCTCTAAGCAATTTGAAAGACGAGTCGAATATATGACCTATTGTATTCCTAATCGGGATGTCCTCTTCATTGTAATCGCTACTCCAATAATAGCCATCCTCGTCATAATATGAATTATCTTCCACTTCGTATCGTTCTATTGTGTAAAAAACAGCTATGTTCTTATATGTTTTTACATAATCCCAATAGATACCGTCTTCATTTAGTAAACTTATTTCTTCACCTTTAGATAGTTCATATGCTAATCCATCTGATGGAAAAAGGAGATAAGAAGTAGAATTTACCTCCCATATTTCAAAATTACTACTACTTTCATATAAGGTGTTGAACTCCTTATTGTAGACTATAATTTCATCGCCATCGTATACAACAATTTTATCATTGTAGAAATATGTAAATACTTCAATGTGGTATATGTCTTTTTCTCTTGAAATAATTGTATCTTTAAGGGGTTTCTCTTTCCATCGTTCTTCCTCACTCATAAAAGAATCACCATACTCTTTCTTCTTATGGTATTTTATAGCAACATAGTTTTCTTCTTTTATAAATTCAAATTCATCTTTACAATAGCCAATGGGAAGCATGTACGACAACTCTGTATATTCGTCATTTTCCCACAAGAAATAGTATTCTCCGTCTTCAACTTTGTACTTCTTTGGACCTTTTTCAGTTGAAGGCCCACATAGATGATATCCGTTGTCATTTAAGCATAGGAGAATGTCACCATACAAATGGGTCCATCGTCTATAAGTATGTCCTCCTTCACTATCATCGACAGTATGGAACTTTTCTTCTTTTATATAAAACCAGATTCTATCATAGTCAACCGATAATGGAGCAAGATTCTTATATCCAAGTTCTTCAAGAATACCTTGCTGAACCTTCGCTAGACTGAAGGCCAATTTAACTCTTGATGCCACCCATTTCTCAAGTTTCTGGTCAATTGAATAATCGTATCTAATTGTATCGAAAAAATCTTCTGTCATATGTATTTTTTTATCAATTATAATAATGCTCAATCCATTTTTTATGTAATCACATGTCATGTGATATGCGTACTAAAGTAAAATCATATCAATATGGTTTTATCTTTCCTTACTAATGCAATTGCAAATTCCGCCAAATCTTCAAAATTGAAATCTTTAGAATTAAGAAAATCCTGAATAGTAACAGAACCAATTAAACTAATCATCATTTCTTTGTCATTAAACGTCTGATTTATTGATTGAATGAAAATGTCAGCTGTAGGAATACATTCATGCAGAACCCTTTTCATTTGTTCTGAGTCTGTGTTTGGCTTATTACTTAAGCACAAACCATGAACAAATTGTGACAGATAGCCTTGGAAATACTCTATTGATTTATTGTTGAAACCTATAACAGAATACATTTCTCCATATTTTAAACTTCTTGGGTTCTTCAATGATTCATATTTCCAATTAGAATTTTGAATCAAAAATTTGGCTGTTGCTTGATCTTGAGAATAGTAAATATGATTGCACAGTTTCTCTTCAATTTGCTTTATTACATAGTCACAAGCATAATCCTCTTTATCTTTATACTCATTTTCTTCCGAAATTGTAATAGCGCTCTTCTTATATTCTCGCCATCCATCCAAGGCATATAAATAATGACGAAACAGCATATCGTTTTCATCTTCTCTTTGATAAACGAAGCTATAGGCTGTAACACTATCCAAAATTCCACGGAGCAAACATCTTGCAGACACTTCGTCTAATGTGCCCTTTGTTAATAGTTCTAAAGAATGAAACATCCGTACAATCTTCATTATTATAACAGTCTGATAGTGCTTTGTGTCTTCTATAGAACTACTTTGGGGATACTTTTCAGAAAGATACTCTCCAAAAAAATCCATCATTGCCAGATAAAACCGGAATATTGTATTATTTGCTTTTACCATGTTCAAATCTTATAGAGTCTTTTCCTCCACCCAAATATGATTGATTATTTCTGCTTCGTTTGGATGTATATATCCATCTGCCTCAGCCATTGAAACGAATAGAGATTGAACATATTGCTTTTTCTCTTCCAGCATTTCATTTATAACGGACTTAGCCTGAATATCATCCATGTTAGCCATATCTTCTATATCACTAATGGTTATACCTAGTTCAGCATAAACCTTATCCATATATTTTTCCTCCTTCGGATGAATTATACCATCAGCATTCATTATCTGTGAGAGAATGGTTACTATTGCGAATTTCTCGATAATTGTAAGTTGAATCATATCGTTTGTTCTTTAAAGAATTTGTCGTAAGTCTCGTTACCAATATTAATGATGTACAGATTTTCGCGAGCTCGCGTAATTGCAGTATACATCATTTCTGGCTCCATCGGTATATTGCAAGCGGTTTTGGCATTATACTCATCATCTAAAATAATTATCACACAAGGCGACTCCCATCCTTTGAAACTTTTGATAGTTGAGAGTTTCAAACATCGTTTGTCTGTAGTAAACAGTTGTTTCCTAGTACGACCTAATGCTTCATAGTCTCTATTGAACTTCCAATTGGCAGGTTGCTTATCGGTAACATTATGCAACTGTTTCAAATGTTCGAATTGTTCTGTAGAGACAAAGGTAATTTCTGTCTTTTCTCCTGTCTTTTCTCGATACTTAAAATCAATTATTTGCAGCAGTTTAGAATAGGATGCCAAAACAACAAAGTCCTTTGGACTATTGTTGCTATTTTTGATTATCTCTGTTAATTTCAATACCAGATTATCCATGGTGAATGCCCCTCTCATATTGTAATAAGTGACTATCTGAAAGTTCAGCGAATTATCAAAATCACTTGCCGCATTGATGGTGTCAACGGACTGCTTAGATAAGAACCTTGTCTGGAACGCTGTAGCTAAAGATGCAAGTCGAGGGTTGGTAAAACGCCGTCCTGTGCTCAGCTCTTTGTTCCATACACCACCAATAACACCCAATCGGATATCGCCATTACTATCTATGGGTCTGTGATAAACATTTTGCTTAGGATCACCAAACACAACAAACTCTCCATTAGGCAAAAGAAAGTTCTGCATAACGATTCTTAGCCATTCGGTAGTATAGTCTTGTACCTCGTCTACAAGGATAGCGGAATAACGCTTATGAACATTCACATCCTTAAAGAACGACTGATTATCATATGATCCGAACTCAACATGAAGTTTACATTCTGAGGCTCGTATCCTAAAAAATTGATGATAGGGATAAATATCTATTTTCTCCCATGAAAAATCCTCTCGCAGTTCAGAGAGCCTATATCTCAAGTAATTTGCTAATGTAATATTGAAAGTTAGTACAAGTACATCTCCACCCGTTCGTTTCATCGCATTTACAGCACGGGCAGCGAGAACATGAGTTTTACCAGATCCTGCAACTCCACTGATTTTCTGATGTGTATTTTGACTAACCACGAGTTTCTTTTGTGCTCCTTTTGGTTCAAATCCTGCTTTTCCTTCTTGATAAGAATGCCATGCAGGAGAAAGCATCTTTGCAATCTTACGTTTTACTACATCATCAAAATATGATGAGGTGTTAATAAGTCCTATTTGGGTATAAAGTCCTTGCGAGATGCTTTTCTTGGAGATAAACTCGCTTCCAAATAAATATGTGTAGTTAATATGCTCACCCGATAAACCAAAGAAATCTCTAACTTTATTGTTGTCATTAACTGTAAACACAACCGCTTTCTTGATTAAACCATAGTTTTTACTGCTTTCTATTGTACTCAACAGTAGTTCTTCAATTCCATCCTTAATACTGGTTTGGCACAAACTAATAAGTTCAATGGGTGACTGAAGTGTTTTTGTGACTACCTCATTTTCACCTAATACAGAAATCCCTTTGCCATCCTTGGGTAATTGGCATTTATTAAGATCCTCTTCAAACACATTTAGTAGAAGTAACCCTTTATTTGGACGAACAATAATAAAATCAACTGCCACTTCATTAATAACAGGATCAACATATAGGATATCATCTACTGACAATATACTCTGAAGACGATATGCAACTCTTGCTTTCTCTCGAGACATCACCTTGTTTTGCCATTGTAGCTGCATGTCATAATCATTGAACACATCCTCTCCACTGTCATGATACAATGACAATCTGCTCAAGTCTAATGATGCCCCATTATAAGCGAAACAACGCGTCATGCAGGTATATGGATGACCTGTTCTTTGAGTTCGTCCATATCTCACGCTATCAATATGGCTAAAATATTCTTGTTCACCAAATACTGAACAAAACTGTTCAATTCTGTAAGCGGCACTGTTCTTGGGTCCCATACATAGAATGAAATGATTACCATGAGAAGAAGCTACCATGCGTGCCACTTCTGCCAAATCTATAGCCTTGACATCAAGAATATTTGAGAAAACATGAATGACTTTGCTGTATCTATAGCCAATAGAAGTCACTACTTCACCTGTCACTTCTACTGTGGCAGGCATGAATTTGTTAATTGCATTTATTTCTATGTTATTGTCAACCATCTTAGAAATATTGCACAACGCTCGTTGGATGGCATTTGGTGATGGTTCAACAAGTGTGATCCTTTTTACCCACTTCAACAAGTCACGCTGTTGTAATACTTCTATTAACGTTGTGGAGCCAATACCTTGTCCACAACCCCAATCGACAATTTCTATAGAGCCAACCAACTTATTAAAAGGGAAATTCATAATTGCTGCACGTAACTTACCAACATGCATTTCCCCATAAGCAGACATATAGCAATTAAGAGCTTCTTCACTAGCCAATAGTCCAATACCATGTACCAACTCTGGATGTTTCCATGGGTAAGATTTCCATTGTTCAGGTAATAATTCGTGGCATAGTTTAATAATGCTTGAAATATTTACATTCCTAATTCGATTAAGAGCAGTCTTATATGTATTAATATTATCAAAGGCAAGTTCATTGCCATTCTCGTCGATTTGTAGCCATCTGTTACCAAGTAATACGGGACAATAAAAAGGCTTAACTCTCTCATGGAAATCTAGATATTTCTCAGATTCCTGCTCTGACAATGTATAGGCATCCCAGAAATAGTGATGGAAGTAAATTGTATGGTTACAACAATGTATGTAAACTTGATCTTTAACTGCAATTCCTGCAAAATCATATTTACATGGAATCGTGTATTCGAACTTTTTATTTACGAAACCCCATTTGCCATTTTTGCATATTGGGCACAATTTGTACTCGTCAAAGTCCCATGAACACGATAGATATCCAGAATCCTCAAAGAACTCCCCCTTTCCAAAAGCTAAAATATCCGAGGTTAATGCGGAATGAAATTCTGTTGTACCATCCTCAAACAAAAATGCCCATCCATTATTTTGCTGAATGAATCGCTTTAATGGTTTCATATTACCTCCCTTTTATTGTTTCTCCAAATTGATTCTTTTTATGCTCTTTCCAGTTTCTCACTGCGATTTCCTTACTCGAATTGGCATAGCAATATTCACACAAATGAGGACAAGTATTATATTCTCCAATGTCTTTGCTCACTATACAACCGCAAAACAGTCGTTGGCCTTTGTCGCGATTATCGCCATGAGTGGCATATGTGTTGTTTGGAAGAATGATAGCATCATCTGGTAGGAGCTCTGATTCGCCAAAAAGGTTAGGGACAGGAATTGGGAATATTTTGACTTTAAGAAAGTCCATCAATGCCTTGTCTTCGTAAGCTAAACGAATAATAAGTGCATCGTCAACACAATGGTTATGCTCTACACCAAATTGTTGCAAGTCAACTTTCTCTCCACAGGTGGCCAACGTGTATCCCCATCTCCTATTGAGTGCAGATAGTTCCTTAGCAAAGTCAAGCATCTGCGCCTCCGTCCATTCTTGATAGGGAATATTACTCTTTTCGAGATTGGCTTTCACCTTTCGATAACTCAGAATGTCTGCATAGCTGAAAACAAGTTTATCTGTATATCCCTTTAATTGGTCTCCTATAAGCTCCATCTTCGCCAACAAAGTGTCTATGGAAATATCGTCTGTTAGTATCAGCGGGTCAAAGCGCCATACGACACGACCTTTTCCTAATTTGTCAACAAGTTGCTTAAAGGTATCTATACGCTGTTGAAGAGCAGGCACGCCTTGTTCCAATTTCTCCTTTTCGTAGTCATTCAGCGTATATTGGATATAGCAACCGATATTCCTTTCTTCGAGATAGTCAAGATGATTGAGCAAGGGAAGAGGATTCTTTGACCAAAACACGATAAAGCGAGTATCCTGATACGTCACATAGCTCTTCAACCCATTAAAAGGATTTGTCCATGCAGAATAGCCCACCTTCAGGCGATGGAAGAACCAATCTGCATAGAAGGCTGGAATATCCGTACTCCTGCTTGCAGAGACAATGATTGGAGCCTGAGCATCAACAGTCTCGCCATTCTCTCGTTGTATTTTTATCTTATGCCATTGTGCCATAAATTTTACGTTTTAGGTGTCCCCATTCCGTATTGTCTATTTTTGACCACAAAGATACGAATATTATTCTAATGTGATGCAAGATAAACTGAAAAAGTTGCTTCCACAAGCCTTCTTTTCCTAGAAAAGCGTCCAAAGGCCGAGCGGTGAAAGCCTTTTTGGGGGAAAATTCGGATAAATTGCCTACTTTTGCCCAAAATGAGTAGGAATTTTTTCGTAACTTTGCACTCAGGATTTTATTTAATCAACAATAAAATTAGACTTTGTTAGTTTAGTGATAAAGTCGAGTGTTTCTGCAGATAGTTTTCGTTATCTGCAATAATAAAAAGATGATAGAAAATATACGTTTTTTCGGAAAATATTTGTATTTTTGCAGCGCGAATGATATGACTAACGACGAGAATTATATGCGGAGATGCATCCAGCTGGCTAAGAACGGTCAGCGGAATGCGAAGCCCAACCCAATGGTGGGGGCTGTGATTGTGAGTAATGACGGACGGATTATCGGTGAGGGTTATCATGTGCGATGCGGGGAGGGTCACGCTGAAGTGAATGCCTTTACCTCAGTAAGGCAGGAGGATGAGCCCCTGCTCAGTGAGGCGACCATATACGTGTCGCTAGAGCCTTGTTCTCATTATGGCAAGACTCCTCCCTGTGCCGACCTTATAATAAAGAAAGGTGTCCATCGTGTGGTGGTAGGTTGCATAGATGAATTCGCAGAAGTCCAGGGTCGTGGAATACAGAAACTCCTTGATGCCGGTATCGAGGTAGAGGTGGGTGTCCTCGAAGAGGAATGTAAGGCCTTAAACCGTCGTTTTTTCACATTTCATCGGGAAAAGCGGCCTTATATCATACTGAAATGGGCACAGACAGCCAACGGTTTTATCGATGACAATTTCCAAGCCGCCA
>Ga0256407_10013756_pt1 | contig 10781 bp, 2 predicted proteins | sample RumenRJG_04DNA_FD_193489 | JGI IMG/M metagenome (GOLD analysis project Ga0256407, IMG submission 193489) | Bovine rumen microbial communities from Lethbridge, Alberta, Canada - RJG_04 | ecosystem: Host-associated > Mammals > Digestive system > Stomach > Rumen | place: Canada: Alberta | collected... | reverse complement strand
AAAGTTTTTTGACTTTGAATCCCATGATTGGGTGAGTTCCACGGTCTTTTTCTGCAAGCACTTTTTCGATGTCAGGATAGCCTTCCATAGCCCTTCTGATTGCGAGTTTGGTTGCTCCGTAGTTATACTGATAGATTTTTCTGAAATCCTTTGCGGAAGGGTCGATGAATACGCTGACATTGATTACGATATCTTCAACAATGTCTTTTGGAATGTATCCGTCTTCCACTGCATCAGCCACTGCCCTTGCAACGGCGGTTTGTGCAGGTCCGAAAATTTTACTTGCATCATCTAAATCTCCGACAGTTACTTTAGGAATGATTAAAGTAGCCGGTTTGGTCATTAAGTTAGGTCTAATTACACTGGTTAAAGGAGTGTGGCCTACAGAAAGATTTGATAAACCATTAGCGAAAGCTTGACCAACTGGTCCTTGTTTATCACCGATTAATAAATCAATATGTGCTAATTCAGGGCCGTCTCCAATAAGAGCTTCTCCTATATTATACATTGGGTCCATTAAATTTCCTCCATATTATACTATAACTTTTATTTTTAATAAACTATTGGAAGTTAATCCTTTTTGATATGTCCTTTGGCAAAGGCAATTTTCTGAAAGGTTTTCCTTCACATTTAGCATTAATCTCATCAATCAATTCGTCAACTGTCATGTCGACTTTTTCACCGGTTTCACGTACAGTCACCTGGAATCTGCCGGTTTCAGCTTCCTTGTCTCCAACTACGAAAATGTATGGAATCCATTCTTTTGCTGCGTTTCTTATTTTCTTACCGACACTTTCATCCCTGTCGTCAATGTCAACACGGATGTTTGCAGAGTTGATTTTTGCATAGAGCTCTTCTGCAAATTCCTTGTGGTTTTCACCGACTGTCAGTATTCTTGCCTGAATAGGGCTCAGCCAGGTTGGAAGCATTGGTGCGCGTTCGTTTATTTCAAGGGCAGTCTTTTCAAGCATTGCGCATAACACCCTTTCGATACTTCCAGTAGGGGATGTGTGCAATATTGTAGGGTTGTGCTGCTCGCCATCTTCACCTAGATAGGTGATGTCAAACCTTTTACCGCTTTCAACATCGATTTGGACAGTCGGGTTTTCAATAGGCCTTCCTAATGCGTCGATGTTTGCAAGGTCGATTTTGCATACCCAGTAATGGTGTCTTTCAGGTAAGATCTCCAATAGAATCGGTTTTTTGAACTTGTCGGCAATCTCATACATCCACTGCTCGTTTTCATCAAAGAAGTCCTGGGTTGCTCTGAATATGACTTCAAAGTCCAGGTTCAAGTCCACACCGGTCTGCATACACATGTCGGTCTGTTGGGAGAATTCTTCCAAGGATGCCTGAACGTCAGTACAGAATGAATGGCAATCAGGCATTGTGAATGCCCTTAATCTCTTAAGTCCGACAACTTCACCTTTTTTCTCATAACGGAAACTGTATCTGGTCAGTTCAAAGATCTTTGCAGGGAAATTTTTCCAGGTGAGATATGAATCGGACATCAGTCTGAATGCACCGAAACAGGCCGCAAACCTGAGCATCAGTTTCTTTTTGGTGTCGGTTCTGTATTGTCTTTCGCCGAACTTGTATGCGTGCTCATAGATTGCCTGGTTGTCCAGATCATAAAATATTGGAGTTTCAACAGGCATTGCCCCACGGTCAACAGTCAAATCATAAACGTAATCTGCAAGAAGGTCCCTTATGAGTTTTCCTTTAGGGTACCATCTGAGGTTACCGGCATCGGATGCAGGCTCATAGTCACAGATTTCCTTTTCCCTCATAAGCTTGACGTGTGGAGGTTCCCCTTCGTCAGACGCTCCGCATCCGAGCTCATAGTCAACCAATTGCTTGAAGGCACGGTTTGTGAATTCAAAGTCATCGATTTGAGTGATCTTGTCTCCTTCAAGAATTTGCCATTTGGAAGGCTTTCTTTCAACCTTTTCCTCTTCAGCTTCGGCTGTGATTGTTCTTGAAAGCTCACTTAAAGGATGTCCCTTACAGGAGATTTCAAACGCCTTGTACCATCCGAAAGGCACTCTTTTTACAGTCAAGTTTTCAGCCAAAAGAGCCTCTTCTGCATCTTTCAAAATTTGAACGGCAACTTTTGGAGACCCTAAAGATGAAGACAGGTGAGCATATGGATATAACACTATGTTTTCTGCCTTGACCTGATCATTGGTTTTTATGACTTCCTTAACTAGATTTTTAACGATACCTTCTGGATTATCTTCGTCATCTTTTTCAACAGCTGTAAATACTACTAAAGAATCATCAAAGGAGCCTTCTCTTTTGGCTTCTTCAATATCTTCGGCTACAGGTGTCTCTTTTTTCACATTGTAGTTTAAATAATCAGAATGAATAAGAAGTATTCTCATTTAATCACCATATATTAGTGATTAAATTTTTGATTTTAATATTATATAAAAATAGTTAATTGGAAATCTGAAGCGCATGTGAATTTCATGGAGAGTGACTTCGCACATGGATTCGAAAAACGGGTCCGAAAATAACTGTGATTTAATGAGAAGAATGATTTATTAAACAAATAGTAATGTCAATAATGTTGATAATTATTGATTGCATCTTAATTTTAATTGGTTGATGTGTTGTAGTTTGGTGTTTTGTTTTGGTGTATGTATATGAAAAAATAAAAAAAAGTAATAGAGATTAAAAATCTCTATTTGATTGTAATTTTAACCTTTTTGGTTACTTTGTTGAAGTATTTGTTTCCTTTGTAGGTAATTTTAGCGTTGTATTTAGCCTTTTTGGTTAATTTTTTGAGCTTGAATACAGCTTTACCTTTAGCGTTGGTTGTTGCTTTAAAGGTCTTTTTACCTACTTTGATGGTAACTTTTGCCTTTTTGATTGCTTTACCTTTGTTGTCTTTTAAAGTTATGGTGTATTTTTTAACTTTTTTGGACTTTTTAAAGGTTTTCTTTTTGGCAGTTACTTTAGGAGTAGCCTTTTTAACAGTGAATTTGAGATTCTCTGCATCTCCAACAGTGACATTGGTTCCTGCATAGGACACTTTAGCGGTGTATGCTTTAGGAACTAAGTTAGCTGGAATTGAAATGGTTGCAACACCTTTAGCATCGGTTGTGCCTTTGTAGGTTTTACCGTTTAAGGTAATTACAATTTCAGCATTTGCAATAGGATTGTTTCCTTTGCCGTCATTGTTGTCGGTTAAGGTTACGGTTACTTTAGCTGTGTTTTGATAAACTACAGTTACAGGATTAACCTTAATGAAGGATGATGCTTTGACGTAGAAGTCTGCATATACATCATAGAATCCGTAATATTTGTCATCACCGTCATAAGTAAGTAAGACTGACTGTTCACCATTGTCAAAGATTTCGTCGATTACAACTTTACCGTTTTTAATAGCGAAAGTAGCATTAGATCCGTAGCTTAAGAAGAAAGCGGTTGCATTACCGGTTGCGTTTCCGGAGAAAGTGAATACGATATTTGCCTGGTTTCCTTCAACGGTAACTTTAGGAGTTACTTCAAGGTATTCTTTAGCGATTGTTGCATTCTTATCTCCCATTACTTCAATGTCCTTATAATAGTCATCACCGAAGTAATAAGCTACAGCAGTATAATTTCCTTTAGGAAGCACATCTCTAGTTTCAAATTGAGCAGTGCCGTTTACGATAGTAGCATTGAAGTAACCAATTATTGCACCAGTGGCATTTTTAACTGTAAACTCTACAATACCGGTAGCGTTTTTGGTAAAGTTAGCAACAGCAACAATTTGTCCGTATTCATTAACAGAGACGGTTACATTCATGTCAACTTGTTCTCTGACTTTGGCTACGTTTTCAGCAAATGCCATATAGAAATAATCAGAACCTAAGAAATCTGCTCTAACTTTATAGTCATTAGGTGCAAATCCAGTTAAGTTAAATTCTTCAACAACACCATTGAACATTTCTTTAGTTACATTTCTAACTAGGTTTCCGTCTTTATCGAATATGGTAATGTTAACTGGACCGTTGACAGTATTATTGGTTGCAGTTACATTAATGGTTATATTACCTTCAATTGTTCCTAACTCAACTTCTAAAACAGGAGCGAATTTTTTAACTTCTACATCGTCATTAGCTTGAGCATGAGCTGCATAGTAATTAGCATCCCCATCATAACTGATATAAACACCATACTGACCTTTAGCGAATGGTTTGAGTTCACTGTATTCAATGGTTCCGTTTGCACCAATTTCAATCGGAACAGTCATGTTCTCATCGGTGCCACGATTGATGAATAAGAAAGTAACGTTTCCGGTTGCACCTTTGGTAATGTTTGCATTAACAACAATATCACCGTATTGGTCTACAACAGCAGTAATATTTTCAATAACAGGAGCTGTTTTTGTAACATTTACATCAGCTTGAGCATTTTCAGCTATTGCATAGTAATTACCATCACCATCATAACCAATTTGGACATTATAGTAACCTTTAGCGAATGGTTCGAGTTCACTGTATTCAATGGTTCCGTTTTCACCGATTGGAATTGGAACAGTTATGTTTTTATCAGGATCATCAGGATTGATGAATAATAAAATAACGTTTCCGGTTGCACCTTTGGTGATGTTTGCATTAACAACAATATGACCGTATTCATTCACAACAGCAGTCATATTTTCAATAACAGGAACATCTTTTTCAACTGTTACAGTATCATTGTAGGAAGCGTTTTTATAGTTATCGTCACCTTTATAGATTACGGTAACATTGTGAATGCCTTTATCATATTTGGTTAATTCAGCGAAATTTACGGTTCCGTTTAAAATTGGATAAGGCATTACTTGACCATTATCAATTTTAAAGCCAATTTCTCCGGTTGCAGTCTTATTGGTGGTAACATTTACTTCAATTATACCGAATTCATCTACATAAGCTTTTACATCAAACATTGGAGTAGCTTTAGTTACACTGAAGAAAGCCTCACTTGAATTGCCAGTGAAATTGCCATCTTCATTGTTCCAAATAAATATTACATATTTTCCTGCAGTTAAATTGGTAATAGTTACATTTTCCTTACCAATTACATATACAGCGCCGTCAACAGCAGGCTGTCTATCACCATCATCATAACAGATTGATACAGTAACATTGCTTGATCTGTTTTTAATGTCGTAGTTAACAACAACAGGGTTACCATAAGTTACATTTTCAATAGGATCAATTTTTACGCTGGAATTTCCTTTACTTAATTTTTCTACATCTTTATCTACAGATAATTCATCTGCACCCTTATCATCAATTGAAGCTTGAAGAGGGGCGAGATCATTGCCTGTTTCAGCTGATTGAGTTGATTCATCATTTGCCTGAACATCAGTAGCTTCATCCACTTTCAAAGGAGCGGAGTCATCTTGAGCTTGAGATAAATCATCAGAATCAGCAATATCTGCTGCAGAAACTGCAGAGATTGAAACAATCATCAATATTGCCAATAAAAAAATTAAAATTTTTGATTTATTCATTTTATTATATCTCCATAATGCGATTTAATCTAAATTTTAGATTAATCATATATAATTTTAATAAAGCTATTATATAAAGCAATGCAATATTATTTAAAAAAAATAATGAACGGAAAAAAATAATTATTTAAAAAATTATGATTAAATACAACGATTAGCGGGTAAATTTTAGAAAAATGATTTGTTCTTAATTTATTTGTAAACAGTGTCAAATTTCTCATATCCAAAAAAATAATATTAAATCTGTTTTATTGAAAATAAATTAAAATTTAATGACGAAGATCAGTGATGTGGTGGCATTAAAAAAAAATAAAAATGGATAAGGATGTTAATCCCTATCTTTTAACTTTCAGTTTCTTGGTTACTGTGTCCTTACCGTAGGTTACGGTGTATTTGTATTTTTTACCAACTTTAAGTTTTTTGAGAACACTCTTTTTGACTTTGAATGTTGCTACACCTTTCTTGTTGATTTTGGCTTTAATCTTTTTGCCTTTGATTTTTAAAGTTAATTTTTTGCCTTTGAGGAACTTGCCGTTCACTTTGTTGGTTTTAACTTTAATCTTGTTGACCTTTTTAGATTTTTTAACGTTTACGTTTTTAGCCTTAATCACGTGTTTGATTGTAACTTTGTTGGATACTTTTACACCTTTGTACTCTGCTGTGACAGTGTATGTTTTGACTTTAACTTTAGTGTTCAGTTTCAAGGTTGCGTAACCTTTGCTATCAGTTTTAACGGTGGTCTTCTTACCGTTGAATGTGATAACAACACTTTCACCAGCACCGACAGCCTTGCCGTCTTTAGTTATGAGAACTTTGTAGTTTGCATTGGCTGAGTAAATTGCTGCAACATTGTTGTTGTTTGTGATTTTATATACCGGAGCAGAGACGTTCATAGCCATTGATTTGGTCACAGGTGAGTATTTGCCGTCACCGGTGTATGAAACAGTCACATTATGGTTTCCGGCAGATAAACCAGGAACAGTAATGCTTGCAGATCCGTTGACTAATGCAACGACATGTTTTGTTCCGTCCACATCAACTTCAAGGTATCCTTTAGCGTCAGATGGCAAGTTGATTGCATAAGTCAATGGTTCACCATCTTTAGCGGTATCAGGGATAGTAAATGCATTGTCCGGAACATTGGATTCTACAGTAATGTTTTGAGTTGTTGTGATAGGATCGTATTTGTCGTCACCAGTGTAGGTAACTGTAGCTGAGTAGTTTCCAGGAGCGAATCCTTCAGGAACACGAGCGGTAGCAGTACCATTCACAAGTGGCACAAATGTTTGAGTTCCGTTTATATCAAGTAACAGGTATCCGGTAGCATCTTCAGGTAATGTAACTTTGAATTCAGGAGCTGTAGCATTTTCAGGAGTAGTTACGTTAAATGCGTCTTCAGCAGGAATATCAACTTTAGTTACACTAAATGTTACCTCAGCACTGGCATGTTTATAGACTGGATCATCTCTAATGAATGCATATGCAGTGTATGTGCCTTCACCTAAACCTGAAACAGAAACGCTGTCCTTACCGCCGATTAAGAAGAGATCATAGATTTCTCCTAATAACTCAACGGTCACATAAGTGCTTTCAGGAGCACCAGGAATAGTTACTGTGAGCACTGCATTTTCACCGATTGTGATGTTATCGGCACTGATGGTTAAATTAGCAACCAGTTTGTTTACATAGATTTCCTTCTCAACTGTTGTTTCACCGTATTTGTCATCAGCGTAGGTCACTTCGATGGTGTTGTATTCACCTGAAGTGAATTCTGAAGCAGGAATGGTAACGGTAGCCTTACCGTTTACAACATTTTCAAAGGTTACAGGTTCGTCGTCAACAGTTACGGTTACAATGCCGTTGGCATCTTCAGGCAAGGTCACATTAAATGTCAAATTCTCACCAACAGTGATTTCATCAATGGTCAAGTTGACATCGAATGGGTAGTCTTCCTGTTTTTCAATGGTAAATGTTTCATATTCATATGCAGGTTCATAATCATCGTTGCCTTTAAAGATTGCAGTAATGTAGTGGTCACCGGCAGTCATGTTGGCTTTTGGAATAGTTAAACTGCCTTTACCATCCTCTAAAGTTACGGTATTATTATAACCGTCGACAATGAGAGTGATTTTATCGCTTACGCCCGGAAGAGAAATGTTAATGGTTAAATCCTCATCGACTACAGGAGTATCGAAAGTGATTATGAATTCTGTTTCAAGTTTGGATACAGTGAATTCATCCTCATCATCATCTGCAGTGAACAGGTCATCACCTGCAAATTTAACTTGAACTGTATAATTTTCAGCAGGCAATTTGCCTAAGGTTAAGTTTGCATAACCATCAGTTAATTTAAGAGATTCTGCTTCATTGCCTATGTAAACGGTTACTGTGCCATTGAATAACTCATCAGCATAAACATGAATTACAGCAACATCTGCAACGGTTATGTCTTCAACCTCAACGTATAGTTCAGGGCTTGCCCTTTCAACAGTCAAGTTCAACTCGATAGATTTTTCATCATATTTGGCATCCGCATAGGTTACTGTAATGGCGTATTTTCCACTAGGCAAGATGTTTAGCGGAATAGATACTGTTCTGTTTGCATCTGCTTGAGCGGTTAAGGTACCATTGACATAAACTTTGATTTTATCACTGGCATCGTCAGGCAGGGTTACAATCACATAAGCGGTCTCGTAGACCTCAACAGCGTTTTCAAGAAGTCCAGCTTCAAATAGGTAATCGGATGATTTGCTGACGTTGAACTCATAAGTGGACTGATTACCATCAAGGTTGTCATCACCATCATATGCTACGGTAATGTAGTGTTCACCGGAAGCGATCTTTTCGATAGTTGCAGTTGCAACGCCGTTTTCTAAAGCTAATTCCTGTATGTTACCATCAATATCAAGAGTTATGTTACCAGTAGCGCCTGGAATAACAATTGTAACACCGACGTTTTGATCCACAACAACATCTGAAGTCTTAATAGTGATTTGGGAAGCAAATTTGGATACTGTGAAATTGGTAGTGTTTTCATCTGCTGGGAAGTATGAACTACCGTCATAGTATACGCCGACATTGTAGACATTAGCAGGCAATTTGCCTAATGAGAAAAATCCGATACCATCTGTTAAGGTTACAGGAATTTCTTCAATGCCCCAAGTAAGAATTACTTCACCAGTGAATAACTCATTAGCAGTGATAGTGGCTATTGCATCTTCGCCAACTTTAATGTCTTCAACAGATATGGTCAAGTTGAGTTTTGCTGGGAAGTTGTCTTTTACAACAGCTTCACCTTCCACATGAACTGCTTCATCGCCATAAAGCTTGTGGGCGATTAAGTAGTTGTTGGTCACATTAGTATCAACATCAAAGTTAACTGAAACAGCATAATCACCGTCTTCAACTATGACATCGTTGTTTTCAATTACTAAACTTGGTGCGAATGATGATTGAGCATAACTTATACCATATACATAAGCGCCCTCAATGTAGCCAGCTTTATTATGTACATTAATAGTGTTTTCAGAAATTGTCACATCACCTACACCAGCTTCAATACCTGTTAACAATGCATTCCATGTAGTAGTGTTTGCTGCATAACCGGTAACATCAATATTGTTATTTATAATGTTTACTTCAAATTCTTCAAACATGTAATCCTCATCATATGAGTATGATACATAAATACCTAAGTTAGGGCCGTTTGAGACTGAAGTAATATTGTTTCCAATAATATCTACGTTTGAGGTTACAAATTGGATAGCGTAAGCAGAACCCATAGCATCTACACCACCGTCAGTAGCAATATTGAAGTTATTGTTAGAAATAACCGCATCGTCTGCAATACCCATGGTTAAAGCATATAAGTATGCAGGAGATCCAATAGGAGTTTCCTCATCAATTACAGTGAAGTTGTTGTAATCGACATTTACACTATCAGAATCAACAATGAGAACAGATTCAATAGTTGGACTGTAAGCAGTGAGCACATATTCATTAGAGAAAGTTATAACGTTGTTTTTAGTGAAATCAACATCTTCAGATTTCATTATTTTTACAGCATGAACATCTGAAATACCCATCATACCATAGGAGTAATATAATCCCCAATTACTGTTAATTGCAGGCAAACTTGCAGTAATATTGTTATTACTAATTACCACATCAGATGATTCTAAAACATTGATGGCCATAGCTTCCTTATCAGTGGTTACATGACTTTCAAATACAATTTCATTATTTACAATGTTAACATTTTCTGAATCATAAACATAAATGGCACTAGATTCATTATTGCCAACAGCGTATGAGATATCCATTCCACTAATGACTACATTATCACCGGAAACATAGATTAATTGACCGATGGATTTATTAGCAACTAATGTCATGTCGGATAATGAAACATCATCATTAATCACAAATCCAATATTATTCAATAAAGCATCCTCACCAGTGATATCAACACCATTAACAAAAATATGAGTAATTCCTAAATCAGCAAATTCACCTTTAAAGATCAATTCATCGAATGGAACGGTATCTAACAATATACCATCTTCACCGAAGTATCTGAAGAAGGTGTCATTGGTTACAACATTATCATATGCCATGAAAGTGGTTGAGTTGTAGTTCATTGTGTAGTTGCCGTCGCCATCGAATATTACATTTACGTTGTTTTCACCTAAAACGATGTCTGCAGCTTCAATGGTTGCAGTTGCAGTAGTGCCTTCAATATCAGCTGTGTATTTCTTACCGTTTACAATAATGCTTACAGTACCTGTAGCATTAGGTGAAACTGTTACGGTTACAGTAGTGGTTTGGCCGTATAATATATCTAAAGCTTCAGCACTTATTTCAGGAGTTGCTTTAACAACCTCAAATTCTGCAGAACCAGCACTGAAAGTGTAATTATCATTGCCATCATTTTCGACTACAACAATATACTTGCCAGCGGCTAAGTTAGGCACTTTAATGGAACCAGAGTATTCACTGACATTAGCGTCAAAAGTAATGTAACAAACTGGTTCTAAATCTTCAGTAGCAACATTAATCTTTATAGTAGTTGCGTTTAAAACTGTGTATTCAATGGTTACATTATTTCCATAGGCTACCTGTTCAATAGGTTTGATTACAACAGAGGATTTAGCTTGTTTTACTTCAATAGTAATCCTTTCATCATTAATTGTGAATCCTTCATAGTAGTCATCACCGGAGTATACAAGGCTTTGCAGAGAGTATGTTGCGTTTCCAGCCAATCCTGGGATTTCAACAACAGCGTATC
>Ga0256407_10013751_pt1 | contig 10783 bp, 15 predicted proteins | sample RumenRJG_04DNA_FD_193489 | JGI IMG/M metagenome (GOLD analysis project Ga0256407, IMG submission 193489) | Bovine rumen microbial communities from Lethbridge, Alberta, Canada - RJG_04 | ecosystem: Host-associated > Mammals > Digestive system > Stomach > Rumen | place: Canada: Alberta... | reverse complement strand
AGATTTTTACAAGGTAGTACAACGGTAGGTACAGCCGTTGAAGCTGGATTACCTAATATTACATGTACATTAACAAATGACCGTAGCTTTTTAACTGAATATCACTCTTCAGGTGCATTTAGTGCTGATATAATTTCTTCTAATTCTTACGCTTTTAGTTGGCATCAAGATAGAGGGAGAAAAGGAGCTAGGATTAGCATTGACGCTTCACGTTCATCATCAATCTATGGTAACAGTTCAACAGTACAACCGCCTGCTTTAACTTGCTTAATCTGTATAAAATACTAAGGAGAGACTATGAAATTTTATCTATATGATGAAAAAACAAAGCAATTCATTAAAGAACAAGAAGGGTATTTAGACCCTTTAGAAACAAAAGCTCAAGGTAAGGATGTATACATTGTTCCTCCTTTTTCTACTACTGAAAAGCCAAATCTTACAAGTTTGAAAGATAATGAAATCTTAGTTTTCAATGATAACAAGTGGCAAGTTGAACAAGAATTTTATGTAGGTAAGATTGTAGAGTGTCAAGATGAACGTGTAAGCAAATACGTTACTGACAATGACCTCACTTTTGAAAAATGCGATGATGGTTTTAAGATTGTAGAAAAACCTGCACCTAAAGAAAAAACTCTTGAAGAACTAAAAGAAGAAAAACACGCAGAATTAAAACAGATAATGCGTAATAAAAGACAAAATGTTAAAGTCAATTATGACAATGATACTTTTGATGCTAATGAAGAAGCACAGGCAAATATTATTGTTCTTTTAAAAGCATTTGACCTAGGTGCTCAAACTGTTTCAATTCGTTCTTCTACAGAAGAAACCCATGTTTTTGATAAAGAACATTGTCAAGAACTAAGCCTTATAATGTTAAGTGCTGTTCAAGCAATTTATGATCAATACTGGGATTTAAAAGATTTACTTTCAAATTGTGAAACAGTTGAAGAAGTTGAATCAATTTCATGGAATGAATAAATTAACTAATAGCGTCAAAGCCGGGACAGTAGCTCTTGAGGATGTGACAGATGAGTATGTGCTTGAGAGACTGCCTGTGATGGAGTGGCCAAATGTGTAGAAAAGTAGCTTTCTGTGTTGTCAATTCTGACTACATAGATCCGGCAATCATTGCCTTAACCTCTTTCTTTAAGTTCAACTCAATTAAAGTGGTCTGCTATGTCGAAGACGGTACGAATTACCAGAGACTTCGACAGGCCACCGACGGTTATCCGATTGAGTTCAGAACTGTGGAGTTCCCTCAGTTCCCGATACATGAGACATTGGGGGACAAGTACCTTGAATTGTTCGTGAGCAGAAAGTCCCTGCCGGCATTCGCAATGAGGATCAAGGCACTGCAGGAACTGAGTGAAGAGGCAGACATCATTGTAAACTTTGATCTTGATGTGCTGTTCTTCAACACAATTCAGTACCTCGTGGACAAGTGCAAGCCGAATCGTGTGTACGGAGTATCTGAGCGGAAGAACCGTGACAGATGGATGAGCAATCTGCAGCTTAACGATATCATTCCGAATCAGGTCTACATCAACACAGGACTTGTGGTGTATGGAGCTGAGACAATTGCCCCGGATCTGATAGAGCAGTATGAAAGTTTTTTACATGAATTCTCAAAACACATTTACTGCCCGGAGCAGGACTTCGTGAATCATCACTTCGGCAACGTCATTCAGGAGATACCTGCACACTTCAATCTGATGTTTACTGACGAGCGGTACACGCAGTTAGCTCCGGTGATGGTGCACTTCCTTGGAGCAGATAAGCCATGGACAGACCACAGCTATAACGACTTCTATACAAGGTATTACTTCAAGCGTTACCTCCTTGAGTGTAAACGAAATAAACAGTACATAAGTAGCATTTTTTATCAAAAAGTTACTGAAAAGGTAGACAATTCATAACTGTGATAGTTGTATCAGTATAATTTTTATTGTCAATGTTTCCTCAATCTAGAATAAAAATCAACCTCAGATCGAGGTTAAGTTCTTAAAGGAGGAACTATATATGACAGATGAAATTACTCACACCATTCTGCCAAACAACGGTGGCGGTTGGGGCGGTACTGCACTTGGTGCAGGCTTTGGTGGCTTGATCGGCTCATGGCTTGGTAACGGTGGATTCGGTGGTTTTGGCGGTAATCGAGTTGCAGGTGGTGTAGGTTACGACACCGGAGCTATCAATGGCATGTCCAATCAGCTCAATACAATCTCTGGTCAGATTGCGAACGCTGACAGGGACCTGTTAATGCAGACTTCTAGCCAGAATCAATTCATTGGCAACCTTGTGAATTCCACAGGTGATGCCATCGTTGGAGCGATCAACTCTTCTGCGATGAACACTCAGCAGGGTATTTATAACAATACCCTCAATGCGGTGCAGTCTCAGGCGGCAACCAACTTGGCTATGTGTCAAGGCTTTGGCGGTATCAACAGTTCCATTGACCGTGGCATAGGTGCTCTGAATTTAAACATCGCTGATCAAGGTGCACAGTCTCGTTTGCAGGCACAGGAACTTGCAGCTCAGCAGCAGAGCTGTTGTTGTCAGGTACTTAGAGCCATTGAAACTGAGGGCTGCCAGAACCGTGAGCTCCAGAGAGAGATTCAGACACAGGCTCTTAGAGATGTGCTTGCTAATACTCAGGCAGAGAATGCCGCTCTTAAGTCTCAGATCTTCCAGACCGCTGCGATGGCTCAACAGACTGCGACAATTATCAACGCACTTAAGCCTGCAACCACTGCCGCTGCCGGTTAAGGTTGTTTGATTTAGCAATGCCCAATATCAAGTTGGGCATTTTTGTGAGGTGAAAAATGGAAATCATTACGAAAAAGCATGTTTCAGAAAAACATGCACACAGCGACGATATCTACCATGGAAGTCCGGACACCGAGTACATGAAGATGTGTCACGAAGTAGACATGAACCCACCTGAGACGTGGTCAAAGTATGATGCTGAGACTTCTGCAGGGATGAAGAAAATCATCGAAATGGAATACAAAGAGCTCATGTCAGCAACAACGGAAAAAGACACCGAGGAAAACATCTATCACTTATCAGTAGCTTTGCTGAGAATGTGGAGACTTCATCACAATGACTAATCAACCAATTAATCCTACCCTGCTCAATAATCTGTATCAGTCACAGACAATACCAAGTCTTCAACTGACACAGATTGATGGCTTTGATCCTGTTCCAGAATTTACCGACAGCAACGGTACAAGGTGGCAACTCGTGAAATCTGCCAACAGCGGAATGAGTGAAATTCCCGATCCGCAGAGCGTGAACATTACCGACTATTGGAATCACGAATATCCCGGTAGCGGAGGAAAAGTCTTTATATACGTTGTCGAGGGAGTCAGAGTACCAAAGACCAATAGAGAAACTGCTTGCAATGTTCTCTATTCCTGGTTCTCCACCGTGGACAATAAGAAGTTCACACCACAGATGATCAAGCAGTCTGAATGGCTGATGGCGAACGTTTATGCGTCAGCAATAACGGACTCAAGGGTGAGCAAGCTGAAAGCACTTTGCAGAGTTGAAGAACAGCAACAGGTGACACCAGCTCAGACAACAGAACCTGTTCAACCGACACCATTAATTAACATGGAGAGTTTAAGAAATGGCAACGATGGAACAAATCCACAGACTCGATCAGTTTCTGCAGATAATCAGGGAAAGCAGCATAAATCTAATAGATAACAATCAGGTATCAAATCAGGAACTGCTTGGATATCTTTACACAAAAGGTCTTGAGTTTGCACAGGAGCAGAGCAATCAGAATATCGTAGACATTGGTTCAATCGGCTTGGCTTTTGCCATAAGGACAATGCATGACAGAAAGTAAAGTCTTTGATCATTTGGGAAACGAATATCCTACACTTCGTGCAATGTGCAGTGCTTACGGAACAACTGCTGCCTGCTATCTCAAAAGGATAGAGAGAGGTGCAAGTAAGCGAGACGCACTAACAGTACCGACAAACAGACACTACTACAAGTATCAAGGACATATCTTCAAAAATAAAGCAGGACTGATGGCCTATGCCGGAGTTGCGGAAAATGACTATTGGCTTATTGAAGATAAGGTTATTCTTATATAAGGTTTTTCTGAGTTTCTAAGGTTTCTAAGGTTTCTAGAGTTTATTGGATGTCATTGGATAAGACTTGGAAAAAACTAGGCAAAAACTAGGCAAAAACCTGGCAAAACATTGGCAAAGACTTTTTGAAAGTTTTAAAAATTGTGCAAAAAATCACCAAACAGAAAAATTTTAAAAAAAATTTTGTAAAAAGTGCTGACTTTTGAACATTAGTAAGTAAGAGCGGAATGGTTCTGCTCTGTTACATAGGAGAATTAAAATGTGCAATAAAGAAAAATGTCAGTGTAAGTGCAAGCAGGAATGCGAATGTAAGCATCCGAAGTTTGATCGTATGGCCGGACTGATGTTCCATCACAATTGGGTTCGTCTTGCTCGCATGAATGATGAAATCCGTCTTAAGCTAAACTCAATGATTGCTGAACGTGACCGTCTCAATGCGGACATCGCTTTCTTTGAAAAAGTTGATCATTTCCTTAATCACGAACTTAACAGCATGAAGTGTCTCGACTCTCGCCAGGAGAAAGACAATTCACCTGAACTTGAAAGACAGGCAGCACTTTATCTGTAGTTCGGTAATTAAGGTTGCAGTCAAGAGTAATTAAGGTAATTAAGGTTACTCTTCAAAAAACGAAAAAAATGACGAGTATCAGAACGACGCTCGTCATTTTTATTGAAATATGAATTCTAACCGCACAAAACCTCACAATAACCTAACAATGAACCTGTCGGAAAAACTGACAGGTTCAAGTGTTCGGAAATTCCGAACTGTTACGAAAAAATAATCAACGTCTCTGTGCTAGGAATTACCATTTCTACGACTCTGTCTCCGTAAAGGAAGATAAACTCTTTATCCAAGTCGCCTTTCTTGCCAGAGAAGATTGTTGCCATTGTATTGGATGATGGAACGATCTTCACAGGTGAGAACGGAGGAAAAGTCGCAATTAAATCCCTGAACAGAACCTCTCTTATATTGTCCTTGTCCAACAAGGATTCATACTGAGTAACCCATTGCCCAAAGGTGCTGTCATTCAGTTCTTGGGCAATACAGAATTCTTTCATAGTCTTGTATTGGTCTTTGAACTTTAACCATTCAGCTACCTTTTTCTTTTTGAAATCAACAGAATAGTTTCGCAGTCTCGCCATAATACCTCCTAGAACGGAAGTGGTTCGTTGTCGTCTGCAGATACTTCGTTAGGAGCAGGCATCGTATGTGGCTGAGGTTGCTGTGCCGTGGTATTCTGCTGAGGTTGATAGTTTCCTCTCTGCTGTGGTTGCCATTGCTGACGTTGGTTCTGCTGTCCTTTCCATGATTGAGACTGTTGCTGAGGAGCAGGAGCAGAAGACTGACCTTGTCCCTGTGGCTTAGAACCTAACATCTGCAGTTCGGCAACCTGAATCTCGGTAACGTACTTTGTCACACCGTTCTGATCTTCATAAGAGCGAGTACGGATCTTGCCCTCTACGTAGACTTGAGAACCCTTGTGCAAGTAGTCACGAGCAATCTCAGCAAGTCTGCCCCAGAACACAAGACGATGCCATTCTGTGCGTTCCTGAACGTTGCCCTGCTGATCCTTGAAAGATTCATTTGTGGCAAGATTGACTGTGGCCACACTGTTTGCTCCGCTGTTAAGGATGCGGAATTCCGGCTCGGCAGCAAGATTGCCGACTAGGATAGCTTTGTTAATTCCTTTCATTGGTAAGGTCTCCCTCTAATAACTGAAAAAGCTGTGTTGGTAAAAAAAGAGCGTAACACTTGTGATTGTGGCAAGAAACGTAGCGACACAACTCACTTCCGTCGAGAATGTCATATAGACGTTCTATCTCTCTTAACTCCATTTTTTTGTAGAGTTCATTCATAGTGTTCGCAAAGATACCTGTTGTTCCTTTGGCATGTTCATCAAAGATAACAAGAGATGTAGGTCCCAAAACATACTTGTCTAGCTTATGAACTGCTGACAGAAATTCATGTGCTGACTTATCCATTGCATTTAATCGGGGCATTGCTGCCCCGACACCTCATTTACTTAACTGCAGACTTCTGACGTACATATGCTTTACGAAGAATGTTTGCGTCCTTTTCAGGAAAGTTCATGGTAGCAATCTGCAGACCAAGAGTTTCAAGTTCGTCCTTGGAACTACAGCTAAAGATCTTGCCTGCTACATGACGTGCAGCGTCACTTAAAGACGCAACTTCATCAGGAGTGAGATCTGCTGTCACTTCTTCCTTTTTTCTGCGAGTTCTTTTTGGAGAAGAAGTCTGTGCTACGTTCTGTTCCTTTGGAGGAACAGTTTGCTGACACTCGGCAGGTAAGTCAGGAAGAGGTGGAAGAGGTGGAGCAGGTGGCACGACAGGTTCTGCAGAAACTTCCTTAACAGGTTCGGCAACTTCGGTAGGAGCAGGAGCAGACATGTCGAATCCTGCCTGAGCAAGAATTGACGGTGGTTCGGTGCTCTCCACGAATTCAGCCTCCACTGCATCAGGCTTACATGGAAGAACAGGAGCAGGAGGTACGTTACCAGACTCGACGAAAACAGGATAAGGCACATCATCCATAAACTCTTCTTTCTCCAGATAGCCGTTAATGCTGAACGCTTTCTTGACTGAATTTGCAAAAGCTCTGTTCTGCAGCATTTGCATCGGCTTGGTTGCCCAAGGCTCAGTGCCGGTATTAGACTCATCGAAAAAAGTGGTAACGGACACAGGATGGTTACGGTCTTTGCGGTAAATAATGCACTTAATCCAATCGGCAACCTTACGCTTAACGGTTACAAGCTTGGTATTCTTCTGACCGTTAAAGTAGTCATTCTTGGAATAGGTGAGTTCTTTTTCAACCAATGGACCTAACTCGAAGTCGACACCGTCATAGTTCGGATTGCGGTTGGCGATCTCGGTGAACCCCTCAATGCTGATGATGTTCACAACCTTTCCCTTGCTCACAAAACCGTAGATCTGCTTGGCAAGAGGATTGAGATTCAACTGCTTGCAGTTAACCAGGAACGTGAACACGTCCATCTGACTGACGTTCTTTGCGTCCTTGCCGTTGTTTGACAGCATCTGATAGATGTGATTGAACAGGACAGGACCCTCGACATTAAGTCCGAGAGACCTGATAACATCGTTGGTGGATTCAGCATATTCGCTTGGCATCTGATAACCGAATGCCTCGGTAGTTGGTAAATTTGACATTATTAAATGATCCTTAAGGTTCTAGTTTTGTTAGGGAGCTTAACGTAGTAACGGTCTTTAAGCTCCAGGTAAAGGTTGTAGTCATCCATTGATGACTTCTTCATATCGGCCTCGTCCCATCCGCTCTTGTACTCGACTTTGAAAGTACAGAGTTTATTGCCTGAGCAGTCGGTCATTTCTGCAGCAGTACCTACAGTTTGAGCAATAATGGCTTTGAGTTCTTTTTCTTTTTTCTCAAGAGCCTTTCGTTCTTCAGAGACATCTTGAAGTTCTGAAATTACTCGCAGAACAGGATCGACGTTGCCGATTATCTTGGTTTCAGTAGTTTGGAAAATCGGCTTAATGAGATCTTCTGCAGTCAGATCCGGCTCGACATCATCGAGGACGTTGTGACACCAGAAGTCGACTGCCTTTGAGATAACAAAATTGACTTCATCCTGTCTGTAGTTGATGACATAGATGCGGTAGTCGTTGCCACCAATCAGAACAGCGAGGTAACAGCGATGAACTCCGGTCACATACATGTAGTGCTGACACTGCAGGTAGTATGACATCGGAATGTCCGTGGCTTTGGTAATGCCGGAGGCATTGGACTCTACAAAATGCTCGTCGATGTACCATGCTCCGTCCTTGCTGAAATTCTTAGCAACGAACGCTCCTGCAGTCTTGCATTCAAGAATGGCATAGCGTTCCCATCTTCCAAACTCGCTTTCCTTGGAAACGAATCTGTCGATGTTGCCGACCAGGAATGGGTAATCAGCGGAGCAGAAATGCTTGTTGCACTTGCTTACTTTCATGCCTGTTACCGCAGAGAATTCCCTTGCAACAATGTCTTCGAGAACATGTCCCCAATGAGTCTTCTGATTGCCCTCTGACGGCTGTTCACGTCCTGTCTTAATTCTCCACAGAGCGTCAAGAGTCTGATAGTGATTGACTCCGAGCACGATGCCCATGTCTGACCCACCGAGACCAAAGCGGCGACGTGTGTGCCATGCCTGGTCTTCATTATCACCGAGGTGACTTGCAAGAATCTTGTTCTTGCGTGCCTCGTGTTTTTTTCTATATTCTTCGGTAAATTCCATTACATAATCCTCGAATTGTCTTCAATATGCATTTTGTTTTCCTTGAACCTGTTTTTGTCCGGAACAGGAAAAACCGGTTTAGGATAAATAATCATGGCTCTGTTTTTGTCGGGACAGAAAACCGTAACCATGCTTATGACCGGAGCATAGTGCCGTTCTCTCAACATGCCTAAGGCAAATTGTTATTATGAAAAGGCGGCAAGGAACAGGTACAGAAACGTCAACCAAAAAATGCCGAACAGGGTGAAACCGATAAATTCAAGTGTGCCGATAAGAAAGTTACGCATATACATTCATCCTTATTTCAATCAAATCACAAACAACTTCCATACAGTCAAATAGATAGAATCTGAAATCAGGGTCGAGAGACTCATTAGTCAGTTCGCTAGCTAATCGAGTTCGCTCATCGATCAACTCTTCTAGACTGAGAGAGTCATACGCTTTAATGTCTTCGTTTGTAAGCTCCATTGTTTATGCTCTCTTTGGTTATAGGTGTATCCTTTTGGTTTTAAATAGTTTGAATTTATGAGTACATAATAGCATAAAACTATGATGTGCAAAGGAATAAATATAGGAAAAAACTATTTATCTAAGAATTTGTGAGTAAAATCACATAAATAAAAAATATAAAACACTTGATCTGCATAGGTCACCTCTTGAATTAATTATAACATTTTATAGCTTTAACCTATTGAAACATTAAAAAGAAAATACTATAATCAAATCATAGTCATAAACTTTTAAAGATTAGAGAGGTGTTAATGACTTTTGAGACGTTTCTTTTAATGCATTATGGTGAAAGCTATTCTCAGGCTAATGTTAAAGCCAAGAAAAAATTAAAGACTCAGGCTCTGAAGGAGCTGATGCAGTTATTCAATATTAAGCAGCCGTCTATTTGGGCATGGGATAAAAACGGTATTCCTGCAGATAGAGCGATTGAGATTGTTAAGCACTACAAACTTGATCCGTCATGTTTACTGTAAGGAGGGTGTATGAGTGTATCGGCTGAATTTGTGCTCAGAAAGAAGGTTGCTGAAGACCCAGCAATCTCTCCCAGGGCGAAAGCACTGTTTTTCTACATTCTGTGTCAGAACAGGGAAAAGTTTGTGTTTTTTAGAGAGCGGATATTGAAAGCTCTTGGTTGTTGCAAACCTGCTTATCTTAAAGCTTGTAAAGAACTAATAGACAGACAGTTAATTTGCACAGTGCAATTTAGAGAAAAAGGAAGAGTTAGAGGACTCAGAATTTTAATCATTGGAATAGATAACATTCAAGATGCGAATAGTAATACTGCGGTCAGTAATACTGCGGTCAGTAATACTGCGGTCAGTAATATTGACCATATAAGAAGATCAATTAATAAGAAGGTAAAAGAGAAAGAAGGTAAAGGGGAAGAGTGTAGTCCGGCGCTGTCGAACGACGAGCAAAACGAAATCGAGGTTGTTTGCCAGGACAAAAACAAGACCGCTGACGCGGTCACACACATGCCCCCTGAAACACACACTTTTTCTTCTTCTGAAACCAAGACCGACGTTCGGAATGTAATCATTGATTCTGCAAAGGTGCCTACGGTGAATGACTTTGTTCAGGCAATCAATGATTCTCTGAACGAAAAAGGGCTGATATGGGGAGCAACTCAGATTCAGTACAAGGCTGAAAAACTCCACAGCTACTATGCAAGTAAGAATTGGATAAACAGGAACGGGAAGCAGATTACAAGTATTAACGTGCCGCATCTGGTCAGGTACTGCTTAACCAGAGATAAGTTTCAGCCTGAAGAAGTAAAGCTGAAGTTTACACCTCAGGCTCAATCAGGAGGCAGTTGTATTGATAAATTGGTCTTCTCATTGCTTGATGAGGCGTTTGATAAGAGTGAACGGGAAAAGGCTGAAAAAGAAGAACGACACAGGCTTTTTCTTTTGGAACAGCAAAGGAAAAGAGAAGAATACTTAAAGGAGCATCAGAATGCGTAAAGAAGAATTACCACAGTTTGCCGAAACGTGGCTGACATACTGTCAGATTAACAAGCCTGATTACACAGTGTCACCTGTGCAGATGGGGATTATTTCCAAGCAGTTTATTGGCTATGAGCTCAAAGAGATTGTTTCAGCTTTGGATGTTGTAATCGGTAAGACTCCTTTTCAGATAACACCTGCCGACGTTCTGGCCGTTCTGAATGAAAGCAGTGACAGGAATTTGGCGATAGCTGCCGATGAAGCTTATGAGCTTGCATACAGTACTTCATGTACTTACTGCAACCGCTCCGTGGTGTTTGATGATCCGGTGATTACTCAGACTATCAATGAAGTGTTCTTGGGGTGGCAGAACTTCTGCAGCTTAAAACCTGAATACAAGGAAGCTGACAGAAAGAGATTTGTGGCCGGTTATTTAGGAATTATCAATGCAGG
>Ga0256407_10013749_pt1 | contig 10783 bp, 6 predicted proteins | sample RumenRJG_04DNA_FD_193489 | JGI IMG/M metagenome (GOLD analysis project Ga0256407, IMG submission 193489) | Bovine rumen microbial communities from Lethbridge, Alberta, Canada - RJG_04 | ecosystem: Host-associated > Mammals > Digestive system > Stomach > Rumen | place: Canada: Alberta | collected... | reverse complement strand
GGCGGCGGGGGAGGCGGAGGGAGCGTCGGCCACTTCGCTGGCGCGGCCGAAACTGCGGATAACGCGCAAAACGTAATCGCAAACGCCGCTATAAAAGACGCGAGGCAACGTCGGACAAACGAAATTTTCGGCGACATGTCGTCTCCCTTTAACGCTGATATTTTACGAGATCACAGACGTTTGACGTAACGTTTTACGGCGGAGTCGAGTTTCTCCCAGTCGTCGCCGAAAAATTCCTCAAAATCTTTCAATCGCTCCTGCGCGGGGTAGACGGTGCAAGGGCTTTTTTCGGCGATATGCCGCATGTATTTCGAGAGCGCGGCCGGATTCTTCTTATAGAGGTAGTAGAAGAGCGCCCACGACGCGGCGTAGGACCCTTCGAGATTCTGATAGAATTTCTCCTGCGCGACGATCGTTCGGAAAGGATCCTCCATCGAATCGATCTTCTCGCGGAAGAGGTTAATCATTCGCGTGTTTTTCGGGAAGGAGCCGCGGAACCCCCAGCCGCCCTGCGTCGCGTGGCCGTTAGGCGTTTCAAAGACCAACGACAGTCCTTCCGCAGTCCAGAGCGCGACCGGCCCTGTGCGAAGAAATACCCCGCGATTGAACGCAATTTGGTGCGTCGCTTCGTGCACGACCGTCGCGACGTTGAACGCCGCGTTCGGTCGCGAAAGAATCTCACGCGTCTCTACGAGCGTCGATCGGCGGCGGCGCGTCTGCGTCGAAACGCCCGAGCCTTCGACGTTCGAAAGATCGTAAAGCGCGACGCGGTTCGTTTGCATGTTGTAATACGCCGCGAGTTTGTCGGGCGCGCCCGTCTCGACCGCCGCGTAACGAATAAACTCCGTCTGACGCGCAAAAATCACGACGATCAGCGGCTCGCCGCGATCCGTTAGTTCAAGTCCGTTGCGCCGAGCATACAGGCGGAATCCTTCCTCAAGACTCTCGAAAAGACGCCCGCACCAGTCGACGTAACTTTCCGACGCGTCGGAAACGAAAACGAAATGCTCCGTCGATTTGACGTTGAAACCTGCGCCAAATTCGTCGAGGAGCCGTCTTTCATAACGTTGACGAAGTTCTTTAGCCGTGACGTCGGGCGCGGGCTCGATCGACGCGACGTTCGATTGCGGAAGAATACGAATCTCGCCGAATTCGTCTTCGAGCATATACTTGCCGTTCCCTGCGCGAACGCGGAAATCGGCGATTTCCCGACCGACAAGCTCCGCCGTCCGTTCGACGCCGTTCGCCGCGGGCATGGGCGCCCCGCCCTGCTCCGGCTTTTCAGGTTCGAAGACGGACTCGAACTTCGTCGGCTCGTGAGTCAGCGCAATCGGCTTGTTGAGTTTGACGAGAACGCGTCCCGAAATCGTCGTCGGCTCCTTCTCTCGCTTAACGGTCGTCGAGGCGGACGGCGTCGCGTCCCCGACTTCCTCCGGTTCAGCCGCGCCGACGTCAGAATTCTCGCGTTGCGACGGAGGCGCCAAAATCGCGTCGTCGCCGTAAGAGGACGAAACGAACGCGCCGAAAGCGCTCGCCCCCAGAAGCGCCGTCAGAAGCGCCGTTCCGCCGAAAATGAACGTGTGTTTCTTCATATTCCAACCATCCGCAAGAGGAGTCCCGACAAACCGCCAAAAGTCAACCGCCCTTATCTTTGACGACAAAAAGCGCCCCCTGTTCCATGAAATCGAATCAGCCGCAGGCGCGACGGCCCGCGCGTTTCCACTTAAGCAATAATACCTTGGGACAGTCCGTTTTTCAAGCGCTTATCCAATATTGAAGACAGTTTCTATCCTGTTTATTTTATTTAATTTAACAACCAATCGTCGTTACAGCGCGTTATTTTTAACTGTTTTGCGTTTTTTTTGGAAATTACGCGTTTTTAGTGAAAGAAAAAAGCCATTTTTCTCTACTAATAAGTATAGAGGGGCGACGAAATCGGCTCCAGGCGCTACGATAGCCTACAGTCGCGTCTGCGTTTCGACGCGACTTCGACGAGGTCAACGTAGAAGAAAGAAGAAACCCATGTGCGGAATTTGCGGCGCCGTCTGGACGAAAGGAAGCTATGCAGTCGATCAAGAGACGCTCGACAGCGCGACGGACGCGCTTCGTCGACGCGGTCCCGACGACAGAGGAACCTTCCGTCGACCGTTGACGAAAGGCGTTCCCCTAGAGGAAAAAGGCGTCGCTTTCGGTCATCGGCGTCTCGCGATTATCGACCTTTCGAGCGCGGGTCGTCAACCGTTCGTCAACGCGGATCAGACGATCTGGCTGACCTTTAACGGCGAGATTTACAACTACGTCGAGTTGCGCGAGGAACTTCGGAGCCGCGGGCGCGTCTTCCGCACGGAGACCGACGTCGAGGTTCTCCTGCAGGCGTACGAAGAGTACGGACTCGAGTGCCTCGCCAAATTCAACGGAATGTTCGCGTTCGCGATCTGGGACGAACCGCGCCAAAGGCTCCTCCTCGCGCGCGACCGCGTCGGCAAGAAACCGCTCGTTTACCGCCTCGAAGCGAATCGTCTCCTTTTCGCGAGCGAACTGAAATCGCTCCGAAAATTCCCGAACGTTCCGCGCGAAGTCGACCTTGTCGCGCTGCGTCAATACCTGACGTATCAGTATGTCCCGCATCCGCGAACGATTTATCGCGGCGTTTCGAAGCTGCCGCCGGCGAGCTACATGCTGTGGCGCGAAGGGGAAGAGCCGATCGTCGAACGATATTGGCGCGTCGAAGAACTCGCGAATTTCGACGACAGAGTCGGACTCTCCTCCGACGAAGCGGCGAAACTGCGCGCCTCGGGCGTTCTAGGCGCCGCCGCGACGTCGTCTGGGGGCGTTCCCAACCTTTCGCGCGCGTCCTTCGACGAAGCGCGCCGCGAACTTCGCCGTCGACTTGAAGACGCCGTCCGTCTGAGAATGCGGTGCGACACGCCCTTCGGCGCGTTCCTCTCCGGCGGAATCGACTCCACGATCGTCGCCGGGCTGATGCGGAATTTTTCGTCGGAGAAGATTCGAACTTTTTCAATCGGCTTCGCTCAGAAGGAGTATGACGAAACGCCCTTTGCGCGCCGCACGGCGGAGCGTTTCGGGACGGAACACACGGAATTTTTCGTCGAACCGCAGGCGAAGGAACTGCTCCCCGAACTGGTTTATCAGTATGACGAGCCGTTTGCCGACAGTTCCGCGATCCCGACGTGGTACTTGTGTCAAACGACGCGCCGTGAAGTCACGGTCGCGCTCGGGGGCGACGGCGGCGACGAATTCTTCTGCGGCTACGATCGATATAAGGCGGCCAAGCTCTCCCTCGCGCTTGACGCGATTCCCGGCTGGCTCAAGAAACTCCTCGCCGGTCCTGTTCGCGCCGCGATCCCGAACTCCGTGCGTCAACGGTCGCCGCTGCGACGCGCCAAGCGGTTCCTCGAAACCGTCGGGATGGACGTCGTCGAGCAGTACCTGCAGTGGATCGCGATTTTTAACCGTTCGCGAACGACCGAACTGCTGAGCGACGAATACTGGTCGGCATGCCGCGAATTCGAACCGGACGCGGCGGCGTTTCGTCGTCCGTCGGCGGACGAACTCGACGTCGTCGACTTTTTGAACGACGCCTACGCGCAGTTCGCTAAGCGCGACGTCACGACCGCGATTAGCTTCGCCGACGTCCTCACGTACCTTCCGTGCGATATTTTGACGAAAGTCGATATCGCGTCGATGAGCTGTTCCCTTGAAACGAGGGCGCCGTTGCTCGATCCGAACGTCGTCGAACTCGCGCTCCAGATTCCGCTCAAATACAAACTCAAAGGACGCGTTGGAAAATATATCCTGCGCGAAGCGTGCCGCGACCTGCTCCCCGACGAAATCGACGCGCGTCCAAAGACAGGCTTCGGCGTTCCTCTGGACTCGTGGTTTCGAGGGGAGCTTAACGGGACGCTTAAGGAGATACTTTTCGACAAATCGACGCGCCAGGCGCCGTATTTTAACCGCGCCTACGTCGAAAGGCTCGTTAAGGAACACGAAGAACGTCAGTTTGACCATGCGGCGCGACTGTGGTCGTTGCTCGTTTTCAGACTCTGGGAGTCCCAGCAGGACGGAGAGGTCAGTTTTTAACAATTACAACAGTTTTTCCAGATTTGTTAAATATCTAAACGGCGATCGCCGAAGAGAGGGACATGGATTGTTCCTGTCGGCGAGGAAGTAAGACCGGCGCGAACATGCGCGAATTGTTACCCGCCTCCGAAGGGGCGGAGCGTAAAGGATTGCATCATGGCGGAATTTCGCGAAAACAAGGATATTCAGAGACCGTTCCTGTCGACGCCAGACGCTCGCGTTTATTTTCCCGCTTCGATCGTCGAGAAAGCGCGGCGCGACGTAACGCGATGTCTTAAACGAGGCGAGGGGGTCGCGCTCGTCGTTGGAGAAACGGGGGTCGGTAAGACGTTGTTGGCGCGCGTAGTCGCGTCGAACTTCGGAGACGACGATCTCGTGTCGATCGTCACGGCGTCGCGAAAATTCACCGTCAAGGCGTTTTTTCAACAGTTGCTCTTCGGGTTCCGCCAATCCCAGACTTTCGTCGGCGTCGACGAAACGGAACTGCGTCTCATGACGCTTGATTATCTTGAACACGCCCCGCAGAAGCGCAGAATTGTTCTCATCGACGACGCGCAGAATCTCACGCCGCGCGTTTTCGACGAGCTGCGAATGCTCGTCGACCGTTCGGAATCTCCCGCGCAACTCGCCGTCGCCCTCTTCGGAACGTCGGCGCTCGAAGAACGGCTCAATCTTCCGCAGCTCTATCCTTTCGCGCAGCGCGTCGTCATCAGGGAATGGCTCGACGTTTTCACGCGCGACGAAACGGAACGTTTCATTACGACCGAACTCAAGCGCGCCGGCGCCAACGCGAAATTCACGCGCGACGCGAAAAAAGCGGTCGCCGACCTTTCCGACGGTTCGCCGCGCGTCGTCGTCCAGTTATGCGATCGCGCGCTCTTTTTTGCGACCGAGAACGCGTCCTTAACAGACGAGCCGAAAGACAAAAAGCCGCGCGTCGTCGAAATTGACGAAAACGGCGTTAAAGCCGCGTGGCGCGATCTCCAAAGTCTCGCGGAAGAAACGACGACCGTCTCGGACGCGCCCCAAGACGACGTCGTGGAATTCGGCGAACTTGACGACGACGAGCCGGCCGGATATGATGAAAGCGTCAAGGCGTCGGAGACGTCGGAATCCATCGAGAAACCGACTGCGAACGATCGTCCCGACGCGGAACGCGCGACGACGACGGTCGTCGCGAACGCGGACGCGCAGACAGCCGATTCGTCCTTCTCGCTCGCGAATAACGGCGAGGTCGTCCCCACGATCTCGACCGAAGGCGGCGCTTCCGACGTCGACGCCGAAGCGCTCTCTGACGAACGCCGACGCGCCGCGAAGGCGTTTTGGGACGGAAAGACCGACGATCTCGGTAAGAACGACGCGCCCGACGACGCCCTAGACGCGCAGGAGGAACTGGAAGAGTCTTCCGCTCCGCAAGATATCGACGCGTCCCTCGAAGCGCGGCTCCTCGCGAAACTCGACGCCCAAGACGCCGCTAAGGCGCCGGAACAGCGTCCGAAAGAGCCCGAACAACGCCCGAAAACGCCCGATCCGATGAACTTCGAACTCGTCACGGAAGACGGGCAGTCTTACAAGGGAACGTTCCCGCGTCCTGTCGCGGGGTCGGCGGACGCGACGTTTGTCCGTCCCGACGGCTCCAACGTCGCGCATAAACGGCTCCCGTCGTTGTGGGACGAGGGCGGCTCCTTCGACGAGGCGCTCACGATGGACTCTGCGTATCCGCCGACGTATCGATCCCGGAAAAGCGTGACGCGCGTCCCCATCGACGGCGACGACGACGGCTCCGAAGCGTTCCGCAAGGCGAACGGCTTCATGCCGCGTGACGCGTCTCGAATCGCGGCGGATTACGACGAGTTCGGCGCCGACGTCCCCGGCTTGGACGCCAACCGCCCCAATCCCGCGCAAGACGACGAACGGCGTTCCCTCGAAGAGCGCGCGTATCGTCAGATCGTCTCCTCCTGCTATCGCTCCGCAAGCGACTTTCCCGCGAGCGAACAGTATCTCAACGAACTGAAGCTACTGGAGCAGGAAATTGAAGAAGAGGCGAATTTGATTCGCCGCATCCGTAAGATTCATTTGCAGTTGCGCGCCGTTCGCAATCCTGACGCGGGCGACCCGCCGACGAGTCCGGACGCGTTTCCCGGCTCGAGAACGTCTAACTGACGCGACGTCGCTCCCCTCTGGGCGCGCGAACGTTCGCGTCGCCATAGAGGAGACTTAGTATGCACCCGATCGTCGCGACGTTTGTCCTCGCGCTCGGCGCATGGACCGCGCAGTTCAACGAAGACGCGCAAACACTCGAACTTTCTAACGCAAACGCCAACGTTCGGATCGTCGGAACGTTGGCGTTTGAAGTTGAAGGCCAGCCTTGGCGAATCGGCGTTCCTCACGACGCCGTCGCAACCAGACTCGCGCTTCTCGACCCCAAAGGAAACGCGCAAGGTTATCTTGTCTTTAACGAGCAGGGGGATCGGCTCGAGGCGCTCGTCTATCATCGGACGCGCCAGTTCTACCATGGAACGCTCTCTTTTAAGGGAAACGTAACGTTCCGCGACGAATCGTTCCCGTGTCGTACGAGACCGAATACGAACGAGCGCGTTCTTTCGTTCGCGTCCGGCGACGCGGATTCGACGCTCAACGACTCGCTCTTCGCGCCGGAAGAAGACCTTGCGCTTCGATTCGACGCGGCGAACCTTCGAATCACGACGAAAGACGTCCCCGGCCCGTCGCAGTATCTCGTCGAGGCGTCGGGACGAATCGAGGAAGCGTCGGAATCGGTCTTTGTCGTCGAACTTGACCGCGACTACTTCAAAAAACGCTGGGTCCCCTATTACGCGCCGATCAATCGCAGTCGCGTTCCGCGCGCGCCGACCGGCTGGATGTCGTGGAACGTTTATTTCGACAAGGCGACGGCGGAAGACAACCTTGCGGAAGCGCGAATCGGAAAGAAATTTCTCCAGCCCTTCGGCTGCGAAATCTGGTCGATCGAAAGCTGGCAGGGAAATTCAGACGCGCTCCCCGTCTCAAATTTCTACAATCTCGGGCTAGAGGTCAACGAAAAACAGTTCCCAGAGGGGATGAAGAAGCTCGCGGACGATATCCGCGCGCTGGGTTTCAAGCCCGGACTGTGGACGGCGCCCTTTGGAACAGGTTCCGACGAATTCTACAACGCGCATAAGGACTGGTTCCTGCACGACGCAAACGGCGCTCCGATGCAAACGTGGAACGGAAAATACACGATCGATCCGTCGAACGACGAGGTCGTCGATTGGCTCCGTCACATTCACGACGTCGCCGCGCACGAATGGGGCTTCGAGTTCTTCAAAATTGACGGCATGTCCGGCTCCGGCCCGGGATACTGCGCCCATTTCTTTGAACGCCCGGAAGTTCGCGCCGCGTTCAAGAATCCCAACGTCGTGGCGCCCTTTGAACGCTGCGTCAAAGCGCTCCGCGAAGGAATCGGCGACGACCGAATCTTTCTCGCCTGCCAAGGACATTTCACCGGTCCTGAGGCGCGATACGCCGACGCCGCGCGAACCGGCGCCGATATCGTCTCGCCAAATCAGCCCGTCAAATGGGAAAACGTCATGCAGCAGGCGGGGCGGACCCTCAACCAGGTCTTCGTCAACAACATCGTCTTCTACTCCGACCCCGACACGCTCCTTGTTCGCGATCTGCCGACGGAAGAGGCGCGCGTCACGACGACGATCGTCGCGCTTCCCGGTCAACAGACGTTCTTCGGCGACTTCCTCGGAAAACTCGCCCCTGAGCAGATGAAGCTCCTGCAGCAGACCTTGCCCGTCTGCGACGTCAGACCCGGCGCGCTTTACCCGTACTTCTCGAATTTGCCCGTCTGGGACCTCAAAATCTCGCGACCCTTTGCGGATTGGGACGTCGTCGCGCTCTTCAACTGGAGCGACAAGGAGGAAGAAATCGGCTGTACGCTCGAAGAAATCGGCGCGGAGCCGGGCGACTACCTCGCCTACGAATTCTGGACGAACACGCTCCTTGCCCCCGTGACGGACGAACTCAAGACGACCGTCCCCGGGCGCGCCGTTCGTCTCGTCGCGCTCCATAAGAATCGAGGCGTTCCGCAGTTTCTCTCGAGCGATCGCCACGTGACTCAAGGCGCGGTCGATCTGAAAGAAGTCGAGTGGAACGACGAAACGGCGACGCTCAAAGCGACGCTAACCCTCGTCGGCGGCTTCCCGACGATCGCGCGATTCTCGGCGCCGGCGGGATTTGAGTTCAAAGCCGCCTCGAGCCCCGCAAGCGTCGAAACGACAAGCGAGGAAGGGGGCAAAGTCGTCGCCGTCAAGCTCGGCGCCGAAACCTCCGGCGATTATAGCGTTGAACTCGTATTTGAGAAAAAGAAATAGCAAAGTTTTTTTCCACGTCGTTCGTCGTCGGCGCAAAAGAGTCGTCGGCGACGAACGCGTTCCTCAGCGTTTCCTTCCAAAAAGTCGGCGCCGAATCGCCCTCGACAGCCTACGATTACACTTGAGCATAACGCGAAACGCATACTTTCTAAATCTTATTTGGTCGTAGACACGGCGTTTCTTATTGGCGTTTACCAGTCGATTTAACCACGCGATAACCTTGAAAGAAAGCGTTCTTTCAGAGTAGGACAGAGAGTAATGAAAATCGAGTTCTTCCTGCGTTACCTCTCCTAACAAGTTGAGGAGCAATTTTTTTTGCGTCGCCTTATCAAAGGAAGACTGCGCGTCTCGATTCTTACTCGAAATTTGAGAAGGGCCATAACGCTTGCAGACGAGGACTTCCTTCAGTTCATATATCAATCCAAAACGACACGCGTCCGCATAAAGGCCGTAATCTTGAGCGTAATATAGTTCTTCGTCGTAGCGAAGATTGTGTTTATCTAACTTCTCGTGATTGATAAAAATCGTGGGATGAAACGGTCTCGGATATATAAACAACATCCTAATTCGATAATCTTCCATCAAGGTTTTTATCGCTTTAGCCTTGATTTTTTTGACTTTCGAAATTTTGCCCTTTAACGCGCGTGATTTACCTGCGTCGAGGATAGGAACTATTTCAGACTCGTCGCAAAAGTCCACGATTTCCGATCCACAAATAATGGCGTCAGGATTAGCCTCCATAAAAAGATATTGTTTCTCAAAGCGTTGCGGAAGGGAAATATCGTCGGCGTCCATTCTCGCGATATATTTTCCTCTGGCTTCCCTTAGACCGATATTAAGCGATTTTGTTATTCCGAGATTCGAACTGTTTCGAACGATCCTCACACGTTCGTCGGTCAACCCTTTTAAATAATCGACCGATTCGTTTGTCGACGCGTCGTCGACAATAATAAACTCGAACGCGGTAAACGTTTGATTCAAAACGCTTTCTACAGCCGTTTTTAAAAAGGGCGTCGGCGTGTTATACGTCGCCATGACGACGCTGATCGGGACAGGATATTCCATAGGGGCGCCGTAAGTAAATCGTTTGAAGCGGATAATTTCAAAAGCGTCGCTATTGACGAGCAAAAACCGTCGCCCGTTTCCATCTGGTCGCGCGACTTGCCGCGCGGACAACGCGGGGATTCCCCGCTGCGCCCCAACATTCTAAACGTTCGCCTTTTCGAGTCAAGGGAAAGAAACGGCCCTTGACCAATCCGACGTCGCCGAGTCTTCTCAATTTCGGACGGTCTACGCGGCCAAGAGAGACGCAAATCGAGCCGCGCTTGTTTTATTATTGGCCGGCGTAGGCGAAAAAAAACCACAAATAGAAAAACCCAAAGATAAACGCGGGGATCAAATATACGCCCAGAAACGGCAAGAGCGCGAGTCCGGCGCGGAGCCATGCGCGCTTTTTATTGAGCGACAAGTATCTCTTCGCAAAACCCGCGTACATCGGCGCGAGAATGAACGCCGCGATCCCCAAGAAGGCGAATGAAAGAGGCAGTCGGAATACCTGCCCCTGCAAATCGTCGTCCAAAAGCGCGCCCATCCCAAATAGGGCGAGGTGACTGAGGACGAAACAACATAACGCCAGCCAATACTCTCGTTTGGAACACGCGAAATGAAGGTTGCACGCGTTCCAAAGCAGAAACAAAACGATAGTCGCGGCGATCATGACTATTCTCCGACGGACGAGTTAAAGTCGGGTAGCGTCGAAGCGGGCCCGACGGGCGCGAGTCCGGCGCCGCTCGCCCATGAAAAGACGTCGCGACCGTTGATTGCGGAGGCGATCATCTCCGGGAAAAAGTCGGGCGTACAAGCAAACGTCGGAGCGCCGAGCGTCGCGAAGACGGACGCGTTTTCGTTATCGTACGAAGGCTTGCCGTCGTCGTCAAGCGCAAGTAGGCAAATTGTCTTAACGCCTGAGGACATGAGATTCCGCGCGACGCTAAACATGAAGTTCGGATCTCCCCCGTCATAGAGGTCGGAGATCAGAATCAGAATCGTCTTACTGGGACGCGTTATGATCGATTGGCAATAACTAAGGGCGTTTCCGATTTCAGTGCCGCCCCCAAGCTGCGCGCCAAAAAGAACGTCGACGGGATCGGCGAGCTTTTCCGACATATCGACGACGTCAGAGTCAAAGAAAACAAGCCGCGTCGAAAGAGCGGGAACGCCCGCGAGCGTCGCGGCGAAAATCGACGAGTAGACGACCGACGACGCCATTGAGCCGCTCTGATCGACGCACAGCACGACGTCGA
>Ga0256407_10013747_pt1 | contig 10784 bp, 6 predicted proteins | sample RumenRJG_04DNA_FD_193489 | JGI IMG/M metagenome (GOLD analysis project Ga0256407, IMG submission 193489) | Bovine rumen microbial communities from Lethbridge, Alberta, Canada - RJG_04 | ecosystem: Host-associated > Mammals > Digestive system > Stomach > Rumen | place: Canada: Alberta | collected... | reverse complement strand
CTTACGGGGTAAGGGGAAACTGGCTCATGGCCGGTCGGATTACACGCTTGTATCGCTAAAAACAGACAGACATGTCTCAAATGGCGGCAAAATTAGACCATTGAAAATTATCTGCGGATTTTAGGTATACCAAAGCGTCGTATTCTTTAACTATTTTTAACCCGAGGCAGCCAGTCTTTGTAGTTCATAGTTCTTGGCTCGTCCAAGTAATCGGTTATGCCGCTTGGCTTGTCCAAGAACCACTTGAAACTACAGAAACTTCAGCCATGACCGTACTCCTGTAGAGTTTATCACGCGTGATAAACTCTTTTATCACATGTGATAAAGTTTTTTATCACGCGTGATAAAGTTCCGTGCGGCACGTTATTAACTCGGACACTATTCCTGCAAGCGGAATAGAAAAAGAAAAGGACTTACCACGCCATCCGCATCTTTCCTCCCTGGATATACAGCCCGCGCTGTGGTCTGGCGTTCAGCCTCCGCCCCTGCAGGTCATAGAAGGCACCATCTATATAATCCGCGATTTGTGAGTTCTCAATTGTCTCAATATGCGTCGTGATATCCCACAACTCGGATGAAGACATCTCCATTGCCTTCAAAACATCCTTATCTTCGTAGACAACATGCTTATTTTCCCAAAGGATAGGAAATATACGTTGTCCTTCATCTGCTGTATCGCCCAGCCCATATAACGGGCCGTATCCAGTCCATCCCACATTTGCGATCATCCGAAGATTCTTCTCTGGAAAAAGGTCTCGCCACCATGTATGGCTTCCGTCCTCAAGCATACAGAAGCCACATCCTTGAGGCGTTGTTTTTATTATCTGCCATTTGTCATCCATGTTGTCTTCTGGGGATAGTAGGCCATAAGTGACATAAATTAGGCTTCTGGCGCGAGTGTTAAAGAGGTAGAGACTGCGATTTGCAAGGGATTTACATGTTTCTACATCCCATTCAATACCATACAATGCGGCTATTATCTGCGGTTTTTCCATATATATCCATGACTCGCCGTCAGCATCCTCACGCAGTAGATATTCAGTGGACAAATTCTTGATAACTTCGCGATGTGGCGAAACTCGATATTGGTGTACATGCATCACGGTATATGTTTGCCCAGCTATACATTGATTCCCGTCCACGTAGTGGTAGTTCAGGAAATACTGATTGTCACGCGTATATCCGTCGATCCACGATGTACCTGGCGTAATGAATTCATGCATGGTATCCTTGTAGATATTTTCTTCACCCACACGACAGGAGCGCACCCTCACGTTGGAACCAGTCCACCCAAGATAGATGCTGAACTCCGGCCCGTACAAACTGCCGACTCCCTCAATCCACAAGTTCTGAACCGTAGCAATGGAAGAATACTCCGAATTGTTTGGGTAATACAACCCCAGTCTGTGCAGGGCATGTCCGCACGTTTGAATAGTGTCGTCTATATACACCTCATAATCTTGGCTTGAAGATTTTTGAGGCAAAAAAGAATCTCCCGTATGTAGCGTAAAGTCGTAATATAGTTGTTCTTCTGTGGCTTTATTGGGCAGGAAGAAAACTTTTCTGTTCTCTTCCCGGAATGCGCCCTTATAGACTTTCCCTCCGTAGAGAAATTTTTTATAATGCTTCTCCCGGACTACCGTGTCGCCTGTGAGGGTGAACGTTTTTGGTATTACCTGTGTGGCAAGTGACAAGTCATATTCTACCACCCAAGTCTTTCCCTCTACGACGAATGGCACATATTCAGCAAACGCGGGATGGGGCAGCAAAGTCAGCAAAGCAATAAATAACGTACGTCTCATAACAGTTCCTATTTAATTCGTCCGTAGTCTATTCGCATTTTCGGAATGACATTCACCCGACCCAGGGAGTCTACTTCCAATTGTGCTTGTGCACCTACTACAAATGTTGCCATCAGAATGGCTGAAGAGAATGTTTTTTCATTGTCATACTTGTTCTTAGGTTATACATAGTGTGTTGCTTCGCGGGTCAAAGATACGAAGAATAATCTGATCGGGCAAGGGAATGGGTCACTATTTTTCCTGTTCCTGCAAGCGGAATAGAAATATAGAGTCTATTCGGGATTACAGGATTAGAGACTTTTCTTAATTCATAATTCTTGGACAAGCCAAGCGGCAAGCCGATTACTTTGCACTAAAGGCAAAGCGGCAGAGCCGATTACTTGGACAAGCCAAGCGGCCGCTCGACATCCCGTAGGGTGGCGCTTGCTACCACAGGGACGCAAGAAGCCGATTACTTTGCACTAAAGGCAAAGCGGCAGAGCCGATTACTTGGCCAAGTCAATCATCGATTCCACAGCAGCGTGCCGTCTGCGGCCTCCACTCGTTCCAGCGTCGTAGAAAGGGATACGATGCACAAGGGGGGGGCAAATTTCCCACACGTGGGAAAATAATGAGGGGCGTGCTGCCTTGAGAGCAGTTGAAGTGAAGTGTGACTTCTTGTTGTCTGTTTCCTGTCTTATGACTGTTCCAAATTGTTGGGTTGCATTCTCACGGAAAGCACTTTCATGTCAGTGAGACGGAAATAATATAGGCCTGCCGGTAGTGGCAGGCCTATATATATATAATAAGGTATAGTGGGGAGGCTATCCTTACTTCACGCGGTAGCGTACTTCCTTCGTGCGATACTTCTTGACGGTGTACTGATCCTTGACGTCCTTCAGACCGGTGGCGGTGATGATGGTCACGCGGTTCTTGTCGTTCTCGGCAAAGGGCTGTACGGTGTCACCGAAGTACTCGGCTGTGATGATGGAGGGATCTACGCCTGCGTCGGTGAGTGCCTTGACGGCCTTCTCGCTACGCTGCTGCGAGTAGCCCATGTTGATCTTGGGGTTACCCGTCTGCACGTCGGCATACGACTTGAGGGAAACCTTGCACTCGCGGTGATCCTTCAGGAAGGCACCGATAGCGGAGAGCTGTGCGTCGGCCGGATCGTTCACGTCGGGATCGTTGAAGTCGCTCTCGCGAATCTTGTAGAAGACGTTCCATGTGATGGTGCCGTCCTCAACACGCGGAGTATAGGCGATGTCGTCGTACCAGATGGTGTCCACGCGGGTCTCCCATACCTCTTCCTGTACGGGCTTCTTCTTGTAGCCGAACTTGAAGGCGAGACCAGCCTGTACGGTGAGCTGCCAGTCGTCCTTGTTGTTGGTCTTGCTGTTGTAGCGGTCGCTCAGGCTGTTGGCGTCCACCTCGAGGTTCAGGCTGAGGTGCTTGGCCACGTTCCAGTCCAGCTGGGCGCCGATGCGGCCATTGTGGCTGAAGCGGTCCTTCTTGTAAGCCATCGGCATCACGGCCTTCATGGCATAGGCATCGTCATTGTCCCAAGCGTAGTTGAGTCCGATACCGCCAATGAGGTACACGTTGAGGGGATAGTAGTTCTTCTTGCCGAAGAGGGTGACCAGATTGAGCATCAGGTCGAGGTCGGAGGTGAGGTACTTGTAGTCGTACTTCTGGTCCATCGTGGCGTTCTCGAAGCCGCCCTTGTTCCACATACCGTTGAAGTGGAGGCGTGCACCTACTACGGGCGTGAAGAAACTACCGAAGCTGAGACTTGCCGTCGGGGTGATCAGCTTCAGGTTGTCGTAGTTGGTAAATGTGGTTTGAGCTCCGCCCTGTACGCCCACGAACATGTGGGGATAGGGCTTGTAGTCCAGACCGTCCTCGGTGGTGTCCTGCGCATAGGCAGTTGCACTGGCGCTGAGCAATACTGCTGCGGCCAACAGGTTTCTAAACTTGATCATTTCGTTTTATTTTTTTTAGTGTTGTATGATTACTTAACGAGCTCGCGCACCTCGCGTGTGCGGAATTTCTTTACGGTGTACTGATCCTTGACGTCCTTCAGACCGGTGGCCTTGATGATGGACACGCGGTTCTTGTCATTCTCGGCGAAGGGCTGTACGGTGTCGCCAAAGTACTCGGCTGTGATGATGGAGGGATCCACGCCAGCCTCGGTGAGTGCCTTGACGGCCTTCTCGCTGCGCTGCTGGGAGTAGCCCATGTTGATCTTGGGGTTGCCCGTCTGCACGTCGGCATACGACTTGATGCTGACGGTGCACTCGCGGTGGTCCTTGAGGAACGCACCGATGGCTGCCAGCTGAGCCTCGGCCGGATCGTTCACGTCGGGGTCGTTGAAATCGCTCTCGCGAATCTTGTAGAAGACGTTCCATGTGATGGAGCCGTCCTCCACGCGCGGCGTGTAGGCGATGTCGTCGTACCAGATGGTGTCTATGCGGGTCTCCCATACCTCTTCGGGAGCGGGCTTCTTCTTGAACCCGAACTTGTAAGCCAGGCCAGCCTGTACGGTGAGCTGCAGCAGGTCGGTATTGAACTTCGTGCTCTTTCCGGGTACGATGTGGTTGAGGTCGCCCTCCACGTTGACGCTGAGGTTCTTGCATACGGGGATGTCCAGGCCCAGACCTACGCGGCCGTTGAATGCCCAGCGGTTGTCATTGTCGGCATACTTCATGTTGGCCAGATAGGTGGCGGCGGCATCCTCGGCACGGCCTCTTCCCTCCCATGCATAGTTGGCTCCGAGACCCATCACATAGTAGAGGTTCACGGGGTAGTAGTCCTTCTTGCCGAAGATGGTGCACAGGTTCAGCAGCAGGTCGGCGCTGCTGGTCAGGTAGTTGTATTTGTAGTGGCCGTCTTCCGTATCGTCCAGATAATCCACGCCCGACTTGTTCCAAAGACCGTTGAAGTGGAGGCGTGCACCTACCTGCGGGATGAACCATGAGCCAAAGCTGAGGCTGGCTGTCGGCGTGAAGGTCTTCCAGTTGTTGAACTCCTTGTTGAAGGTGTTCTGAACGCCACCTTGTACCCCCACGAACATGTGGGGATAGGGCTCATAGTCCTTCTCGTTTGTCTGGGCATTTGTGGCCACAGAAACGCTCAGCATGATGGATGCCAGAGCGACTAATTTGGTAAACTTAGTCATAATTCTTTTTATAAAAACGTTTTTATTTAAGCATAATTTGTGCAAATGTAACACTTTTTAGCGTTTCGCGCAAAGGTTTTCGCGTTTTTTCAGCGTAGAAAGCGTAAAAACAAACTTTTTATTCCGTTTTGCCCCCTTTGTTTCGCCTTTTTTTCGTATCTTTGTCACCTAAATGTCACTAAACGCATCATTTGAAAATGTCGGAACTTCTGGTTGCTCCCGTCAGGGGGCGGAGAGAATTGAGAGCTTTTGTTCGCTTCAACTACGAATTATATAAGGACTGCCCGTATGCCGTGCCCGACTTTCTGGAGGATACGCTGGACACGTTCAACCCTCAGAAGAATCCTGCCTTCCGTTTCTGCGAGGCCGAGTTCTTCCTGGCACGCCGCGACGGACGGATTGTGGGGCGCGTGGCTGCCATTATCAACAGGCGGGCCAACGAGACGTGGCACGAGAAGCACGTGCGCTTCGGATGGATCGACTTCATCGACGACCTGGAGGTGAGCGCTGCGCTGCTCCATGCGGTGGAGGAGTGGGGGCGCGAGCGGGGCATGACCCACATCGTAGGGCCCCTGGGATTCACCGATATGGACCTCGAGGGAATGCTCACCGATGGCTACGACCAGCTGAGCACGATGAACAGCATATACAACTATCCCTACTATCCCGAACACATGGCTCGGCTGGGCTATCAGAAGGAAGTGGGCTGGGTGGAACGCAAGGTGGCCGTGCCCCGTAAGGGCCACGAGGCCAATCAGGAGAAGTACTTCAAGGTGGCCGAGCTGGTGAAGCGTCGCTATGGCTTCCGCATCCGCAAGTTCAAGAGCAAGAAGGAAATCATGCGCGAAGGATACATCCCCAAGGTGCTGGGCGTGGTGAACCGTGCCTATGCCAACCTGTATGGATACAGCGAGATGGACCAGGCTCAGATGGAGGCCTATGCCAAGCAATACCTGCCGTTCCTGGACAAGCGCTACCTCAGCGTGGTGGAGACGGCCGAGGGTGAGGTCATCGGCATGGGCATCTGCATCACCAGCCTGAGCCGGGCCATCCAGAAGGCCAAGGCCAAGCTGTTCCCCTTCGGCTGGTACTATATGGCCAAGGCGCTGTGGTTCAACCGCCACCCCGAGACGCTGGATATGCTGCTCGTGGGTGTCCTGCCCGAATATCAGGAGAAGGGCGCCAATGCCCTCATCTTTGCCGACCTGATTCCCGAGGGCACCAAGGACGGCTATCTCTGGGCCGAGACACACCATCAGCTCGAGGACAACATACCCAGCCAGGCGCAGTGGAAGAATCTCGACTGCGTGATTCACAAACGCCGTGCCGCATTCGGCAAGGACATATAAAAACCCTACACACATGACGGAAGAAGAAATCATCCCACAGCAGACAGTCAATTACGACGAAGAGAACATACGTCACCTCTCCGACATGGAGCACATCCGCACGCGCCCCGGCATGTATATCGGTCGTCTGGGCGACGGCTCGCAAGCCGATGACGGTATCTATGTGCTCCTGAAGGAAGTCATCGACAACAGCATCGATGAGTTCAAGATGGGGGCGGGCAAACGCATCGAAGTAGATATCCAGGACAACCTGCGCGTCAGTGTGCGCGACTACGGCCGCGGCATCCCCCTCGGCAAGCTCGTGGAGGCCGTCTCCATGCTCAACACCGGCGGCAAGTACGACTCGAAGGCTTTCCAGAAAAGCGTCGGCCTGAACGGCGTCGGCCTCAAGGCTGTCAATGCCCTCAGCACACGCTTCGAGGTCCAAAGCTACCGCGACGGACAGACCCGGCGCGCTGCCTTCTGCAAGGGTGTCCTCGAGAGTGACGTCACCGAGGACACGCAGGACGAGAACGGAACCGCTGTCTTCTTCGAACCCGACGCCAGCCTTTTCAAGCACTATGCCTTCCGGAGCGAGTTCGTGGAGATAATGCTTCGCAACTACACCTACCTTAATACGGGCCTCACCATCATGTTGAACGGCCGCCGCATCATGTCGCGCGACGGACTTTCCGACCTGCTCTCCGACCGCATGGACTACGAGCCGCTCTATCCCATCATACACCTTCGCGGCGAAGACATCGAGATTGCCTTCACCCATACGAAGCAGAACGGGGAGGAGTACTACTCCTTCGTCAACGGACAGAACACGACGCTCGGCGGCACTCACCAGGCTGCCTTCAAGAAGTACATCGCCGAAGTCATCAAGGACTACAGCGGAAAGAACTACGAGTACGCCGACATCCGAAACGGCATCGTTGCAGCCATCAGCATCAACATACAGGAGCCTACCTTCGAAAGCCAGACGAAAGTGAAGCTCGGCTCCACGACTACCGAACCCGACGGCGGCATCTCTATCGACAAGTTCATTGGCGATTTCGTCAAGGAACAAGTGGACAACTACCTCCACAAGAACACCGATGTGGCCGACATCATCCTGCAGAAGGTGGCGGAAAGCGAGAAGATTCGCAAGGAGATGGCAGGCGTGGCGAAGAAGGCACGCGAGATGTCGAAGAAGGCAAACCTGCACAACCGCAAGCTGCGCGACTGCCGTGTACACCTGAGCGACACGAAGGGCGAGCTGCAAGAGGAGAGCAGTATCTTCATCACCGAGGGCGACTCGGCCAGCGGAAGCATTACGAAGAGCCGCGACGTCAACACCCAGGCGGTCTTCTCCCTGCGTGGCAAACCCCTCAACTGCTACAAGCTCACGAAGAAGGTGGTCTATGAGAACGAGGAGTTCAACCTTCTGCAAGCTGCCCTCAACATCGAGGACGGACTCGACGGACTGCGCTATAATAAGGTCATCGTGGCTACGGATGCCGACGACGACGGCATGCACATCCGCCTCCTCATGCTTACTTTCTTCCTGAAGTTCTTCCCCGAACTCGTCAAGAAAGGGCACGTCTTCATCCTGCAGACACCGCTCTTCCGCGTCCGTGGCCGTAAGACGAAGATCGGGAAAGCCAAGCTCAGTGCCATCGAGGCAGAGCTGGCAGCCCGCGAGAAGGGCACCGAAGACGCCGAGGCCTACGGCGGAGGCAAGCGTCCGCGCCATCTTAGTCTCTCGAATGACTTCGTGACGCAGTACTGCTACTCCAACGACGAGCGGCTGCAAGCCATTGAGGACCTCGGGCCGGACCCCGAAATCACGCGCTTCAAGGGCTTGGGCGAAATCAGTCCCGAAGAGTTCCGCAACTTCATAGGCCCCGATATCAGGCTTGACCAGGTGATGCTTCACAAGTCCGACCAAGTGGCTGAGCTGCTGAACTTCTACATGGGCGACAACACGATGGACCGTCAGAACTTCATCATCGACAACCTCGTCATCGAGGAGGATCTGGCGGAAGAAGAGGAGGGTTGAAGTTCCCCCCTCCCGACAGTCCCCTTCCTAACCATCCCCCAGAGGGAAGGGAGGAGAATGTACAGACTGGATTAGATGCTGGATGGACCTATGGATTAGAGGGTAATAGTGAAAACGATGAGAGAGCCTTTCAGGTATGAGACGGCATCGCCCGACCGCCACGAACTTCTGAGGCGTTTCGCATTCGAGAACCGTAAGAAACAGACGCCTGCGGAGCACTTCTCTGGGAGTGCCTACGGGGTGAGAGGATGTCCTACACGTTTCGTCGTCAGCATATGGAACAGATAGAACAAGCATTGTCAGATGGAGAATAACGCAAAAGAGTCAAAACATATAACTCCCTCCCTTATGGGAGAGGGGCGGGGGAGGGGGCTTTTCCCCGGTTCTTTCGATCCCTTTACCCTCGGCCATGCCGATATCGTGGAGCGCAGCCTGCGGCTCTTCGGGGAAGTGATAGTCGCCGTGGGCTATAACGAGCGGAAGGCGGGATGGCTGCCTGTGGAGGAGCGCGTGCGGGCATTGACCGAACTGTACCGTGACGAACCGCGAGTCCGGGTGGTCAGCTATTCGGGGCTCACGATTGAACTGGCCGGACAGCTCGGAGCCACTGCCATCATACGTGGCGTGCGCAACTCTCAGGACTTCCTCTATGAAGAGCAGCAGGCCGAGGTGAACCGCCGCCTCTCGGGCATCGACACCGTTTTCCTGCCCACACGTCCCGAGCTGGCCTGCATCAGCAGCAGCATGGTGCGAGAACTCGCCCATTTCGGTCGCGACATTGCCCCGTTCCTTCCCCAGGGACTTCGTTATAGGTAATCCTTTCTTTCCCTCCTCGTCTGCTTTACCCCTCTCTCGGGTTGGCCGACAATATGCATCTCTCCTTTTCCGAGGCGCATCGCCTCCCTCGTGCAATTCGGATAATGGCACGTGAATAGGAATATTTGCCGTTTCACGGCACAAAAGTGTGTATAAACGAGTGATAAGCCAAAAAAAATCGCTAAATTTGCAGATGAAACAAGCAATTTAATATGAAAAGAGCCTTTATATCCTTCTGCCTCCTGTGTGCCGGCCTGGGTGCTGCGGCGCAGGGAGTGCGTTTCACGAACACCCCGCGCCGAGACCCGATGCGCGAACAGATGAACAAGCTGGCGAATGCCGTGCTGGCTATCACCAGCCTCTATGTGGACACGGTGGATAACAAGAAGCTGGTGGAGGGTGCCATCAATGGCATGCTCTCGAAGCTGGACCCCCACTCGGCCTATACGAACGCCAGCGAGACCAAGAAGCTGACCGAGCCGCTCGCAGGCAGCTTTGAGGGAATCGGCGTGCAGTTCAATATGCTGGAGGATACGCTCGTAGTCATTCAGCCTGTGCCGAAGGGACCCAGCGAGCGAGTGGGCATCCAGGCTGGTGACCGCATCGTGAGCGTGGCCGACACGGCGATTGCCGGTGTGAAGATGAGCAAGGAGGAGATCATGCGACGCCTGCGCGGTCCCAAGGGTACTATTGCCCATCTGAAGGTGGTGCGGCTGGGCATCCGCGATACGCTCTCCTTCGACGTGAAGCGTGACAAGATTCCGGTGAACTCGGTGGACGCTGCCTACATGGTGACCCCCACCATCGGACTCATTCGTTTCAATAACTTTGCCGAGACCACTCCCAAGGAGGTGCTCCACGCACTCGATACACTCAAGGGACAGGGTATGAAAGACCTTATCATCGACCTCCAACAGAACGGCGGCGGATACCTGCAGGCTGCGGCCGACATCGCTAGCGAGTTTCTGGAGAAGGGTGACATGATTGTCTATACCCGCGGCCGCAGCGTGCCCGACCAGGAGTTCCGCAGCAAGGGCGGCGGGGCGTTCACGACAGGCAAGGTGGCCGTGCTGGTGGACGAGTACAGTGCCTCGGCCTCGGAGATTCTCTCGGGTGCCATTCAGGATCAGGACCGGGGCATCGTCGTGGGGCGGAGAACGTTCGGCAAGGGCCTCGTGCAACGTCCCATCACGATGGAGGACGGCAGCATGATACGCCTCACCGTGGCGCGATACTATACGCCCAGCGGACGCTGCATCCAGAAACCCTATGAGAAGGGCGACCGCCAGAGCTATGCCAAGGACGTCATCAACCGCTATAACAATGGCGAGCTGACGAATGCCGACAGTATCCATTTCCCCGACTCGCTGCGCTACAAGACCCTGCGCCGCGGACGTACCGTCTATGGCGGCGGAGGTATCATGCCCGACTATTTCGTGCCCCTGGACACGACAAAGTACTCGAAGTGCTATCGCGAGATGTCGGCCAAGGGGCTGATCATCAATGCCAGCCTGCACTATACGGACAAGAACCGCAAGAAGCTGGCCTCGGCCTATCCCACCTTCAAGCGCTTCAAGGCAGACTTTGAGGTGCCCGATAAGGTGATAGAAGACCTTTTCAAGGAGGCCAAGAAGCAG